>Ga0181525_10000821_pt1 | contig 27040 bp, 19 predicted proteins | sample PEATcosm2014_Bin_48_FD_121100 | JGI IMG/M metagenome (GOLD analysis project Ga0181525, IMG submission 121100) | Peatland microbial communities from MTU Mesocosm Facility, Houghton, MI, USA - PEATcosm2014_Bin06_10_metaG | ecosystem: Environmental > Terrestrial > Soil > Wetlands > Peat | place... | reverse complement strand
GCAATATGCCCGAACTGCCGCTCCAGGGGCGTGGCGACGGACGACGCCATAATTTCGGCGCTGCCTCCAGGGAGGCTTGCACTCACCGAAATTGTCGGAAAGTCGACCTCCGGTAGGGGCGCCACGGGCAGCTCGTTATAGGCAGCCGCACCCGCCAGGACAATCCCCACCGTGATCAGCGTGGTGGCCACGGGCCGGTGAATGAAGGGTGCGGAGATGTTCATTCCTGCTCCGCCAGTTCTGCGCCTCCAGCTTCCGGCTGGCGCGACTTGCGCGAAAAACGGTGTCCGAGGTTGTCAAAAAAAATGTAGATGACGGGCGTGGTGTAAAGCGTCAGCGCCTGGCTCAACAGCAGCCCGCCTACCATCGCGATGCCCAGCGGCTTGCGCAGCTCGCTGCCGAATCCCGTTCCCAGCGCCAGCGGCAGCCCAGCCAGCAGCGCCGCCATGGTGGTCATCATGATCGGACGGAAGCGCAGCAGGCACGCTTCGTAAATCGCATCGGTCGCATTCTTTCCGTGCTTCCGCTCGCCTTCGAGCGCGAAGTCGACCATCATAATTCCGTTCTTCTTCACGATGCCTATCAGCAGGACGATGCCGATAATCGCCACCACGCTCAAATCCTGATGAAAGAGAATCAAGGCGAGGAAGGCGCCAACGCCTGCCGACGGCAGCGTCGACAGAATCGTAATCGGGTGAATAAAGCTCTCGTACAAAACGCCGAGCACGATGTACACGGTGACCAGCGCGGCAAGAATCAGTATCGGCTCGGTGGATAGGGAATTTGTGAACGATGCCGCCGTGCCTTGAAAACCGGCCTGAAGGCTGGGAGGCATGTGCATGTCCTTCTGCACTTTATCGATCGCCGTAATGGCTTCACCAAGCGCGGCATTCGGCCCGAGATTGAACGAAGCCGTGATGGCCGGAAATTGCCCCTGGTGTGTGATAACCAGCGGCTCCGTCGTCTTCTCGAAGTGTGAGAACGCGCTCAGCGGAACGGCGCTGGTATAGGCCGAACTGGTAGCGCCGGCGGAGGTGGCCCCCTTGCTGGAAGACGCCGTCGAGGTGCTGGAGGAAAGCGCGTTCAATGGAGGAACAAGCGTGTTTGCCGCCGGAGTGTAAAGCGGGGAGCTGGTCAGCGAATTGGACCCCGCCGACGACGATCCGGAGGATGCGAATGAGTTAGAGGCCGCGGCGCCGCTTGCGCCTGAAGATGCATTGGATTGGATGTAGAGGCGATTCAGCTTATTCGGGTCTTTCTGAAACTGTGGCTCACTCTCCAGCACAACGTGATATTGATTCACCTGCGTATACATCGTGCTGATCTGCCTTTGGCCGAAGGCGTCATACAGAGTGTTATCGATGGTCGTCGGCGCGATGCCCAATCGCGAGGCGGTAACCCGGTCGATCACCAGCGATACCGCCAGCCCTCCCAACTGTTGATCGGTGGCGATGTCTTCGAGTTCCGGCAACTGCTTCAGCCGCGCGATGAAGCGGTTAGTCCAGTCATTCAGCTCGTTGGCGTCGGAGTCTTCGAGCGTGTACTGGTATTGCGTTCGGCTCACCCGGTCGTCAATGGTGATGTTCTGCACCGGTGACATAAACAGCTCTATGCCCTGAACGCGTTCCAGTCTCGTCTTGAGCCTCCGGATCAGGTCTGACGCGCTGATCTTGCGCTGGTCGAGCGGCGTCAAGTTGATCGACATCCTGCCGCTGTTGGTCGTGATATTCGTTCCATCCGCGCCAATAAACGACGAAAGGCTTTGAACCGCGGGGTCCTCCAGAAGGGCCTTTGCAAGCTCCTGCTGCTTCTCGGCCATAGCTGCCGAGCTAATCGCCGGCGGCGCCTGCGATATCCCCTGAATAACTCCCGTGTCCTGCACCGGGAAAAAGCCCTTGGGGATGATGACGTAAAGGTAGATCGTAAGCACCAGCGTGGCGAGGGCGACCAACAGCGTAATCGGCTGGAAGCGAAGCACCACCTTCAGCGTCCGGCCATAGAACGCGATCATGCTCTCAAAAACGCGTTCCGAGGCCTGATAGATGCGTCCCTGTTTTTCTTTTGGATTGTGCCGCAAGATACGCGCGCACATCATGGGCGTGAGCGTAAGTGAGACCACCGCCGAAATGACGATGGTGACGGCAAGTGTCACAGCGAACTCGCGGAACAGGCGCCCCACCACGTCGCCCATGAATAACAACGGAATCAACACCGCGATAAGCGACACGGTGAGCGACATAATAGTGAAGCCGATTTGCTCCGCGCCCTTCAGCGCCGCTTGCAGCGGTGGGTCTCCCTCTTCGATATAGCGCGCGATGTTCTCAATCATCACGATGGCGTCATCCACCACGAAACCGGTCGAAATAGTCAGCGCCATCATCGACAGGTTATCCAGGCTGTACCCGAGCACGTACATCGCCGCGAAGGTGCCGACCAGAGAAAGTGGCACAGCCACGCTCGGGATAATGGTGGCGTATAGACTCCGCAGGAAGAGGAAGATGACCATCACCACCAGTCCGATGGTCAGCAGCAACTCAAACTCAACATCGGAAACCGATGCCTCGATGGCGGTTGTAAGGTCGGTGAGCGTGGTCACCTGGATTCCCGCCGGCAAATTCGCCTTGAGCTGCGGTATTAGCTTCTTGATGCTTCTCACCACGCTGATCGTGTTCGCCCCGGGCTGGCGCTGCACGTTCAAGATCACCGCCGGCGTCTGGTTCATCCACGCCGCCTGATTGTTGTTTTCAATGCCATTGACGATGCGCGCTACATCGGTCAGCATCACTGGGGCGCCATTCCGAAACGCAACCACCACCCTTCGATAGTCGTCACTGGTCACCAGTTGATCGTTGGCGTCGATCTGGTAATCCTGCCGCGGCCCATCGAAGTTCCCTTTGGCTGCGTTCACACTGGCCTGCGTCAGCGCGGAGCGCAGGTCTTCCATATTCATGCCGTATGAAGACAGCGCTGTAGGGTTGGCTTGAATGCGCACAGCCGGTTTTTGACCGCCGCTGATGCTTACAAGGCCCACTCCGGTGAGCTGCGAAATCTTCGGAGCGAGGCGCGTATCCACGAGGTCCTCGACCGAAGAAAGCGGCATGGAACTTGAGGTGATGGCCAGAGTGAGCACCGGGGCATCCGCTGGATTCGTCTTGCTGTAGGTAGGCGGCGCGGGCAGGATGGATGGCAGCAAACTCTGGCCCGCGTTTATGGCCGACTGCACCTCTTCCTCGGCCACATCAATAGACATGCTGAGACTAAATTGCAGCACGATCACCGACGTGCCTCCGGAACTGGTGGAGGTCATCTGGCTCAAGCCCTGCAGTTGGCCGAATTGGCGCTCCAGCGGCGCCGTGACCGTCGTGGACATTACAGTCGGGCTTGCTCCCGGATAAAAAGTGACCACCTGAATGGTCGGGTAATCGACTTCCGGCAGTGCGGAGACAGGCAGTTGGGTATAGCCCACAAGACCGACCAGCAGGATCGCAGCCATCAGCAGAGCCGTGGCTACTGGACGCAAGATAAACTCGCGGGACGGACTCACTTCGTCTTGCTCCCCTTCGTTGTTTTGCCCCCCTTCGTTGTTTTGCTCGCCTTCGCTTTGCTCCCGCTCGTGCTGCCCGGAGCAGGCGTGCCCGCAACGACCACCGCGACTTTATCTTGTAACTTGTCGAAGCTGCTGTTGGCAATAACCTCTCCGGGGTTAAGGCCGTCAACCTGCGTGGTACCGCCGTCTGAAACTCCCGGCTTAACGCTGCGCATATGAGCGAAATTACCTTGAATCACATACACGAACGATGCCTGGCCGTTTTGTTGAATGGTCGACGCTGGAATCAGCGTCACCCCCTGTAGCGTATTCACCAGCAGCCGCGTATTAACGAACTGGTTTGGGAAGAGCGCGTCATTCTTGTTGTCGAACTGTGCTCGCCCCATTACCGTCCCGGTAGTGGTGTTGATCTGATTATCGAGCGTCAACAGCACACCGCTTGCGATCTTCTTTTGCGCAGCGCGATCATAGGCGTCGACGGTGAGCTTAGCTCCCGCGCGCAGGCGAGCTTCCACTTGGCCCAGGTTGTCTTCGGGCACTGTGAAAATTACGGTGATGGGCTCCAACTGCGCAATCACCGCCAGGGTCACGGTTCCAGCGGATTGCACCACGTTGCCTGGATCCACAAGGCGTAAACCCACGCGCCCGGCAATGGGAGCTGTGATGTGGCAGAAGTCGACCTGAATCTGATCGAATTGCACCGTTCCCTGATCGTTCTTTACCGTGCCCTCATCCTGCAGCACTAGCTTTTCCTGGTCATCCAGGATTTGCTTTGCAATGGCGTTACGCGCCCACGCGTCACGGTAGCGTTGAAGATCCATCTGTGCCTGGGCGAGCAGACTCTGGTCTCGCTCCAGCGCCCCTTGCGCCTGTAACAGGGTTGCGCGGTAGGGCCGTGGATCGATATCCACCAGCGGATCGCCCTTGGCTACTAATTGGCCCTCCGTAAAGTGCACGGTAACCACCAGCCCGGTCACCTGGCTGGTAATCGAGTCGGTGTAGACGGGAGTCACGGTGCCGATGGCGTCGAGATAAACGCCTATGTTGCCCTTTTGAGCCGTCGCGGTCGTAATCGTGATTCCCGGCGGGGCCTTGTGCGCCGCGGCGGCCTTTTTTTCCGCGTTTTCGCGGCTCCGCCAGATCAACACACCCGCAACGGCCAAGGCCAGAAGCACCAGAACCCAGATGACGATCCACCAAACCTTGTGCCGGCGCCGCCACGGAACAGGAGCGGGGAGTTGATGATCGGGGCCGATAGGTGAAGGCTTGTTTAACTCATCTGGGCGATCGGGCATATGGTTTCTGGCGCGGAGAGCGGCCGTGGTCTAGGCTTCAAGTCCAAGAAGTGGCGACGCGTAGCGCAGCGGGAGCGTAAACAGCCAGAGTACCAATTTGTTTCGCGCGCAAGCTAACGCAGATCTACTGATACCGGCGTCCCTCTTCGCGGGGGCGGGAGCACGAAACAGGTACTTTTGCAGACAGACTTTCGGCCGCAATCTGCCTCGGGAGCCATCCAATGGAGGACGCCGTCGCAAGCGCCTGCTTACCGCCGGACGCCGCCACCGCCACGGGCTCCGCCGCCGCCAAATGACTGCTGCATCTGCTGCATTTGCTGCGTGTGTGCCTGATGCAGTTGCTGTGTCTGTTGCTGATGCTTCTGCTCCAGCTGTTGCGTTTTCGCCGGATCGGCCTTTTGTCTCGCCAGTTGCTGGTGTTCCTTGTCCTGCTGCTGCTGGAGTTTCTGCCGCTCCTGGTTCTGCTTGGCAACCAGCTTGTCCTGCTGCTTCTGGTATTTTTGGTCCTGCTTCGCGTTCCCCGTGCTGGGAACCGTGTGCGCGATGGGTGGCAGGTCCTTCGGATGAATCGCAGTATTGGCGCGAGCAGTCGCAGTGGTTGGAGGCGCGCCGTGGTTTGCGGAATACCGTTGTTTGGGGTCATTGTGCGCAGCCCACGCATGCTGAGTTTGAGCAGATACGGCCGGAAGATGCCGGCCGCGCGCAGCCGCCTCTTCTTCAGCCGTTGGGCGCGCGTAGATCCCTCCCTCACCGCCGTTGTAGCTGACGTGGTTAACGTTCTCCTCCACCCGCGTGTTGTAAACGTTGTGGACCACGTTGGGATCCACGCGATTCACCGCCGTGTTGTAGAAAAAATGCCCGTTTTCCCAACGTCCGCCTACATAGCCGCTGCCGAAGTACCCGAAGCCATAGTCGATGCCGCCATAGAAGCCCACTGACAAACCCCAGTAGCCCTCATTGAAAAAAAAAGCGTCGCCTTCCCAACCCCAATAGCCTGGAGTCCAAAAGTACCCGACCTCGGGAGGCAGCACCCATGTGCCCGGTACCCAGTAATAGTCACCATCCCAGGCCCAATACCCTGGCGTCCAGAAATAACCGTCGCCGGGGCAAAGAGGCTGCTCGTAAACGGGCAAGATGGGGGGCGCGACTCTGACAGATATCCTCACTTGCGCGAAAGAGTCAGGCGCCAGGAACAGTAATGCTCCTGCCAACAGCAGCGAACCGATCACTGGAATACGCATTGAATCTCCTCTCGCCGTTTGTCCATCGGGGCCGGCAATGCCGGCTTCAAGTCGCCTCTGCTTGCACGAAATGGGCCAACCCCGCGCCGATTGCGCGTGGCAACATGTTTACGCCGGTTGAGGCTTTTCTTTCCAAGGCCATAGAAGCCTTGGTTGCCCCGGAGGAACGGGTTGATTGAGGAGAGCGGCAAGGGCGAGCGGCCGCGAAAGCTGCATCGAAATGCAGAATTTACTATCGCCCCAAGGCATAAGTTCTGACAGTCGTTAAGGTTTGCCCACGTAAGCAGTGGATTCAACGGTCTTCTTGTAGACCTTAGTAAACTCTGCGCCCCAAAAGAATAGCTGCGCCGAGTAGAAAAGCCAAAGCAACAAGACAATCGGTGAGCCTGCGGCGCCATAAATAGACCCGAGCCTTGCGTACTCAAGATACAGCCCAGTGAATTGCTTGCCGATCATGAACAGCATTGAGGTAAGTAAGGCGCCCGGGGCCACCTCGTTCCAGTTCAGCCGGATGGCCGGAACGAGTTTGTAAAGCGCAGCAAACAACACAGTGATGGCGGCATACGAAATCATGAATGTGGCTGCGCGTGGCACGAAGATCCGCATCGCGCTGATCCAAGTGTTCAAGGCCACGAAGACGAGCAGCAGAAAACCTGTGCCCAGCACCGTCGCGAAGGAATAGAGGCGGTCCTTGATCAGGCGAATCACGATGGCGGCATCGGTTCGGGCGGGCGGAGGCGGAACATGCCAAATTATGTTCATCGCGTCCTGCAACTCCACAAAGACGGAAGAGGCCGCAAACAGCAACGTCACCACGCCGAACAGGCTCGCAATCAGGCCGGTTCGGGGCTCGTGGGCGCCTCTTATGAGGTCCTGAATTGTGCGCGCAACCTCAGACCCGACCAGACCCTGGATTGCCCGAACTAGACGGCCCTGGGCGCCCTGTTGTCCATAAACCGCGTCTGCCCCAGCGAGGGCCAAAACAACGAGCGGAGCCAGCGACAGCAAGGTATAAAACGCAACCGATGCGCCGAGGCGTTGAGCATTATCGTTGATCCACTCGCTCGACGCCTGCGTGAGCATTCGCGGCAACGCCTTTAGCAGAAGCCATGAGTGTCTACTGCGCATATCGACTGCTATTCCGAGGCATACGTTTTGGGCTATGAATTCTATGAACTTCTTCCATCCCGCTCACCGCAGCCAGCACCGTGCTACCCTGCCCCATAATGACTCTTCGCCGATTCCATCGCCTGATCCCGTCGCTCCTCCCCGTTGTCCTGGCTGCGTCTCCTTTGGGCGCGGCCGCCGACCTATCGAATCAGTATCGCGAACCCGCCAATCGTCTGATCGACGCCGCCCTCGCCGATACCGCCGGATACGCCCGGCTTGCGTACCTGTGCGACCGGATTGGCAATCGCCTCAGCGGATCGCCGGCGCTGTTGAAGGCCATTACCTGGTCTGCCGCCGAAATGAAGAACGCCGGCCTCGAAAACGTGGTAACGCCTCCCGTTAAAGTGCCGCATTGGGTTCGCGGCGCGGAATCGGCCTCGCTGCTATCGCCGGTTGAGAAGCACCTGCATATGCTCGGGCTTGGTCTGAGCGTGGGCACGCCCGCCGGCGGCATCACAGCCGACGCGGTTGTCGTTCCGAACTTCGATGCGTTGAACAAGCTCGGCAAAAGCGTCGCCGGAAAAATTGTCGTCTACAATGCGCCCTTTGTGAACTACGGCCAAACCGTGGCCTATCGCTCGACCGGGGCCTCCCGCGCGGCCGATCTGGGCGCCGTTGCCGTTCTGGTCCGCTCCATCACCCCGCTTGCCATGCAGACCCCTCACACCGGCGCCCTTGGGTATGCCACCACGTCGCCTAAGATTCCCGCCGCCGCGATCACGATTGAAGACGCGATGATGCTCGACCGCATGCAGCAGCGCGGCGAGGCCATACGCATTCATCTCGACATGCAGGCCCATATGGAGCCCGATGCCGACGCCGCCAACGTGATCGGCGAGATTCGCGGTTCCGAGAAGCCCGACGAGGTGGTGGTTATCGGCGGCCACATCGATTCCTGGGATGTTGGCCAGGGCGCGCAGGATGACGGCTCCGGCATCATGGCGGCTCTCGAAGCCGTCGCCCTCATCAAGCAAATTGGACTGCACCCGCGCCGGACCATCCGTGTGGTCTTCTGGGTCAACGAGGAGAACGGCGGTAAAGGCGGCCAAGCCTATCGCGCCTGGATCGGCGACCACCTTTCCGATCACGTCGCCGCTATTGAAATGGATGGAGGCGCTGAAAAGCCTACTGGGTTCGGTTATGGCTCGTTCCGGGGTACTCGGGGGCCACGTCCGGGCGATGCCGCGCCGTCGGCGCCCCAACTCAACGCCGCTGAGCAGGATTCTTTCAATATCTGCCGGCAGATCGCCAAACTGCTCGAGCGAATTGACGCCGGCAAGGCCGAACTGGGCGGAGGCGGCTCCGACATCGGCCCACTGGTCCGCGACGGCGTTCCCGGGCTCAGCCCTTCCAACGCAGCCCTGCACTATTTTGACTGGCACCACACCGAAGCCGACACGGTCGACAAAGTCGATCCTGAGGACTTCCGCCGCAACATCGCGGTACTCGCAGTGCTTAGTTATGTTCTGGCCGATATGCCGGGCAAGCTGGCGGGGCGCAAGAACGCAGCCGCCGAATAGGTAGCTACCGATCAACTGGCAGAAGGCCAAGAAGAGGGCTTATTTTGCGCCGCCCCACTTCCAGTTCCGGATTTCCGGCATATCCTCGCCGTATTTGTCGATGTATTGCTTGTGCTCGATCAGCTTGTCTTTCAGTTGCTGCTTCAGATAAATACCCCTGTCTCCGGTCTGAGGCAAGCGGTCCACGGTGTCCATCACCAGATGAAAGCGGTCCAGATCGTTCAGCACCGTCATATCGAAGGGCGTCGTGATAGTGCCCTCTTCCTTGTAACCGCGGACGTGAAGGTTGTCATGGTTGGTGCGGCGATAGGTGAGCCGGTGGATCAACCACGGGTAGGCGTGGAAGGCGAAGATCACCGGCTTGTCCTTAGTGAAAAGCTCGTCGAAATCCGTGTCGCTCAATCCATGCGGGTGCTCGGATTGGGGCTGCAGCTTCATCAGGTCGACAACGTTGACCAGGCGGATTTTCAAGTCGGGCAGATGCTCGCGCATGATGGAAACGGCGGCGAGCGTCTCGAGAGTGGGCACGTCGCCGCAACAGGCCATGACGACGTCGGGCGCCACGCCCTGGTCGTTACTGGCCCACTGCCAGATGCCGATGCCCTCCGTGCAGTGTTTTATGGCGGCATCCATCGTCAGCCACTGCGGAGCCGGGTGTTTGCCGGCGACCACGACGTTGACGTAATGCAGGCTCCGCAGGCAGTGGTCCATCACCGACAGCAGGCAGTTTGCATCCGGTGGAAGATAGACACGCACGACTTCGGCTTTTTTGTTCACGACGTGGTCAATGAACCCGGGATCCTGGTGGGTGAAGCCATTGTGGTCCTGGCGCCAGACATGCGATGCCAGCAGGTAGTTTAATGAAGCGATCTTCCGCCGCCACCAAAGTCCCGAGGTGACCTTCAACCATTTGGCGTGCTGGTTAAACATCGAGTCGACGATGTGGATGAACGCTTCGTAGCAGTTGAAAAGCCCATGCCGTCCGGTGAGCAGGTAGCCCTCCAGCCAGCCCTCGCATTGGTGTTCGCTGAGCATTTCCATCACGCGTCCGGCGGGCGCGAGGAACTCATCGTTTGGCACGGTCGCGGCGTCCCATTGGCGCTTGGTCGCTTCAAACAGAGCTTCCAGGCCATTGGAAAGTGTCTCGTCAGGGCCAAAAACCCGAAAATTACGCTGCACGCTATTCATCTTCACCACATCGCGGAGGAACCGCCCAAGCACGTGCGTGTCGCCGATGCCGGTCACCCCAGGCGCCGGCACGTCGGCCGCGTAGTCGCGAAAGTCCGGCATCCGCAGTTCGCGCAGGAGAATGCCGCCGTTAGCATGGGGATTCGCGCCCATGCGCCGTTCGCCTTTGGGCGCAAGCTCAGCGAGCTCCGGCTTCAGGCGGCCCTGGTCATCGAAGAGTTCCTCGGGGCGGTAGCTCTTCAGCCAGTCTTCCAACAGCTTCAGATGTTCGGGATGGGTGGCTGGGTCGGAGAGCGGCACCTGATGCGAGCGGAATGTGCCCTCGATTTGCAGGCCATCGACGATCTTCGGCCCCGTCCAGCCCTTGGGTGAATTGAGGACGATCATCGGCCAGCGCGGACGCACCAGGTTGCCGTTAACCCGGGCGTCTTTCTGGATCGCTTTGATTTGCTCAACCACTGCGTCGAGCGCCGCGGCCATGGCTTCATGCATCGGCTCGGGTTCATGACCCTCGACGAAAAAGGGAATCCACCCGTAACCGCGAAGCAACTGTTCCAATTCCTCGCGCGTGATGCGGGCCAGAACCGTAGGGTTGGAAATCTTGTAGCCGTTGAGATGCAGGATCGGCAACACGGCGCCGTCGGTGGCCGGATCGAGAAACTTGTTGGAATGCCACGCCGTGGCCAGCGGTCCGGTTTCCGCCTCGCCGTCGCCGACGACGCAAGCGACGACGAGATCGGGATTGTCGAAGACCGCTCCGAACGAATGGCTGAGCGAATAACCTAATTCGCCGCCTTCGTGGATAGAGCCAGGGCACTCCGGCGACACGTGACTGGGAATGCCGCCTGGAAACGAGAATTGAACGAATAGCTTCCGAAGTCCGGCCTCATCCTGGCTGATGTCGGGATAGATCTCGCTGTAAGTGCCTTCCAGATAAGTATTGCCGACGAGGGCCGGCCCGCCGTGCCCGGGGCCGGAGACGTAAATCATGTCGAGGTTGTATTTCTTGATAACCCGGTTCAAGTGCACATAGATGAAGTTCTGACCGGGGGTGGTGCCCCAGTGTCCGAGCAGCATGTGCTTAACGTCCGCCAGCGCCAGCGGCCGCTTCAGCAGTGGATTGTCGTAGAGATAGATCTGGCCGACCGACAGATAGTTGGCGGCGCGCCAGTAGGCATCCATTTTATGAAGCAATTCCGGCGTCAGCGTGTTAGTGGTCATGATTCAATCCTTTTTCGTTTCGCCCCGTTCGTTTCACCCTGTCGCCTTCGAGGATGCGCCGGGTCCGGCTAATTCCGTCGGGGTCGGCCAACTGTGCCCCTGTTGAACCAGCAGGCCCTGCGTGGCCACCGGCCCCCAGGTGCCTGAAGCGTAATTGGGAAAATCGCTGGGCACACTGGCCTTCCACACATCCAGCACCGGCATCAACAGCCGCCACGCTGCCTCCACCTGGTCTGAGCGCATGAACAACGTGGCATCGTTGATAATCACATCCCCGAGCAACGTTACGTAGGCTTCTGGTGAAGGGGTGTTGAAGCTCTCGCGATAGTTAAACTGCATGTCCACTGGCTGCAGTATCATTTTTGGCCCAGGGTGCTTTGCCTGGAAGCGCAAGATGATTCCTTCGTCGGGCTGGATCAAAATAACGATCCTGGAGGGCTGCCAGTCGAGCGTTGCCTCGGTTGGAAACGACTGATGCGGAACCGCGCGGAACTGAATGGCGATTTCCGAAACCTCGCGGGTGAGGCGTTTGCCGGTGCGAAGGTAGAACGGCACGTCCTGCCAGCGCCAGTTGTCCACGAACAGCCGCAAGGCCGCATAGGTCTCGGTTTGGGAATCTGGCGGAACACCCTCTTCCTCGCGGTAGCCGCACAGTTCTTTGCCGCCGCTCCAGCCCTTGCCGTACTGCCCGCGAACCGTCGAGTGATGCACCAAGTCGTGCGGAATGGGCCGCATCGCGTGCAGCACATCCACTTTCTTGTTGCGTATCTCGTCGGCTTCAAAGGATACCATCGGCTCCATGGCCACCAGACAGAGCAGTTGCAACAGGTGATTCTGGACCATATCGCGCAGGGCGCCGGCCCCATCGTAATAGCCGGCGCGATGTTCGACGCCCACCGCTTCGGCGACAGTGATGGTCACGTAGTCCACATAACGGCGGTTCCAGATCGGCTCGAACAGGGGATTGGCAAAGCGAAACGCCAGGATGTTCTGGACGGTCTCTTTGCCAAGGTAATGGTCGATCCGGAAGATCTGGGATTCCTCAAACCCTTTGGCGAGTACGCGGTTCAGCGCTAATGCGGAATCAAGATCGTACCCGATGGGCTTTTCGATGACGATCCGCGCTCGTTCCCGGTCAGCCGCCAAACCGGCTTGCGCGAGGAAGCGCGGGATTTCGCCAAACAGCGAGGGTGGCGTGGCCATATAGAAAATGCGCTGGGCTTTGGCGTCCCATTCCTTCTCCAGCTCGGCGCATTGTTCGCTGAGCGCCGTGTAGGTCGCTTTGCCCTTGAAATCGCCCTGCAAATAATGGATATGTTTGGCGAACTCGTTCCACCCCTTGGCCGCGGCCTTCCCGCTGCGCGAGAACTGAACGACTCCCTGACGCAAACGCTTGCGCAGTGCGTCCTCACCGAGTTTGACGCGGTCGACCGCAATAATCGCGAAGTGAGCCGGGATGCTGCGGTTCTGGGAAAGGTCAAACAGGGCGGGCATCAACTTCCGCCACGTCAGGTCGCCCGCTCCGCCGAAAATAACGAATATGGCGGGTTCAAGCTGGTCGTTGGTCTTTATCATTTGGCCTCTGTCAACGGCGCGTTCATCATCTTGTTACGGGATCTGAGCGGATTCCGACGTGTGCCGAAGCCCACAGGCTGAAGCCTGTGCCACCGTCAAGTTCGTTCAAAAAGGTTTCGATTTCAAACACGTTACGGTCCGCGTTGGCTTCTATCTTTTATTTCACTAAAGCGCAATTCGCGCCGCGACTATTGCGGCCTGCAATTCGTGAACCCTATTCAGATCCGATCTGAGCGCTGGGCCGGCTATCGCAAGTCTTGGGGCTGCAATGAGGGGTTCGCGCGAGAACGGCAAAATCGACATCGCAGCGTGCAGATTATGCATGGGTGGAACCGAAAAACAAAGCAACTAAGCCATCCAATAACGATGGTGACCGAATTGCAAACGGTGAGTAAGCACGTGAAAACCGCCGGAACTGTTAACCCAACTCGAAACGAAATCGCCGCAGTTGCCTATCAATTGTGGTTAGATAGCCGCTGTCCTGTTGGATCGGATCGAGAACACTGGCTCCAGGCGGAAGTGATGCTCAGAAACGCACTTGTGGCCAAGCGCGAAGATCTCTCCGGAAGTCCTTCGATTCCCACTCGCGATTCTCGCGCCGGGTTCGAAATGGTGGCCGAGCGCAGTTCGGGACGATGGGGAGGCCATTGGGAGGTATGGGAGCGCGAATGCCCCTCCGCACAATGGGTCTGGGACGCCCGCGACGTCGAATCATGCAGCCTGAACGTGTCCTGAGTAGGTCTCGCGATTCTCGCGGTTCAATCTTTTTTGTTAGCTGATTCAGCTTCGAGAATCCGGCCTGCCGAACGCGCGATCATCATTTCTTCGTTGGTTCGAATCACGCGAACCGTAACTCGGCTGGCATCGGTGGAAATAACACCCGCATTCGACGCATTTCGCGGTTCTTCCACCTCGATTCCGAGAAATCCCAGCCCGTCGCAAATCCGGGCGCGAACCGGGGCCGCATTTTCGCCGATACCCGCCGAGAAAACAAGCGTGTCCAAACCACCCATCGCGGCCGCGAAAGATCCAATCCACTTTTTCGCCTGATAGCAGAACAGCGCCACAGCTTCCGCTGCCCGGATATCATGAGCTTCCTGCGCGAGCAACTCCCGCATGTCCGAACTGATCTCGGAAACTCCGAGCAGCCCCGACTTTTGGTTGACCATTTCGTAGAACTGTTGTGTCTCGATCTGTTCGGTTCGCTCCAGATACGGCGCCACCCCGGGATCCAGATCGCCGGAGCGCGTGCTCATCACCAATCCCGCCGTCGGAGTAAAGCCCATGCTGGTGTCAATGCTTTTGCCCTCGCGCACGGCGGCCAGGCTCGCGCCGTTGCCCAGATGAGCCAGAATGACGCGGCCTGCGGTTGCGGCACGATCGCCCAGGCGCGCGAGTTCTTCCATCAGATATGCGTAGGACAAGCCATGGAAACCATAGCGTTCGATTCCCTTCGCATCGTAGCGGCGCGGAATGGGGAGCAGCTTGGCCACACGAGGCATGCTGCGGTGAAACGCGGTATCGAAGCAAGCCACCTGAGGAAGTTTCGGATAACGCCGCCCAATCGTCTCAATCAGCTCGATTTCGCCGGGCAGATGCTCCGGGTCGTAAGGGCGCATGCGATTGAGTTCATCCAGCAATTCCCGCGTCACCAGCTCCGGTGCCGTGTGTTGCATGCCGTGAACAACCCGGTGCCCCACGGCCTTGACCGATTCGAAAGTAATCTGTTTTTCGAGCCAATCCATCAGAAAATCCGCTGCCGATCGGTGATCGGAGGCAGCCAGGTCGAGCTTGTCCCGGCGATCCGAGTCCGCGTCCTCGAAAGTCAGCTTCGTCCCGGTCAGGCCTATGCGATCGATGCTTCCATAAAGGCTTCGCTTCAGCGCAGCGCCGGTCTGAAAAAGCGCGAACTTGATACTCGACGAGCCGCCATTGATCGCCAGAATGCAGGGGTCAACTGGTTTCATGCTCGTGCCCATCCGACGCCTTGGCGAGCCCCATGCGTGAGCTTGGGGCTGTCTCTTCTCGAAGTTTACTCTAGCGCTGAAAATATCCGACGAACGCCGTGGGGTCGCTTTGCGACGTGTACAATCCGAAACGTGACCCAAGGAGAGCAATCTGCTGCGCTCGATTTTCAGGCGGCCCGGCAAATAGTTATCGATACGCTGTACCGGCTTGCCGCCCTTCCGCCCGTCGAGCAGGTGCCGCTTGAATCCGCGCACGGCCGCGTGCTGGCCGAGCCCTGCCGCGCCGACCGCGACTATCCTTCCATAGCCCGCTCGCTCCGTGATGGATTTGCCATCCAGGCGGCCGATGCCCCGGGTGAGCTCGTAGTTACAGGTGAGTTGCGCGCCGGAGAAGCATCCACCGGAGCATCTTTGCTGGCCGGTCAGGCCCTCGAGATCATGACTGGCGCCCCCATTCCTCCCGGGGCGGACGCCGTCGTCATGGTCGAGCACGTGTTGCGCATCGATGGCGGCTCCCGAGTTCGCGTCGACCGGCAGGTCGATCACGGCCAGTGGATCAATCCACGAGGCGCGGAGGCATCGGCCGGCTCGGAGCTGATTCCCGCCCGCACTCAATTGGATGCGGCGGCAATAGCAGCTCTGGCGATGACAGGAGCCGCTCAGGTCAAAGTTTTCAGCCGGCCTCGCATCGCGATCCTGGCAACCGGCGACGAGCTGGTCGAGGTCGGCCAGAGCGCACTGCCGCACCAGATCCGCAATTCGAATTCCTATGCGCTTGCCGCTCTGGTATCTCACTCGGGCGCGGTTCCCACCATTCTTCCCCCGGTCCGGGATGAACAGCTTCTACTTCGCAGGGCCCTCGAACGCGGGATTTCCGATTTCGATTTGCTGCTTGTAACCGGCGGCGTTTCTGCCGGCAAGTACGATTTGGTGAAGCCGGTTCTGGCGCAGCTTGGCGCGCATTTCTTGTTTGAGCGGGTTCGCGTTCAGCCCGGCCAGCCCACGGCCTTCGGCATCGCGCTGGGCAAGCCTGTCTTCGGTTTGCCGGGCAATCCCGGCTCGACAATCGTTACCTACTTGCTGTTTGCCGACGCCGCCATACGGCTTCTGGCCGGCGAGCGCGCTCCAATCCTGCCGATCCTGGAAGCGACTCTCGAAGCTCCGTTCCGCCACAAGCTCGGCCTCACGCGGTTCCTCCCGGCGCGCCTGAACACCGACGGAAAATCGCTTCATCATATTCCCTGGCAGGGGTCGAGCGATGTGCCGGCCTTAGCCCGCGCCAACGCCTTCCTGATCGCCGACCACGACCGGGAATCCTGGCAGATCGGCGATCGAATCCGTGTGATCGAAAAGCCATGACGCCGCCACACACAAAGCCCTCAAGCGGGAGGGGACTGGGCACTCTGTCCCAAGGCGGCACGGCGAAGGCTGCGGGTTATGACCCGAATTCGAAGCCGCCGCGTGGACAGAGCTGCCCTGTCCCCGGCACCAAATCCTCCCTGTCACACTACGACCCCTCCGGCCGCATCTCCATGGTTGACGTGTCCGCAAAAGCGATCACCTCGCGAACCGCCACCGCGCATGCCTTCGTCCGCATGAGACCATCCGTGATTCGCGCACTCCCGGGCAACCAGAAAGGCAATCCGCTCGAGATCGCCCGCATCGCCGGTATCACCGCAGCCAAACGGACGGCCGACCTGATTCCGCTCTGCCACCCGTTGCCGCTCGCGCACATCGATGTCCAGTGCACCGTCCGGCGCAACGGAATCGAGATTCGGGCGGAGGCCGCCACCCAGGCTCAAACCGGCGTCGAGATGGAAGCAATGACCGCCGCCGCTGTCGCCGCGCTCACGGTCTACGACATGACCAAAGCCCTCGATAAAGGCATCGAGATTCAGGATCTCTATTTGATCGAGAAAACGGGCGGCAAGTCGGGCGACTACCGGCGCCGAAAGAAATCGCGATGACCGTCGTTGCCGCGATTCTAACTATCAGCGACTCCGCGGCCGCTTCTGCGCGGCCCGATGCCTCAGGTCCGGCGTTGGCCGATCGCTGCCGTGAGCTGGATTGGTTGGTTGCCGCATCCTGCATCGTCCCCGATGATGCCGAGCGCATCGCGGCCACACTTCGCGACTGGGCAGATCGCGGCGTTGCAAACTTGATTCTTACCTCCGGCGGCACCGGCGTCGCTTCTCGCGACATAACCCCGGAAGCCACCCGCGCGGTCCTTGATCGCGAGATTCCTGGTCTTGCCGAGTTGATGCGTGCCGAAGGCCGGACCCAAACGCGATTCGCCCCGCTCTCCCGCGCAGTCGCCGGATCGCGCGGTAAGACCCTCATCGTCAATTTGCCCGGCTCGCCGCGCGGCGCCGTGTACTCGCTCGACGCCATCGCCGCCTTGGTCCCTCATACCCTGGATTTACTGGCCGGCGACACCGCTCACAAGTGAACCGGCGAGACGGAAGTGCGAAACTGGGATCGGGTTCAGGTAACTCGGAGCAGGATTGAGGCATCTGACGTAGGAGAGGTTTCGTGTGCTGAGCAAAAACCCGAAGTTGGCGATTGGTTTAGGATTGCTTTTGATATCGGCTTCCGTGTTCGTGGCGCAGCAGCTTCCGGACCCGAACAAACCCCTGCCCGCGGATCTGCCTGCCGGACAGCCCGGACAGTTAGCGCCCAGACCAGCCGAGCCCGCCGCCGTGGAGGGTGATACTTCCGGCGTCCCCGCCACCTTCAAGATCAATGCGAAAACGGTGCTTGCTCCTACCACCGTCACCGACCACAAGACAAAGTCCCTCATTGACGGCCTGACGATTGCCAATTTTCAGCTTCTCGATAACGACAAGCCGCAGAAGATTTCCTCCGATTTCATCGTTTCGCCGATCACCCTGGTGGTTGTCATTCAGGCCAATGCCGATATCGAACCTGTCCTGCCGAAGCTCAAGCGCACGGGTATTTTGCTTCACTCCCTCATTACCGGGGAGGACGGAGAAGTGGCCGTGCTGGCTTTCGACCACCGCATCCAATTGATTCAGGATTTCACCAAAGACCCGGATAAGCTGGACGACGCCATGGCGAAAATCAAGGCTGGATCGTCAGGCGCCGTACTCGTTGACTCGGTTGTCGAAGCTACCCACATGCTGGTTCGCCAAACCAGGGGCATTGCGAATCGTCGCGTGATTCTCCTGCTTAGCCAGGACCGCGATAAGGGGAGCAATGCCAAAGTTGCCGAAACGGTGCGCGGCCTGGAGTTCAATAGCATCGAGATTTACGCGGTCAATATTGGCAAGTATTTCTCGGCTTTAATGCGGGAGCCCGAGGATCCGCGGCCCATCGCCGGCGGTCTTCCGCCCACCGCCATGCCGAACCCGCGGGGAGACGTCAACACCGGAACCGATATTCAGCAAGCTTATGGAAACGGCAACTACCTGAACATGGCGCCGTCGATCTGGCGCGGCTTCAGGGACCTCTTCAAAAAGACGCCCGAAGAGGCATTCACTCAGTACACCGGCGGCACAACTTATGCCTTCGAGGCGCGGAGCCACACGCTCGAAGAAGCCATCAGCTCCATCGGCCGCGAGATTCACAGCCAGTACATACTCAGCTATACGCCGAACGACCAGACTGAGCCCGGCTTCCACACCATCAAAGTTACTGTCGACAAACCCGGTCTCGAGGTCCGCACGCGGCCCGGCTACTACTGGGGCGGCGGCCAGGCCCCGTAAACCGGGAACGCTCTCAGCGCCCTCCATCATGATTGCCGTCGAAATCTCCGAACCGGGACCTCCGCGTGTCCTGCGCCCCACTGAAATCCCGGCGCCAACGCCCGGCCCCGGCGAAATACTGATCCGCGTCGAGGCTGCCGGCGTGGCGCGGGCAGATGTGCTCCAGCGTCTCGGCAAATACCCTCCGCCGCCGGGCACAACGAACATTCCCGGCCTCGACGTTGCCGGCACCGTTGCCGCCACTGCCGCAGATGCCGGTAAATGGAAGACTGGCGATCGCGTCTGCGCCGTCCTGGCCGGCGGCGGCTATGCCGAGTTCTGCGCCGTCCCCGAGATTCAGGTCCTGCCGATTCCCCGGAATTGGACCGGCATCGAGGCCGCCACGCTTCCCGAGAATCTATTCACGGTCTTCGACAATGTCGTCACGCGCGCCCAACTCCAGCGCGGCGAAACTATACTCATCCACGGTGGCTCCAGCGGCATCGGCAGCATGGCCATCATGTTGAGCCGGGCCTGGGGTGCGGCGCCCATCGTCACAGCGGGGTCTGACTCCAAATGCGCCGCCTGCGTGTCTCTGGGAGCCGAACACGCCATCAACTACAAGACCGCCGATTTTCTCTCTGAAGCCAAACGCCTCACTTCCGGCCGCGGCGTGGATGTGATTCTCGATCTGGTAGGTGGATCCTATCTGGAAAAGAACATCAACCTGCTCGCCATGGAGGGCCGCCTGGTAATCATCGCCACCATGGGTGGTTCAAAAGGAACGCTCGATATCGCGACGTTGTTGGCCAAGCGCGCTAGAGTTCTCGCCTCACACATGCGCGCTCGTACGCCCGAGCTCAAGGGACTTGTAGCCGAGCGCCTGCTTCAGCAAGTTTGGCCGCTGCTCCCGGCAAAAGACCCCATCCGGCCCGTCATCGATCGCGTTTTCCCCCTCCGCGATGCCGCGCTAGCCCACGAGTATTTGGAAAACTCCTCAACCCTAGGCAAAGTAATACTCTCCGTCGCCGAATCTTGAACCCCGTTCACCCTTGTGGCTTCGCTGTGGGGCGGACCCCCTGGTCCGCGCGGGTCCCCCTGGACCCGCTCTTCTCTTGAAGCTTGCCACCAGCTGCGAGCCGGCCAGGGGGCCGGCTGCGGACCAGGGGATCCGCCCCACAATTCACTCTGCCCCCTTATAGCAGCATGCCCGCAATGCAAGCCGATGTGAAATTCGCCAGCGTGCCGACAAACATCGCCCGCAATCCAAGCCGCGCCAGATCCGACTTTCGCGAAGGCGCCAGTGCCCCAATGCCTCCTATCTGGATCGCAATCGAGCTCAAGTTCGCAAAGCCGCACAATGCAAATGTCGTGATCACGAACGAGCGCTGCGATAGCGTCGCGCTGATTTTGCTCAAATCCACAAACGCCACGAATTCGTTGAGCACCATGCGCGTGCCGAGCAGGTTCCCCACCGTCGCGCAGTCGTTCCATTCCACGCCCAGCAGCCACGCCACCGGCGCAAACAGCCAGGCTAGAATCTGCTGCAGGGAGCCGGGCACAAAGCTCGCATGCGAGTGCACCCACCCGAGCATCCCGTTCACCATCGCGATCAACGCCAGAAACGCGATCAACATTGCTCCAATGTTCAAAGCCAGATGCAGGCCGTCGCCGGCTCCGTGCGCGGCCGCGTCGATCAGGTTCACGCCGGGTTTCGGCACCTTTACATTCACGCTGCCGCGTGTCTCCGGCTCCCCGGTCTCAGGCATGAACATCTTCGACAGCATAATGGTCGCCGGCGCGGTCATGATGACGGCTGTCAGCAAGTGCGTGATCGAAACATGCGCGATCGCCACGTAGGCCGCCATCACCGAACCCGAAACGTGCGCCATGCCGCTCGTCATGATCGTGAACAGCTCCGACATCGTCATCTTCTCGAGAAACGGCCTAATCGTAACCGGCGCTTCCGTCTGGCCCATCAGTATGCTTGCAGCCACGCTGGTCGACTCCGCGCCGCTGGTTCCCATAAAGCGCTGCATGACTATCGCCATGCCTCGCACGAACAACTGCATCACGCCCAGGTAGTAGAGAATCGCGAAGAGAGAACAGATGAAGATAACAATCGGCAGGACTTGGAAGGCTATGATCACGCCGAAGCCGCCGGTTGATAATCCGAGCTTGTCGCCAAAGACAAAGCTGGAGCCTGCGGCCGAATATCCCAGCAGCGCGTTCACCGCCTGGCTGACGGCTTCAAAAGCCCTTCCGAAGGCAGTCTTGAGAACCAGGAAGGCGAAGCCAAACTGCAGCACCAGCCCCCAGATCACAACGCGCTTGTCGATCGCTTTCCGGTTCGAGGAGCACAGCCACGCAAGCACCAGGATCGCCACGAGGCCCAGCAGCCCGGTGTAGCGTCCCATGCCAGTGGTTAGCCCACCACTTCCAGAATCAGGTCGCGCTCTTCCACAGGCTGCTGCGAAATCTTGAAGGCGTCCTCTACCAGTTCGGCCGCCTCTTCCAGATTGTCTTCGCGGGTATGGTAAATCCGGCACAGAATCCCGCCCGCTTCGATCTTCTGGCCGACCTTCACTTCCAGAATCACACCCACCGCCGGATCAATCGAATCTTCCTTCGTGTTGCGCCCGGCGCCGATCATCGACGACGCTTGCCCGATCAGCTCCGCATCTATCGCGCTGATGTAACCGGCGCGGCTCGTGCTGATTTCTTTCGCGCCCGTCGCATTCGGCAGCAGATCAAACCGGTCCAGCACAGCCGGATTCCCGCCCTGCGCTGCAATCACGTCTTTGAGTTTGTTGTAGCCCGACAGATCGAGCAGCTTTTCCTGCGCCAGCTCTCGCGCTTCGTCGAGCGTCCCGACAATCTTGCCCAGGTGGATCATCCGCGCGGCCAATTCGAGCGAGAGGCGCGTCAGATCTGCCGGCCCCGCGTTCTGCAGTGTCTGCGATACTTCCATCACCTCGAGAGCATTCCCCACCGCATAACCCAGCGGTTGGTTCATGTCCGTAATCAGCGCTTGAACCCGTTTATCCATGCGCCGCCCGATGCCCACCATGAGTTGCGCCAGGCGCCGCGCGTCCACTTGCCGCTTCATGAACGCGCCCGAACCCACCTTCACATCCAGCACTACCGCGTCCAGGCCCACCGCCAGCTTCTTGGACATGATCGAGGAAGCCACCAGCGGAATCGATTCCACCGTTGCCGTGGCATCGCGTAAGGCGTAAAACTTCCCGTCCGCCGGAGCTATTTCCGGAGTCTGCCCGATGAATGCCAATCCATGCTGCAGCAGTTGTTCGCGAAATTCATCCACGCTGAGGTCAGTGCGAAACCCGGGAATGGATTCGAGCTTATCCAGGGTGCCGCCTGTATGTCCCAGCGCCCTTCCCGAAATCATCGGCACAACCACGCCGGCCGCTACCGCAATCGGAGATGCGATCAGGCTCGTCTTGTCCCCAACTCCGCCGGTGGAATGCTTGTCAACTTTGACGCCGGGGATTCCGGATAAGTCCACCAGCGAGCCCGAATTCGTCATCGACTCGGTAAGTACGCTCACTTCCCGGTCGGACATTCCGGAAAAGAACACCGCCATCAGGAACGCAGATATCTGATAGTCAGGTATTTCGCCGCGAGTGTATCCCTCGACTATATATTGGATTTCTTCGGCGGACAGTTCCTCGCCGTCTCGTTTCCGATGGATCAGGTCGACAGTACGCATTCGATTACTCAGGTTAGCAGGTTAAGTTTTTGAAAGGAAACGAACTGGGCCGTTTTCCGCAACTTCTGCCGGTATTTCCTGAGCGCAATTTGTGTGTTTTGAACACGATCCGCCTCGTGGCACAGCCTTCAGGCCGTGGTTCTGACACAGGCTGTGGTTCTGACGCAGCCTGAAGGCTGTGCCACAAGGCCGCAGAGCAGCCTCTTTTCACCCACCTTCGGAAATCCCCAGCAGTTGCGCCAGGCTGGTAACGGGCACCCGAATCGCCAGATAAAAAGTGCCAAAAGCCGCGTATATCGCACTCACTTCATCAAAGCGCATCTCGTAAATAAGTCGCTTGAATGCAACAGGATCGTCGGCAAACAGGTCGACGCCCCATTCCCAATCGTCGAAGCCGATCGAGCCGCTGATAATCTGCTTGACATGCTCGGCGTGCCGCCGCCCCACCAATCCGTGTTCGTGCATCATGCGCTGCCGCTCCGCAAACGGCAGCGTGTACCAGTTCAAGGTCTCGCCGCGCTTGCGATCCATCGGATAAAAGCAGATGTACTTGCTATCCGGAATCGCCGGGTGAAGCCGCGTCGCCATCGCCGCCTTCTGCCGCTCGACTACTTCGGCAATTGCCTGGTTCCATTCCGGCGAATACGGCGCCTTCCCCTCTTCGTTCAGCGCCTGGTAAGTCTTGGCCGTGGATTCATAGAGGCCGAGTTCCACCACCGATAGATATGAGCTCTGTATCTCCAGAAACTCGGAAAGCTCCAGCCGCGCCAGATCCAGTTCCACCTGGTTGAGTTCCTCAAAGCTGTCGCGGAAGTGCAACAGCAGCAGGTCGCCTTTGTGCCCAAGTTGGGAATAGATGGCGCTCCGCTTTGAACGGGCATTGGCCGGCGCGCTCTCCAGTTTTGAAAACAGCTCTGCAGCCTCGGCTGCGATTTGCCGCTGCCGAAAGCAATCCAGTTTCGACCATCCGTGCCACCGGAATCGGAACATCTGGTGTAAGCAGCTCGCGCCCTCCAGAGTCAGCGGTACCGGCGGCGAGCTAGACATGCGACAGCCCCGTCTCGGCCCCCTCCCTCAGCGCCGGTATCTCCGGAATCGGGAACCGGTAGTGGCCGTGGAAGATCTCGTCAAACAGCGTCAGCACCTCCGCGTGGATGCGCTGGTTCGTGGCCAGCAAATGCGGCCCATACAGGTCCAGTGGCTCGCCCCTCATTCCGCTCACCTGCCCGCCCGCTTCTTCCACCAGCAGCGTTCCCGCCGCCAGGTCCCACGGATTCAAACCGAACTCCCAGAATGCGTCCAACCGCCCGCATGCCGTATAAGCCAGATCCAGAGCTGCAGAGCCCGCTCGCCGCACCCCGTGCGTGATCATCGCCAATTGGTAATAGAAGTGGACGTTCACGTTCTGATGCCGCCGCCGGCTTGGAAAACCGGTAGCCACCAGAGCATCCTCGATCGTCTTGACCGGCGTGACATGAATTCGTTCCCCATTCAGGTATGCGCCCGAGCCGCGTTCGGATGTAAACAGCTCGTTGTGCAGGGGATCGAACACCACCCCCGCAATCACCTTGTCCCGGTGCGCCAGCGCGAGCGTCACATTCCACATCGGAAAGTCATGCGCGAAATTGGTCGTGCCGTCCAGCGGATCCACAAACCAGCGATATTCCGACCGCATCTCCGCTCCTCCGCCCTCCTCTGCCACGATTCCGTGATCCGGGAACCGCTGGTGCAGCCGTTCCACTACCAGTTTTTCGCTGGCGCGATCGGCGGCCGTCACCAGGTCGTACTCGCCTTTTAACTCGAAGCGGACTCCACGGTGGCTGAGCAGAATCTCTCCTGCCTCTCGCGCAATCTCCACCGCTGCGTCCAGATATTCACTCATATGCTTATTGTGGCGCAGCCGCTTTTTTGTCCCCTCCGGGCGAAAGATGCGTGGCACAGCCTTCAGGCTGTGGATGTCCGTGTGGAACGCCAGGCTAAAGATACCAAGCCCCGGAACCGGCCGAAAGGCCGCTCTCTACTAGCTCAGTGTTATAGGCCGCCCCATCCAAGGTCGTCAGCCTCGTGGGCCGCAATTCCATGCTCGCCGAGCAACCCGCCGAGCCTCTTTGGCGTGTTGAGGTCAACCAGCCACATTCGGGGAGTCCAGAATCTCCGAGGCGGCTTGCATTACTTCCGGGATTGCCTCGCGGGGAATCCGGCCGTACGTGTCCGCGATTTCTACAACCAGCCTTAAGGAACTCGCTCGCGCACGTTGAACTCCAGCTTCCAGCGGCGGCCGTCCCGCGCAACGCACCACAGTTGCAGCAACCCGGTCTCCGTCACCAGGCTTTCGAGTGTAACGGGCACGAACTCATCGGCATCGTCGTTCGCCGGCAGGTTCACCTCGATGGCGGACAGTTCCTCGAGGTCGTCGCCGACATCTTCAATCAGCGTACCGGGAGCGTCGTTCTTACGCACCGCGGAGTTGAAAAAGCGAAATTCGGCGGGCTCGCCCACCACCAGAGCGAATTCGCGCTGGGGCAGGCTGGTGGACGTGCCCTCTTCCATGCCGAATGGAACCACGGCAAGTGCCTTCAGCGGAGCGAGCATGCCGGGAACCGCGGGCACCGCTGATTCGATTCCGACGTAGTAGGTGCGCGGTACGCCGCCACGGATTCGCACGCCTTTGCCCTCGCGGGACATGCCGTAATAAGCCGCGCCGCGCGAGACAGCGTGCATCAGATCCTCGCCGAGCAGGGCCTTCACCGGCGGGAGGCCTTCCTCACCCAACCAGCCGTTCAACACATCGAGAATGCGGTCGCGCACGCCGGCTGCGCGGAGCACACCGCCGTTGAACAGGATATGCGACGGACAGGCCAACCCGCTGCGGCCGCGACGGACGCTGCCGTGCTCGGCCGTCGCTGCCTGCTGCCGCAAGAAGCGAGCCAAATGCCTCGTGATAGCCGCGTCCATTGCATAGGGCAGGCCGATCTCCCCAAGCGCGGTGCGTGCGCGCCGAGCCGGCTGGTCATCGCTCGCCACCTTGGGCAGAAAGCCGTCGAGCAAAATGCGGTCGAGTTCGCTCCGCTGCAGCTTTGCCTTGATCGTTCCGCCCACCACGCTCGTTCCGCGCCCCAGAACCGTCACCGCGTGCTCGCTCGCCTCATTGCCGGCTTCGAGCAGACGTTCCTTCGCGATCCGGCACTGCTGCCACAATGCGTAAAGCTGCAGCGAATCGAGCTTCGTGCCTTTCGCCGCAAGCTGCTGCTCCACGAGGCGCGCCAGCGCGAGATCGATATTATCGCCGCCGAGAAGGATGTGCTCGCCCACCGCAACGCGCTCCAGTTGCAGTTCGCCGCCGCCCTCGGTAACGGCGATCAGCGTGAAGTCGGTAGTGCCGCCTCCAATGTCGACCACCAGAATCAGGTCGCCCACACTGACGCGCTCGCGCCAATCCGGATGGCGTTCAATCCAGGCGTAAAATGCCGCTTGCGGCTCCTCGAGCAAAGTCACATTTCGGTATCCAGCCTCTTCCGCGGCCTTCAGCGTAAGTTCGCGCGCCACTGCATCGAAGGACGCCGGCACAGTAACGAGGACTGTCTGCTCTTCGAGCGGATTCTCTTCGTGGCCCGTATTCCAGGCCTGACGAAGGTGATTCAGATACTCCCGCGACACAGCCAGCGGCGACAGCTTCTCCACTCCCTCCGGGGCGTTCAAGGGCAGGAATGCGGAACTGCGCGATACGCCTCCATAAGATAGCCACGACTTCGCCGACGAAATCAGCCGAGCGGGAGCTTCCGAGCCGCGCTTTTGGGCGAGCTTGCCGACCACGAGCGTGGGCTCACCCCAAGGCAGCCCCAACGTTCCGGCTGGGAAGTCCGCTGGACCCGAGATATATAAGAAAGATGGCAGCAGCGGCTCATCCCGCACCTCGCCAGGATGGGTGAGCTGCGTAATAGGATAAAGTTGCACCGGCGGCAGCGCGTGCGGATCGCCTATCGCGGATTTATCTGCCCAAGCGACGCTGCAGTTCGTGGTTCCCAGGTCGATTCCGATGACGTACTTGGCTGGTGACTCGCTTTTGGATTTCGCTTTCGGCAGGAACAAGACCTCGGCTTTCTCGTCCGGTGTCAGATTCAGCAGGTCGAGGGGGTCAGCGCGCCGCCCGCGGCGCATCCTTCCGCCAGTGCCTTGCCCGCCTGATCGTCCGGTACTCGATCTTGAATCTTCACCTTAGCAAGCGTGTGGACCGAGTTGAAGGGTCAGTCACTCAAACCCCGATTCTCAATCGCGTCACGCCAGTTCGATTCCGCGGATGCGATCCACGTTACTGATATCTAATGAATGACTTACGCCGTTTCTCATCCACCAGGTTGAGATCACCTCAGCCACCATCGTCCCTGGAGGGAGTTTCGTAATCCTGTTTCTGGCTCGCGGCGAGGGCACTTGCACTGAAAGATCGTGGCTCGCTTCGCCATAACCGCGAGCTGAGACGCGACCGTAAGGGAGCGTTTTCCGTGCTGACCCGTGTTCCGTATCTTTCATCCCGGAGGGGCGCCGGTCACGGCATGACCGACTCGTTTCGCAAAAAACGCCTTTTCTTCGCCTTAGTTCTTCTGAAAATAACCACAAGTCATTGAAAGCACATGGGCGAAAAAATGAGCGAAAATCGCCCGTGGCGGAGGCCAGCCGAGACGATTTTCATCTCTGGGGGTGGCCGCTCCTCCGGACATCCCATTTCGTTTCGTAATCCGGCAATCGCCTGCACCCTGCCCATTTGGGTGGAGTCGAGGAGGAGCGCGGTGTCAGGTCACCGAGATACAAGATGACGACCCGTTTCTCCTCCCCGCTCATCAAACCGGACGTGCCGATTTCCAGCATCCGGCTTCCCGACGGACTT
>Ga0181525_10000820_pt1 | contig 27041 bp, 26 predicted proteins | sample PEATcosm2014_Bin_48_FD_121100 | JGI IMG/M metagenome (GOLD analysis project Ga0181525, IMG submission 121100) | Peatland microbial communities from MTU Mesocosm Facility, Houghton, MI, USA - PEATcosm2014_Bin06_10_metaG | ecosystem: Environmental > Terrestrial > Soil > Wetlands > Peat | place... | reverse complement strand
GACGCGCGCATTTACCGCGCGCATCTGGTCGAGCGAAATCAGATTACGCCCAACCCCGCTCTGATTGGTAAGCACCCCAATGCGCAGCCCCGCCGCCCGTAAACGATCGAGCGTCTCTTTTGCTCCGGCGGCGGGCTCGACGCGAGCGGGATCGCCGTTGTACGGGACGTCAACGACGATCGTCCCATCGCGGTCGAAGAGTACGCCGCGGATCATCCTTCGACAGGCTCAGGACGACACGACATAAACCTCGGCGCCCTTTTCCAGGAACTCCTTACTCTTGTCGGCCATGCCGCGTTCCGCGTATTCGCGCACCTCTTGGGTGATCTTCATCGAACAGAAGTGCGGCCCGCACATCGAGCAGAAGTGCGCGATTTTGGCGCCCGCCGCCGGCAGCGTTTCGTCGTGAAACTCGCGCGCCGTCTCGGGATCGAGCGCGAGATTGAACTGATCCTCCCAACGAAATTCGAAACGGGCCTTGGACAACTCGTCGTCCCAGTGCCGCGCACGCGGGTGCCCTTTCGCTAGGTCGGCAGCATGCGCGGCGATCTTGTACGCAATCACGCCGTCCTTGACGTCCTTCTTATTCGGCAACCCGAGATGTTCTTTCGGCGTGACGTAGCAGAGCATCGCCGTACCGAACCAGCCGATCATCGCCGCGCCGATCGCGCTCGTGATGTGATCGTATCCCGGCGCAATATCCGTCACGAGCGGGCCGAGCGTGTAGAACGGTGCTTCGTGACAGATCTCGAGCTGCTTGTCCATGTTTTCTTTAATGAGATGCATCGGCACGTGACCCGGACCTTCGATCATCACTTGCACGTCGTGCTTCCAGGCGATCGTCGTCAATTCGCCGAGCGTCTCCAACTCGCCGAACTGCGCCGCGTCGTTTGCATCCGCCGTGCAGCCCGGGCGCAATCCGTCACCGAGCGAGAACGCCACGTCGTAGGCCTTCATGATCTCGCAAATCTCTTCGAAGTGCGTGTAGAGAAAGTTCTCTTGGTGATGGGCCAGGCACCATTTCGCGAGAATCGACCCGCCACGCGACACGATTCCCGTCACGCGCTGCGCGGTCAGCGGGACGTAACGCAGAAGCACGCCGGCGTGAATCGTGAAATAGTCGACGCCCTGTTCGGCCTGCTCGATCAGCGTGTCGCGATAGAGTTCCCACGTAAGGTCTTCCGCTTTGCCGTTAACCTTCTCGAGCGCCTGATAGATCGGCACCGTTCCGATCGGCACCGGCGAATTGCGTACGATCCACTCGCGGGTTTCGTGAATGTTCTTTCCGGTCGAGAGATCCATGACGGTATCCGCGCCCCAGCGCGTCGCCCACGTCATCTTGTCGACCTCTTCTTCGATCGTCGAGGCGACCGACGAGTTTCCGATGTTGGCATTGATCTTCACGTGGAACGCGCGCCCGATAATCATCGGCTCGGTTTCGGGGTGATTGACGTTGCACGGGATGATCGCGCGGCCCCGCGCCACCTCATCGCGGACGAACGCGGGTTCGACACCCTCGCGGATCGCGATAAACTCCATCTCGGGCGTGATCTCTCCGCGTCGCGCGTAATGCATCTGCGTCACGTTGCGGCCCGGCTTCGCGCGACGCGGGCGGCCTTCGGTATCGCCGCGCGCGTCGATCCACGCGCTTCGCAACGCCGGCAACCCGCGCGTCAGATCGATCGTTACGTCGGGATCGGTGTACGGGCCACTCGTGTCATAGACGGTGTGCGCCGTGTTGTCGGTCAGCGCGATTCGGCGCACCGGCACGCGAATCGACGGATCGCTGCCTTCGAGATAAACCTTCATCGTGGTGTCCCTCCTGCGCCGGCATTACCCGGCGCGTCCAACGGTCGGCGCGCGATGCGCCCTCTCAGCCTGCTCGCTCGCAAGCTCCCGCGAACTACCGCTACGACACCGGCCTATGGGTTTCCCCGAACGGGGAGGGGAGGGAACCAACCAATCGAACGGTCAGAATTGGAGTTCGAGTCACTTTTCAGGAGCGTGGTTATTTTATGAAACGCCTCTCGGGTTCGATACTTGCCCTGGTACTGGCGGCACTCCCGATCGTCGCCTCCCCTGCCGACGGCGGCAAGACGCTCACGGCGACGGCGGGCACCGTCACGTACGGTGCAACAAAGAACCCGACGACGCGGGCTGCCGCGAACAGCGGTATCCCGATCAGCGACAACGATTACGTGCAGACTGCGGCGGACGGCGAGGCGAACATCGGCCTGCCGGATAGCTCGGTTGTGTTAATAGGCAGAAGCTCGCTAGTCCAGATGCAGTCGTTCGACAACGCCTCGAGCCCGACAAAAGCAAGTTTCTACGTCGTCGGTAAGGTGCGTTTCACGGTACGGCATCCGGCCGGCGCGCAGGCTAACTATACGTTTACCACGGCCACCGGGCAGATCGCCGTTCGCGGAACGGTCGGCGACATCAACGCGCTCGAGGGCCCAGGCGGGGCCCCCGGCGGACTCCAAGTCAATGTGTACGCGCTGAGCAATCCGACGCTCCCCGTTCAAGTCACGCTTACCACGACGGGGCAGACGTTTACGCTCGCTGCGGGCCAATCGCTGGTTGCGACCGCGGCCGGCGGCGTGATTACGGGCTCGGTCACGGCGATCACGCAGTCGCTTACCTCGCCCTTCTCTGAATTCGGTGCCGCGAATACCACCGGAGCCGCCGCTGGTGCGGGGGCAGCGGGTGGTGCGGCCGGCGCAGCCGGCGGAACGGCCGGCGTTACGGCGGCAGCCGTCGCAGCGGGAACCGCGGCAGCCGTAACGGTCGTCTCGAACTCGAATAAGCCGACCAATGCACCGACGGCCACGCCGTCGACGGCTCCGACGGCGGCGCCGTCGACGACCTCGGTGCCGATCACGATTTCGGGACATCCCCGCGGTAGACCGACGCCGCTTCCATAACGGGGCACACGCTCCATCCGGTACCTGATCCTCGGCGGCGCGCAACTTGCAGTTGGCGCCGCCGCAATTTTTGCCCGATACGCACTAACGGGCGCCTCGCCACTGGCGGTCGCCGCGACCCGCCTTGCCATTGCGGCGATCGTTCTCGGAGCGATCGCACTCGCACGTCGTGGCGCACCCTTCGCGGTCTCCCCTCGCGAACGCGCGCTCCTCGCGATAGCCGGCCTTGCTCTCGCGATTCACTTCGCGACCTGGATCGCGTCGCTCGACTACACGTCGGTCGCGATCTCGACGTTGCTCGTGAGCACGACGCCGATTTGGACTGCGGCCTATGACGCCGTCGTTCATCGGCGGGCGCTCCCGAAGCCGGCAATTGCGGCATTTGTTGCGGGCGCCTTGGGACTCATGGCGATCGTGTGGTACGACCGCACGCCCGCACCGCATCGAGGGCTCGAGGGCTTCGGAGATGGTCTGGCACTCGCGGGCGCGCTCGCATTCGGGGCCTATCTCTTGCTGGTGCGCAACGTGCGCGCGCGACTCGATACGCGCACGATCGTCACGCAAACCTACTCGTGGGCCGCACTGGCGCTCGTGCTTGCCGCCGCTGTCATGCGTCAACCGCCTCCGCCCTTTTCCGCCACCGCAGCTTGGGGCGGCATTCTCGCCATGGCACTCGTGTCGCAACTACTCGGGCACACGGCGATCAACGCTGCATTGCGCTGGTTTTCGCCAAGCGCCGTCGCCTTCGCGTCGCTCTTGGAGCCGGTCTTTGCCGCGGGACTAGCGCTCGTTATTTTCGGCGAATCAATCCCGCTACCGGCGTTGCTCGGTGGCGCCGTCGTGCTTGGGTCCATCGGGGTCGTACTTTGGACCGATCCGGAGCCGGAATTGGCCCAATCCGCCAGCAAGGGATTGTCGAAATGAGAGGAATGGCGCGAACATGAACGCCGCACACGAACCGGATCCACAAGAGACCCAAGAGTGGCTTGAGGCGATGCGCGCCGTGGTTGCCGTGGAGGGCGCCGACCGCGCGCGCGCCCTGCTCGAAGCACTCGTCGACGAGGCACAGCGTGGTGGCACGCACGTATCGCTCGGACTCGAGACGCCGTACATCAACACGATCGACCGCGACAAACAGCCGCCGATGCCGGGCGATCCGGAGCTCGAAGCGCGCCTGCGCCACGCCGTGCGCTGGAATGCCATGGCGATGGTGGCGCGAGCGAATAAAGATAATTCGGAACTGGGCGGACACGTCGCGACGTTTGCATCTGCTGCAACGCTGTACGACGTCGGTTTCAACCACTTTTTTCGCGCTCCGTCAGAAGCGTTCGGCGGCGACATGGTGTTCTTCCAAGGCCATAGCGCGCCCGGCATCTACGCGTACGCGTTCCTCGAAGGACGCATCAGCGAAAAGCAGCTCGAGGGATTCCGACAAGAGGTCGACGGGTCCGGTCTGTCGTCGTATCCGCACCCGTGGCTGATGCCGGACTTTTGGCAATATCCCACCGTGTCGATGGGACTCGGCCCGCTCATGTCGATCTATCAAGCGCACTTCATGCGCTACGTGCACGACCGCGGCTTACGAGACAACGGCGATCGCAAAGTGTGGGCGTTCGTCGGTGACGGCGAAACCGACGAACCCGAAACGCTCGGCGCGATTTCGCTCGCCGGACGAGAGAAGCTCGACAACCTCATTTGGGTCATCAATTGCAACCTGCAGCGCCTCGACGGTCCGGTGCGCGGCAACGGCAAGATCATTCAAGAACTCGAGCGCGTCTTTACCGGCGCCGGATGGAACGTTATCAAAGTGATCTGGGGCAGCGGCTGGGACGAACTCCTCGCCCGCGATACGACGGGCCGTTTGGTGCAATTGATGAACGAAACGGTCGACGGCGACTATCAAACCTATAAATCGCGCAACGGAAAGTACGTGCGCGACGAATTTTTCGGACGTTATCCGGAGACGGCGGTGCTTGTCGCCGACTGGACCGACGACGAGATCTGGGCGTTGCAGCGCGGCGGTCACGACCCGCTTAAAGTCTTCACGGCGTATAAGGCCGCATTCGAACACAAGGGAGCGCCGACCGTTATTCTCGCCAAGACCATCAAGGGCTACGGGATGGGCGACGCGGGCGAGGGCCTCAACATCGCGCACCAAGCCAAACATCTCGACGTTGAGGCGATGCGCACGTTTCGCGATCGCTTCTACGTGCCGATTCCCGACGACCAAGTCGCGAACATCCCGTTCTATCGTCCCGCCGACGACAGCCCCGAAATGCGGTATCTCAAGGCGCGCGTGAAAGCGCGGGGCTCGCTGCCCCACCGCCGGCGGATGTCGGAGTCGCTCGCGGTTCCGGAACTCCCCGCCTTCGACGCGCAACTGAAATCGACGGGGGAACGCGAGATCTCGACGACGATGGCGTTCGTCCGCATCCTCAATACCATCGCGCGCGACGCAACCGTGGGCCCGCGTATCGTGCCGATCGTTGCCGACGAGTCGCGCACGTTCGGCATGGAGGGGATGTTCCGGCAGCTCGGCATCTACTCGTCGGTCGGACAACTCTATCACCCCCAAGACGCCGAGCAGTTGATGTGGTACCGCGAAGACAAGCACGGCCAGATCTTGCAGGAGGGCATCAACGAGGCGGGCGCGCTCTCTTCCTTCATCTCTGCCGGCACGTCGTACGCCAATCACGACCTTCCGATGATTCCGTTTTACATTTTTTACTCGATGTTCGGTTTTCAACGCATCGGCGATCTCGCGTGGGCCGCGGGCGACTCGCGTACGCGCGGCTTCTTGCTCGGCGGCACGTCGGGCCGTACCACGCTCAACGGCGAGGGGCTGCAGCACGAAGACGGGCACAGCCAAGTCTTCGCCTCGTTCATTCCCAATTGCCGTAGTTACGATCCGACCTACGGGTACGAGGTCGCAGTGATCATTCAGGACGGCCTGCGCCGCATGCTTACCGAACAGGAAGACACCTACTACTACATCACGCTGCTCAACGAGAATTACGTCCATCCCGAAATGCCGGAAGGCGCGCCCGAAGGGATCTTACGTGGCATGCACCTCTTGAAGGACGGGGGTAAGGGAAAAGGTCCGCGCGTGCAACTCTTCGGTTCGGGATCGATCCTGCGCGAAGTCATCGCGGGGGCCGATTTGCTCGAGAGCGACTGGAACGTCAAGAGCGATATCTGGAGCGTTACCAGTTTCAACGAGATCGCCCGCGACGGCGTCGCGACGCATCGCGACAACCTGCTCCATCCGGAATCGAAACCGAAACTCGGCTACGCCGAAACGGTTCTCGCGGATCGTGCGGGACCGGCAATCGCAGCGACCGATTACGTGCGTCTGTACGCGGAATCCATTCGCCCGTATATCGGCGAGCGTCGCTACGTGACGCTCGGAACCGACGGCTACGGCCGCAGCGACTTCCGGCGCAAGTTGCGCGAGTTCTTTGAGGTGAACCGGTACTACGTTGCGGTCGCCGCGTTGAATGCGCTGGCCGATGACGGCACCATCGAACGCAAGCGCGTGGCCGAGGCCATCGCCAAGTATGGTATCGACCCGAACAAACCCAATCCGCTGGGCGTGTAGGAGAACGGTGTGAGCGACCTGCTTGAAATCCGCGTTCCCGATATCGGCGACTTCACCAACGTTCCGGTGATCGAAGTGCTCGTAAAGCCGGGCGACGCCGTAAAGAAAAACGATTCGCTGGTGACGCTGGAGAGCGATAAGGCCTCGATGGAGGTTCCCTCCGACGCCGACGGCGTGGTCGACTCCGTCAAGGTAAACGTCGGCGATAAGGTGTCAAAGGGTTCGGTCATCCTCGCACTTCGACGCGCTCAGGATGACGCTGCACCGGCTCCACCACCCGCTGCACCGGCCCCGGCGTCCGCCGCACCCTCGCCCGCTCCAGCTCCCGTAACTGCGCCGGCGGCTGCTGCACAAGTCGCTCCGCCTCAAATCCCGGCTACGAACGGTATCGTGCACGCGTCCCCGGCGATTCGACGTTTCGCGCGCGAACTTGGCGTCGATTTGCACGGCGTTACCGGCAGCGGGCCCAACGGGCGGATTACGCGCGAAGACGTTCAGTCGTGGGTGAAGCGCGCCATTCGCGAGGGCACGGGAGGAAGCACGCCCGGGGCATTCGCGGGCCTGCCGCCCTGGCCGAAAGTCGATTTTGCGCAGTACGGCGAGATCGAACGTACGCCGCTTTCGCGCATCAAAAAGCTCTCGGGGCCGAACCTTCACCGCAATTGGCTCTCGATACCGCACATAACCAATTACGACGAAGCCGACGTCACCGATCTCGAGGCGTTCCGCAACGACATTAACGCCGAGCAAGCCAAGTCGGGCGGCGCAAAGCTCACGATGCTGGCATTCTTGATCAAAGCTTGCGTCAACGCGCTCCAGCGCTTTCCCGACTTCAATAGTTCGCTCGACGGCGACGCGCTCGTTCACAAACGGTACTACAACATCGGGTTTGCCGCCGATACGCCAAACGGGCTCGTCGTGCCCGTGCTCAAAGGCGCCGATGCCAAGGGCCTGACCGACATCGCGCGCGACACATCGGAGCTCGCTGCGAAGGCGCGCGACGGCAAGCTGGCACTCGGCGACATGCAGGGCGGAACGTTTACGATCTCCTCGATCGGCGGCATCGGCGGAACCCAATTCACGCAAATCGTGAATGCGCCCGAGGTCGCAATCCTCGGAGCGACGCGCGCAACGACGAAAGCCGTGTGGGACGGCGACGGCTTTGTGCCGCGCCTAATCCTTCCGATCAGCGTAAGTTACGACCACCGCGTTATCGACGGCGCGGGGGCGGCGCGCTTTTTAGTGTACGTGGCGTCGTTGCTGCACGATTTTCGGCGGGTGTTGCTCTAAGGCTGCGGCGACGCCTCGTAGAGCGAGCGTCGAAGTGCCGGAAGGTGCGGATTGCGCCAGACCGTGCCGTCGGCATACGTGACGTGCAGCGCGACACAGCGAGGGAGACCGGTTTGAAGCGGAAAAACGTTGCGGCTGATACCGAAGCTGTGTTTGATTTCGGCGTTCGGCGAGAACGTTCCGACGTCGCGCACTTCGGCAACTAAGTGGCCGTTCGCGACTAACCCAAACTGGATACGGGCGATCACCTTGTCGGTAACGTTCGTGTATTCGATCGCGAGCTGCGGGTTCGACGTAACGTACGGCGGCTGGTAGTACCGGTAGCCGTACACGTCGCGCCAGTAATAGGGCGAACCCGGATAAAAGCCGGGCGCGAAGCCCGCGACCGATTCGTTGAGTTGCGGGTCGCAATTCGTAACGTGAATCGGATACGGCGATGCGGTCGTTAGCGCGCTAGCCGGGCCACTGCCGTAGGCCAGCATGGCCGTGAAAGCAAGAATCGCTGCGAATCGCTTCATGACGCTCCCTCTCTCTTCGATACATCGCGCTACGCTGGGGAGTCTGCCGCTCCCTGCCGAAAGATCGACTCGTGCAAGATCCGCGGGGGATCGTCTTTCTCACCGAACAGATGGACGCGCTCGAACGCGAGCGCGACGCGCTGCTCGAGAAATCACAACGCCTCGAAATGCTGCAGCGCTCGTTCGTCGAGATTATCGAGGCGACCGACGAGACGAAGCTCGCGGAAGCGGCGATGCGCGGGGCGTACCTCGGGCTTGGCTTCAGGCGCTCGTTGTGGTTCCGTATCGACGGCGTGCGGGAGCTCAGCGCGCAGTTCGAACTCGACAACGGCGTCTTCGTCGACTCCATTTACGGAGGCACGCTGCCGGAAGCGTCGAGCCTCTTCCGCGTAACGTCCGGCCACAGCACCATTGCCACCGGCCACGAGGGCGACCCCGACGCACCGCTGCTCGAGACGCGTTGGCGGTACGCGGCCATGGCGATACGGCCACCCTTGGGCGCCGCGTACCTTTTCTACGCCGACGATAATCGTGCGGGTTCTGCGTGGAGCCTCGAATCGCTGCGAGAACTCGCCGCACAGGCCACGTTCGCCCTCGAGCGCTTGCGCCAAGCCGACGAGCTCGAACGTCTCGCGATGCGCGATCCGCTCACCGGCCTCTTCAACCGCCGCGCCATGATGGAACGCCTTCAATTGGAGCTTGCAACCGCGCGCCGTACCGGCGCGCCGCTTGCGTTCGCCATGATCGACGTGGATAATTTCAAGTCGATCAACGATTCGCGCGGGCACGCGGGCGGCGACGAAGCGCTGGTGACCATCGCGACGGCGCTGCGAACGCAAACCCGCGAAACCGACATCCCCGCGCGCTTCGCCGGCGATGAGTTCGCGCTCATCATGCCGCGCACCAACGGCGCGGACGTCGCTACCGTGATGGGTCGGATCTACGATGCGCTTGCGGCGAATGGGCTCGGCATTTCGGTCGGCGTTGCATTCGACGACGGGACCTCCGCGCCCGAGCCGCTGATCGCCCTGGCGGACGCTGGCGTCTACGAAGCCAAGGGGGCCGGGAAAAACACCTATCGCATCGTCGGCAACGACGCGTAGCGTTCGATCAACCGTCGCGCATGGGCGACAACGGCGGGGGCTAAACTCATCGGCTCGAGCAATTCGACCGAGTCTCCCCACGTGACCAAGTACGAGACCGCCGCGCGCTCGCCGGAAAAATGCACGCGCAGCACGCACGGATCGTCGGATGAAACGGGATCGCTCGGCCAGTAGCCGACGATCATCGACAGTGCATCCGGGTCGACGCGCATCGTCACGGTAAATCGATCCTGGACTCCCATCATCTTTGAGGCCGTCTCCCGCCAGTGGGCGTCGAGATCGAAGTCGGGGGCGCGTTCGAAACGCTCGTTACATTCCTGCGCGTCGAAGATGCGATCGACGCGAAAACTCCGAAAACCGTCAGGCGTGCGCGCGATGAGGTACCACACGCCGGCTTTTGAGACGAGGCCGTACGGGTCGACGCGCCGCATGCTGCGCACCCGCGAGCGATCTTCGTACCCAAGGTCGACGCAACGATCGTCCCAGACTGCGCGTCGCAGCAGCGCCAACCGCTCGACCGGCGGATCGCTTTGATTCCAACGCCGCTGATCGATGTGAATGCGCCCGCGCGCGCGTTCCGCCGCGCGCCGCTGCACGTCGCCGAGGCCGCCGCGCAATTTTTCGAGCGCGCGCTCGAGGTTCTGCCCGAGCCCGAGATCCGCGAGCACCGCGGTTCCCCCAACGAACAATGCGCGTATCTCGTCGTCGCCGAAGTGCATGAGCGCGCGCCGATAACCCTCCGAGAGCGCAATGCCGCCAACGGCACCGCGTTCGGCGTATACGGGAATACCCGAGGTGCTCAACGCGTCGACGTCCCGATAAATGGTCCGTTCCGACACCTCCAAGCGGCGCGCGAGCTCGCGAGCCGTACGGCGTTCGGCCGACTGCAAGAGCAGCAATAGCGAGACGAGGCGGTCGGCTTTCATGACCGCTCTAGACGACGACCTCGCCGAGTACCTTGCGGGCGCGGTAGTTGTCGTCGGTACTAATCGCCACCAGCGCGTAGCCGGCTTCGCGCCGCACGTGATGAAGCGAGCGGATGTTAATTTCGGCCTCGGCGAGGTCGCGCGAGATCTCCGCCAAACCTCCCGGTTTGTCGGCAATACGCGCGAGTAGCACCTGATCGCTGACCGTGTGGTAACCGGCATCGGTTAGCACCGCCATGGCCGGCGCGTCGCTCTCGACGCCCAGACGCACGATAGCGCCCGTGTCGTGCGTCTCGACCGTAATCTCCTCGATGTCGATGTTCTTCTCCGCCAGGATTCCGGTAAGCTCCGCGAGCAGACCCGGGCGATTCGGAACGACCACTCTTACCTGCTGCACGAAGGCTCCTTACCCACCCGGTCGGCGATGAGGTCGTCGGCAAACGCGTCGATCTGTTCGCGCGTAACGTTGGGAAGCACGATGACGTGCGAGATGGGTCCGGCGGTCGCGAGCTGCCACTTCGCACGAATCGCATCGCTCGCCCGCGGAAACACCACCGTGATGGCGTTCGGATTACGCCAGGCGTCGATGCTCGCCTCGCGCAGACGCCGTTCCAGATATTCGGCCAGCGCGAGCGAGTGCGAGAGGCGCTTGCGGATACCGTCGATGCCAAGTTCCTCCAGGCGGTACCACAGCATCAACGGCGTAATCCCGTTGCGCGATCCGCTGATCGTCGTATCGAGATTGCCGATGTAGTCGATCGCCCGCGCGATTCGCTGGACGTTGTGTTTTTTTGCGATGGCGACGCCGCACGGAATGGGGGCGCCGAGAAACTTATGTCCGCTTACCGCGACGGAGTCGGCGCCGTCCTCGAAGTCGTACCGCGGGCGCGGATCGAGAAACCCGGCGTATCCGCCCGAAAGCGCGGCGTCGGAATGGATGTAGCGTTGACGGATGGCGAGATCGTCCATGATGGCGGCGATGCGGCGCGTATCGTCGCGTGCCTCAGTCATCGTCGTGCCGATGTTTGCAAAGACGATGGGCGGGACGTCGCGATGAATCTTCAGCGTCTCGCGTAAATCCGCGTAATCGATCTCGCCGCTCGGCTCAGAGCGGATCGTGATGTGACGCATTCCGAGGAAGTGCAGGTTCTTCGCCACGCTGTAGTGCGTTTGCTCCGAGTAGTACACCATGCCGTTCGGCAGCAGCTCGCGTGCAAGGTAGAGCCCGTACAGGTTGCCTTCGGTCCCGCCGTTGGTGACGTATCCCCACCAGTCGTCCTTTGGCGCCCGAAACAAATCGGCAAAAAACTGAACGACCTCGCGCTCGAATTCCCTCGTGGAGACGCGGTAGGTGCCCTCAGCGAACGGATCGCCTATATTATTGACCGGCATGGACAAGAATCGCTCGAGTGGCGCGTAGTCGAAATCTTTCGCCGCGGGATAGCCCAGCGACACCTCATTGGCAGCTTGCATCTCGCGATACAACGCATCGAGCCGCTCGCGCGCGCGCGCATCAAGCACCGCCCACCTCCGCAGCGCGCCGCTTGAGCCAAGGTAGCGTGAGACGCGTGCCCAAGACGGCAACCAAAACGCAAACGAACAGTGGCACGATATCGTTCAGCGTCTGAGGATGCAGCGCCGCGCACGCTGCCGATCCGGCCATCATTCCAAGCCCGACGATTACCCGCATCGAATGCCGCATGCCGATATACCGTTCGGTCGGATCGAGCGACGCCCAGCGCTTGCGCGTGCCGTGGTAGTACAAGGTCCCGAGGGCGACCAGGGCCGCACCGAGCACGAAGAAGTAAGCGATAAAGGCCCACGCCTTTTCGAACTGGTCGCCGTAACGCACGAAAACCTGAACGAAATACACGATCAGCCCCACCAAGGAAAGGAGAAAGAAGTTCAGGGTGATCGTCAGCGGCTGCGGCCAGAAGTAGTGCGTGAAGAGCCGTTGGTGGAGAAACCAGAGGTTTCCAATAATCGCGAACGTCCAGAAGTATGCGATCAGCCACCAGGGGTTCGTCGCCAGCCGCTCGATGTGCGGCGGGATCGTTAGCGTGAGCGCGAGGAGCGCGAGGCTAAAGCCGATGACCAGATCCGAGAACGACTCGATCCGGCGCACCAAGCGCTCCGCGCGCTCCTCTTGGCGCATGCGAGTTTAGTTTGCGGCGGCTCGAAGCTGTCGCAGCACGTACTGCAGGATGCCGCCGTGACGGTAGTACTCCGCCTCGTCCGGCGTATCGATGCGAAGCAACGCCTTGAAGTGGACCGATTTTCCGGTCTTGGCATCGGTCGCCTTGACCTCGACGTGCATGCGCGGCGTGATGCCGCCCGCAATCCCCGTGATGTCGAACACCTCTTCGCCGGTCAGACCGTACGTCGAGCGATCGGCGCCGTCGAGATATTGCAGCGGCAAAATGCCCATGCCGATCAAGTTACTGCGATGGATGCGCTCGAACGACTCGGCGATTGCCGCTTTGATGCCCAAAAGGTAGGGACCCTTGGCAGCCCAATCGCGCGACGAGCCCGACCCGTACTCCTTACCCGCAAGAATCACAAGCGGCGTGCCGTCGGCCTTATATTTCATCGCGGCATCAAAGATCGGCATCTGCTCGTTGCTCGGCAAGTAGCGCGTGACTCCGCCTTCGATGCCCGGAACCAACTGATTCTTCAGACGCACGTTTGCGAACGTCCCGCGCACCATCACTTCGTGGTTTCCGCGACGCGCACCGTACGAGTTGAAATCCTTCGGCTCGACGCCACGCTCCATCAAGTACTTTGCGGCGGGCGAGGTCTTCGCGATGTTGCCCGCCGGTGAAATGTGATCGGTGGTGATCGAGTCGGCGAAGACGGCCAGCGCACGGGCGCCTTTGACATCCGCGATCGGCGCCGGCTGCTTCGGCATTTTCTCGAAGTAGGGAGGGTTCTTGACGTATTCCGACTTCGGATCCCACTCGTAGCGTTCGCTTGCGGCGACGTTGAGTTTCGCCCAATTGTCGTCGCCCTTGAACACGTCGGAGTACCGCGTCTTGAACATCTCGGCGTTCACGCACGCCGCAACCGTCGTCGCGATCTCGTCGTTGCTCGGCCAGATATCCTTGAGGAACACCGGCTTCCCCTGACGATCGGTGCCGAGCGGTTCGGTCGTTAAATCGACGTCCATGCGTCCCGCGAGCGCGTAGGCGACCACGAGCGGCGGCGACGCCAGATAGTTCGCACGAACCTGCGGGTGAATGCGCCCTTCGAAGTTCCGATTGCCGGACAGCACGGCGGCGACGATCAGATCCTGATCGGCGACGGTTTCCGCGACATCGGGAGAGAGGGGGCCCGAGTTGCCGATGCACGTCGTGCAACCGTAGCCGACGATGTTGAAGCCGAGCTCGTCGAGCGGCGCCTGCAGCCCCGCCTTCTCGAGATAATCCTTGACGACTTTTGAACCCGGAGCGAGCGAGGTCTTGACCCAGGGCTTACTGCTCAGTCCGCGTTGGACCGCCTTCTTCGCAAGTAAACCGGCACCGACCAGCACCGATGGATTCGACGTGTTCGTGCAGCTCGTGATCGATGCGATGACGACGGCGCCGTCGCTTACGTCTTTCTCCGTCTGCGCGATGGTTGCGGTGCCGCCGCCGCCTTCGCTTTCAAAGCGCGACACTGCGCCGTTCTCCGCACCACGAGCTGCCTGCCATTCGCCGAGCGCCGCATTGAACGTCGATTTGACCTCGTGCAGGCTCACGCGATCCTGCGGGCGCCGCGGTCCGGCGAGGTTCGGCTCGACGCCGGCTAAGTCGAGCGAAAGCACGTCGCTATATTCGGCATCGGGCATATCGTCGGTACGGAACATACCTTGCGCTTTTGCATAGGCTTCTACGAGCGCGATATGATCGGCCGAGCGCCCCGTCAGCCGCAAGTATTCGAGCGTGCGATCGTCGATCGGGAAGATCGCGCAGGTCGAACCGAATTCCGGCGACATGTTGCCGATCGTCGTACGATCCGCGACCGGAAGCTTGCTCAAACCCTTGCCGAAGAACTCGACGAATTTTCCGACGACGCCCTTCTTGCGCAGCACCTCGGTGATCTTCAGCACCAAATCGGTCGCCGTCACGCCTTCGCGCAGCGCGCCGTCGAGACGGAAGCCGATGACTTCGGGGATGAGCATCGTCACCGGCTGTCCCAGCATCGCCGCCTCGGCTTCGATGCCGCCGACGCCCCACGCCAAAACGCCGACGCCGTTGACCATCGTCGTATGCGAATCCGTTCCGACCGCGGTGTCGGGATATGCGGTTGCGCTAGCGGCGTCGAACGCCACGCCGGCTCCGCCCGCACCAAAGATCACGCGCGCAAGGTATTCGATATTCACCTGATGGACGATGCCAGTATCCGGCGGAACGGCGCGAAAGCCGTCCAGTGCGGACTGGCCCCACTTTAGGAACGCGTATCGCTCGCGATTGCGCTCGAATTCGAGATCCGCATTCTTTTGGAACGCATCGTTGCTGCCGAAGTAATCGATTTGAACCGAGTGGTCAATGACGAGTTCGACCGGTTGCAGCGGGTTGATCGCCTTCGGATCGCCGCCCATGGCGGCCATCGCGTCGCGCATGGCGGCGAGATCGACGACGCACGGAACGCCGGTAAAATCTTGCAAGAGCACGCGCGCCGGCCGGAACGCGATTTCCTTTTCGGAGGTTGCGCGCGGACTCCACCGCGCGAGCGCCTCGATGTCGCCCTTGGTAACCGATCGGCCGTCCTCAAACCGTAACAGATTCTCGAGCAGAATCTTCAAACTGTACGGGAGGCGGCTCAACTTCGTGAGCCCCGCCTTCTCGATTGCGTCGAGTCGGAAATACGTGTACGAGCGGTCGCCGACGGTGAGCTTGTCGATCGCGTTAAAGCTATTCGCGTGCGTTGTCATGGCTCTACGTGTATTTTGGGATCGCCTTCCGCGTAGCCTTCGATTTTCAGCGCGAGTTCGCCTGACAAAAGTCGCCAAAGCGGCTCTGCGACGAGGGACAGCCGCCAGTGCGAAAGTTCCAGCGCCGCCTCGAAGGCCTCGCGCTCTTTGGGCACCTCGCGAGCGACGCGTTCGAGCGCGGAGCGAGGGACCAGGAGGCTCGGCGGCAACTCGTTTTGCCGCGCGATCTCACCGACGACGACGCCCATGACCGCGGCTAGGGTGTCGCGACTTTGTCCAAGCGGGCGCTGGGGGCGGTGGGGCAAGTCGTCCTCGGGGAGAGCCTCGGCCCGGGCTACGGCTTCGACGATGGCCGGCCCGAGCGTACGGCGCATGCCCGAGTCCAACCGGCGTAGCGACTCGAGATCCTCAACCCGCTTGGGCCGCAGGGTCGCCAGGCCTGCGACGACATCGTCGGGGATTATGTATTTGGGCGGAAGATCGCGGTCGCGCGCCATGCGCTCGCGTAACTTCACGATTTCGTTCAGCGCGCCGAGTTCGCGGCGGCTCATCCGCATGGCGCCGGGAATCCGCAGGTACGTGCGCCGCTCGTCGGCACGGTAGCGCTCGGGGTCGCCCAGCATCGCGCACTCTTCGAGCGCCCAATCCAGCCTGCCGGCCCGCTCGAGCGACGCGTGGAGTTTGTCGGCCATCGGCAGCAGATGGGCCACGTCGTCGACGAGATATTCGATTTGCTTCGGCGTGAGCGGCCGCGTCGACCAATCGCTGACGGTCTGCGACTTGGCGAGGCGCACGCCTTCCAACTCGCGCACGAGATCGGCCAGCGAAATCTGCATGCCGTAGCCGAGAAACGCCGCCGCCACTTGACAGTCGAAGATTTTCGGTGGAACCAAATCGAAGCGCTCGGCGAAAATCTTTAAATCGGACGACAACGCGTGGCCGACCACGGTGACGCCGGAAAGGGCGCGAAGCAGGGCCCGTAAATCCGGAAGAGCCAGTGGATCCACGATCACCGCGCCGTCGTCGAACGCGAGTTGCAACACCATCAAGCGCGGCGCAAACGTGCGCTCGGTGTGAAACTCGGTGTCGAGCGCGACGCGCGCCACCGTACCGATGCGGGCGATGAGTTGCTCGAGCGCGGGCGCGGTATCGACCCGGTTGATGCGTTGATCGGTCACGGCGTGGGCGTCACTTTCGGATGGCGTCGGAAGTGGAAGTGCGGATGATGTAATTCCCAATACACGTGCGCGCGGTGCTCGTAGGAGTGGAGCGCTACGGTTACGCGATCGCCGAAGATCGCAAGAATCGTGCAGATCGGAATCGCGATCGCGCACATCGTCCAGACGTGGACCCAAATGGGAATGCGAAAGGCCGCCGCGCTGGCCGTCGCAACGGTGCCGCCAAATCCGGGGATGACCCGCACCGACAGCAGAAAGCCGGGCGACCCGACCGGAAAGCGCTTCACCCACGCAGGGAGACGTTGGAGATAGGCGTCGAGATCGAGCATGTGCGAGGCGTGTCGATTGATCCAGTACCCGGTCAATGCCGCCAGCACCAGGCCGATCGCGTTGACGATCGAGCCGACCAGCGGTCCAAAGATTGCACCGTTCATGATCGCGAGCGCGTCGGTCACGCTGAACGGAGCCGATGCGACAATGGCAAAGACGGCAATGGCAAGCGGGTAGGCCAAAACGCCGAGCGACCGGATCTCGTGCTCGACGGCGGGTTGAAAGCGGATGACCAGCGCCGCTAGCGTAAACGACGCAGCGAGCAGCGCAAGGCCCGCAAGGCGCTTTGCAATCAGTGGCAAGCGAGGTTGGCGGTGGCGCTTCGGACGATCATCACGGTGCTGTGCGGAGTTGGTCTCTACGCTTCGCTTTTCATGCTTCGCAAGAGCAATCGTGCCGGCCGCGGGCTTCTGCTCGAGCCGAGCGTGGTCCAAACGCCGCGCGCTCGCCTTCTGGGCCGGGCCCCCAATGCGGCGTTCGGTGTGGCTTACTATCCGTTGCTTGCAATCGCCGTATGGCTGGCGAGGGCACCCTGGCAAATCGCGGCCTTGCTCGCGGTCGCCCTGGTAGCCGGCGCGGTATCCGTCGTACTCGCGTACTCGCTGCTACGGATAACGAAGATGCCGTGCGCGTTCTGTTGGACGTCGCACGGCATCAACTGGGCCTTGATCGTCGCGTTACTGCTGCTGTTACATTGACGACTTGTCGAAGCCGTACACCGAAGCGAGGTCGTTCATCGCTTGGTTAAGCACGGCATGATAGTCGGCATCCGCCGCGATGCCGTACTTCTTGTCGATCGCATCCATCACTTGATCGTGAATCGGATGCGACACCGCACGGTCGAGCATGACCTCAACGCTGAATCCGTCTCCGGTCTGTCCCGCATCCCACAGCGCGTGCGCGAGCGCTTTGCCGTCCTTCGGATCGGGATTCGGCTGGGTCGGCAGCGCGATCTTGTCCGTTTGGACGATATACAGCGAGTCCGAGACGACGTAATCGAAAACTTTCAGGAAGTTTGCGACTTTTTCGTCGCCGAACTTGGCTTTGAGCGACGCGACCTCGGCATCGGTCTTATCGCCGGCGAGCGTTTTTACAAGCGTAAGCGCGTTGAAGTCGTTGGGACCGCCTCCGGCCTCGATCATCGAGAGCGTTACGGGTAGCGCCGGCGGACCCGTATAGACCCCGGGGCCCGAAAAGCGCGACGGAGCATCGGTAACATTTGGCATGAGCGCGGCCGCCGATGCGACGGCTGCAAAACCCGTGATAAGGCCGGCGCAAACCAGCGCCGTAATAGAGCGTTTCATCATGTGCGAATCCTCCTACGCCAGACCTAACGGGACTCACACCGCGTTGGATGTATCCTCCGCAACCAATCTTTCGACGATCGCACGGTACTTGGGATCGGTGGTAGCCGAAGCCGCAAACCACGCGTCGAGAATCTCCTTGGCAACGGCAACGGAGGTCGCACGCACGCTCAGGCATAGGACGTTCGCGTCGTTCCATTCGCGGGCGCCGGCGGCCGTCGGGGCGTCGCCGCACAGGGCCGCCCGAACGCCGGGAACCTTGTTGGCCGCGATGCTCACGCCCGTGCCGGTCCAGCAGCAGAGGATACCTTGGTCGTATTCACCGCGCGACACGGCCTCGCCGACCGCGCGGGCGACGCTCGTCCATTCGTCGTCGGCCCCCGGTTGCAGCGCCCCAAAGGTGACGACCTCGTGGCCCCGCGATCGCACGCGGCGCTGGAGCGAGTCGGCCAATTCGCTATGCATGTCGCTCCCAATCGCAATCCTCATACCATCTAGTGTACAGGACGGGTCCCGCGGTGGCGACAACAGAGCGGCTATGCGGCTTGCCGCGACCGTAATGCTCGTGCGCGACCGCGCGGCGGGTGGTATCGAAATCCTGATGGTCCGGCGAAGCGCACGCAGCCCCTTCGCGCCGGATGCATTTGTCTTTCCCGGCGGAACCGTCGACCCGCAGGACTACGATCGCGTGCTCGACGGCTGGCCGCCCGAACGGATTCCGATCGAGTTCCGCGCGGAAGTCCCGGACGCGTTGCCGACCGATGCGTCACCGCTCGGCGCGCGGGATGCCAATGCGCTCGTAGCGGCGGCGGTGCGCGAATTGCACGAAGAAGCCGCCATTACGATCGATCCGTCGCAGCTTTTGCTGTTCTCGCATTGGGTTACACCGCCGGACGAACCGCGCCGCTACGACACGCACTTCTTTCTGGCGCGCGCACCAGCCGATGCGCTTGGCGTAGCCGACGCATTCGAAACGCACGATGCTCGCTGGATCGAGCCCGGCGACGCGCTGGCTCGAAACCTTCGTGGAGAGCTGCACCTCGTGTATCCCACCATCAAGCACCTGGAACGCTTGCGCGCGTTTGACGTGGTCGATGCGCTACTCGCGTTCGCCCAAGAGAAACCGATTCGCACGATCATGCCGGGCTGCGCGCCTTCAGAAGGGTTCGTGATGCCCGTTCACCTGGAAAACGCATGGTAAGTCGAATCGCGCTCGTGCGCGCCCCGAATCCATCGGTCATGACGCTCAGCGGAACGAATTCCTACGTCATCGACGCCGGAAACGGCGAAGCGTTCGTCCTCGATCCCGGACCGCGCATCGATGCCCACGTCGATGCGCTCGTTGCCAACGCGCGCGAGCGGGGCCTGCGCATCGCCGCCATCGGCGTCACGCACGGGCATCCCGATCACGCGCCGGCTGCGGCGTTACTCGCCGCGCGTGCGCGGGCTCCAGTTTACGCCCATCCCAACTCCGACGTGCCGCACGATCGCGCGTTCGAGCTCGATGCCGATCTGCAAATCGGCGATCTGTCGCTGCGCGTCATCGACGCTCCCGGCCATACCTTCGAGCACGTCGCGCTCTACGAGCCGCGCGAGGCTGCGCTTTTTACCGGAGATGTCATCTTGGGCGAGGGCACCGTCGTCATCGCACCGCCGGGCGGCGCGATGCGGCCGTACGTGGCTACGCTTCGACGCCTCGCGCGCGAATTTCCGAACGCAGAGCGCATCTACGGCGGGCATGGCGAGATCGTCGACGACGCGCAAGCGAAGATCGCCGAATACATAGAACATCGCGAACGCAGGCAACGCGAGCTTCTCGAGACGTTACGCGAGGGGCCGGCCACTATTCCCGAACTCGTCACGAAGATCTATGGCGAAACAAGGCGCATTCTCTGGCCCGCAGCGGCACGTCAGCTCCTTGCGTATCTCATGGCGCTCGTTGAGGAAGGCGTGGTGGACGCTACGGGGCTCGATCGGCCGTTAACCGGCGATGAGACGGCGATTCTCAATCCATCGTGGGAATCGATCGTCGGCGCCGAGCACGCCCCAACCATCCAAGCCGAACTCGGCTCGATGCACAAACTCGATAAGATCTACGTGTACGCAATCAAGGAATAGTCAGGACGATTTTTCCGAATTGATCGGCTTTGGCCATTCGCTCCGCCGCCTGTACCACGTCCGTCATTGGGTAAACGTGGTCGATCGCTGGTTTGATTCCGCCTTCGACGAGTTCGAGCATCGCCGCAAAATCGGCCGGGCTCCCCATCGAGGTGCCGCGGATGTCGATGTGATTCCAGAAGATGGGAAAGAGACGCACGGTCGATTCCAAACGCGTGCCGCCGTAGATCACCATGCGGCCTCCGGGCCGTACGACCGAGAGCGCTTTCGATAACGTGTCGCCGCCCGACGAGTCGATTACGAGATCGACGTCGCCGCGCTTGATCGATTTCTGCCAGTCCGGATTTTCCGCGTAGTTGAGGGTCACATCGGCTCCGAGAGCGCGCGCGCGTTCCAACTTTTCCTCGCTCCCGGAAGTGACGATCGTTTTTGCACCGGCCGCTTTGGCGAAAAGCAACACGCACGTTTGCACGCCGCCGCCGATTCCAGGAATGAGCACCGTCTCTCCGGCCTTAATCTGACCGCGCGTAAACGTCGCGCGATACGCCGTCAATCCGGCCAGCGGAATCGCAGCCGCTTCTTCCATCGTAAGATGTGCCGGCTTCGGATAGACGTTGCTTTTCGGGACACAAACGTATTGCGCGAACGTGCCTTCGTGCGGCATGCCAAGAATCGACGCATCCTTGCTCCACACGTGCGGGTCGTCGCCCCAAGATAACATGGGGTTAATAATCACGTGCTCGCCGGTCGCTTCGACTTCACCGGCGCCGTCCGAGCCTAGGATTTTCGGCAATTCGATGCCAGGATAGAGACCTTGCGTAATGAATACGTCGCGTCGGTTGAATGCTGCCGCTCGGACGCGCACGACGATCTCGTCGTCGCCCGGCGCCGGTACGTCAACCTCGTCAATGCGCAGTTGCTGCGGTCCACCGGTCTCGTGTAGTCGTACGGCCTTCATTTTCATACGAGGGAGTCTGTTCTTGCGCCCGATCCGATTCGCATTTTCTCTTTTCGCACTTTGCGTGGCGGTCGTCGCCTGCGGCGGCGGGGGAGGCGGCGGCAACGTCGTCCCGACAGGACCAAGCGGCACGTCGGCACCCGCGGCGTCGACGACGCCGGCCACAACCCCGACCGCGGCGGCAACGGCTCAGACGCTTTCGACGATTTCGGCCGCGGGCAGCTCCGCCGCGCTTACGGTAGTCGCAGCAGGCGCGGTGTCGGCTACTGCGGGGACAACGAATCCGAGCGGTACGCAACCGTTCAAAACCCGGCGCGCGACGCTGGCCACCGGGACGGCCCTGTTCTACTTCACGATCGCCGCGAGCAACGGAAGCGCCACGATTACCGGCATCGACGGCACCTTCACGCTCGCAGCGTCGCCCGCATCGCCGGTATCCATCGCCTATTGGACGGGTAGCGAGTGGGACGGCGTTTCGAACGTTCAAGGTCAGATCAGTGGCACAACCGTGACGTTCAGCGGAAACGATTCGTTCGACCCGGCGATTGCGGCAAACCCGAACGCCTATTTCGTGCTCTACTCGGGCACGCAACTTCCGACGTCAACTCCCCCGCCCACGCCGTCACCTACGCCCGCCGCAACGGCAACGGCAACGGCAACGGCGATTGCGACTGCGACGCCATTCGTTGACACGGCTTGCCGGCAAACGCCGGCACCGTCTCAAACGCCCGGCACGCAGAATGTGGCGTCGTCCTTCTTCACAACGGTTCAGAACGCGCACACGATCTGCATCAGCCTGTGGCAGATGAACGACACCATTACGTCGTCATTGGAGACCGCCGCGCACGCCGGAGCAAGCGTGACGGTGATTACGCCCTATAGCGAATATAGCAGTAACTCGAGCTATCTCGCAGGTATCGTCTCCGCCGGCGGACATTTGAAATACGAATACTCGAACTCCTCAGGCAATGGGACCGCGAACGCGACGACGGCATATCAGCTATCGCCGATGGACATTCACGCAAAATTTGCCCTTATCGACGGAATCGCATACTTGGACGGGCACAACTTCTACTCGACGGGCGATGTGATTATCCAAGACGGAACGACCGGCGACTACTCCGCGATGCAGAGCGTGCTCGAAGATTTCCCAACGCCGGCACCGTCGAACGGGCCATTTACGACCGACAAGTATGCTTCGCTTCAAGCGGAAGCGGCGCTCATAACCAGCGCAAATCCCGGCGCCGGCGACACCCTAAACTTTATCAGCGAAGATTTCGAGGACTATGGCCCGAGCGGGGACGCGCCCGCCGTCTACGCCGCGCTGACCGCTGCCGCCGCCAACGGGGCGACGGTGAACGTCATTGTTGAAGGTCCCATTACCGGCAGTGCGGCGACCTACGAGAACTGCGACCTCTCAACCTTGGCTTCAACGAGCGCGCTCGTTCACGTTTACGTCGGATCGGTTGGGAGTGAAAAGATCGCGATGATCGGACCGACCGGATCGGCGCCGACCTCTGCATGGATCGGCTCCTCGAACATGACCAGCACCGATTTATTCGACTGGGGCATGACGGTCAGCGGCAATACAAACCTCATCGCCGCGATGCAATCCTATTACAACAACGCCCTCAGCAACGCGACGTCGTACACGGCCGGAGAAACGTCTCCGGCCTGTTCGCTCTAGCGCAGCAAAGCGTCGTGTTCGCTACTTCGAGTGGATCACGAAGGCGAAGTGGAACGCAGCGGGTTCGATATATAGGCGATTGGTGGGAATCGGCCCATTCACTCCCGGGTACGGAACGCCGCCCCCAAAGAGCTGGTAGCGCCCCGCGCCGCCATTGAACAGGTTGGTTCCCGAGAGCGTGATCTCGCTGAGCGCGTTGATCGGGAACGTGTACGCGGCATTGACCTGCGTAAAGGGGCCTTGATTCAGTTCGTTATTATCGCCGCGGAACACCGCATTTACCGCGAACTTCGTGGCGTGGTTCGTCCAGTCAACTTCGACCGATCCCTGTTGCTGCGGTACGCCGGGGAACTGCTGATTGTCGACCAGGCTGCCGCCGAAGGTCGGGTTGGAGTAGTTGGCGTTGAGGTCCTTCGGATACGAGACGTTCAGTCCGTAAAGCGCCGTGAGGAAGAAGTGCGGCGCGAAGCTCTGCGCGTATTTCACTTCGATCCCTTGGTAGACCGCATTGCCGACGTTGCTGTTGTACGAAACGCATCCGGGAACCGGGTTGCTCGGCGTATTTGTTCCCGGCAGCCCCGTGTTCGGATTGGTTTGCGCCGGCGTCAGGCACGCGTACGATAGCGCCTGTTGATACGGATAGTAGATTTCGATCGGATCGCGCAGATTCGTTTGATACAGCGAAAAGTCCAACGTCGCGGATTTGAACTGGTGCGAAACGCCCAGCTCGTACTCGGTCGCGTGCTCCGGATGTTCGCCCGGGCTCCCTTGCCCCAGATACACGCCGTAATTATCCTGCGCGAGCTGGCTTAGCGGGAACTGATAGCGCTCGAAGAGCAGCGGCGCGCGGAAGCCGGTTCCGATCGAGAAACGCAACGCCGTCGCCGGATCCGTATTGTAGATCGCGGCGAAACGCCCGTCGAGGTTCGCGCCAAAAGTCGTGTAGTTCGATTGAAAAACCCCGGCGTCCAGCTTCAGTTTCTGCGTCGGCTGAATCGTGCCGCGCACGAAATACACGTTGATCGTTTGCCCGATGCCCGGTTCTTGCTGGTACGGCGTTAGTGCCGACCCATCGGTCGACGGCGGCGCGACGAAGGTCAGATCCTCGTAGCGCGTGTAGCCGCCGATCGCGAACGTCGAGGTGTCGAACGTACGGCTCCAGTCGAGCCCGAGATTATACCGGTTGTCGACGTGATCGACGTCGTATGCCGGATTCGACGGGTTCCCGTCGATTGCGATATTGTTATCGTCTGCGTAAATGTTGGTCGCGAGTTCGCCCGAACCAAGCGGCATGCGCGCGCGGATTTGGTACGCGCGAATCGTTTGCCCAAAGCTCTGGTTGCCGGTCCCGATGAAGTCGCCGTTCGTCAGATCGCCCGTTTCGTCAATACCGTTGATCGATGCGCTTTGGTTGCGATTGTCGCCGAGCACGAAATAGCGTGCGGTGATGTCCGCCGACTGCGAGAACGAATACGTTAGCGTACCGAGCGCCGCGCGCGCCGATACCTCGGATCCGAGCGTCGTTTGACAGGGTTGGCAGGTGGGATCGATGGTCGAGTATAGCGGAACCGTGCCACCGCCGTAACCCTGTTGTTGCGAATTGTCCAGGGCAAAGGCGTAGCCCAATTTCTTGGTGGTTCCGGTCGCGTTCAACCAGAGTTCGCTTGCGCCCCACGAGCCGGCTTGCTCCGAGAACGAGTAGTGCGGATCTTGCGTCGGCCGCAGCGTCACGAAGTTGATCGCGCCGCCGAAGGTGTTGCTTCCGTTGCTGTCCTCGGGCCCGAGGCCTTCGGTCACATTGAGCGACGAAAGCAACGAGAGCGGGATCTGCGATAGATCCAAATCGCCGGTGTTTCCATCGTTCAACTGTTGTCCGTCCAAGTCGACGAGCGCTTCCGACGGATCGGGGCCACGCAAGGCGACGGTCGTAATGGCACTCGAGAGGCCGCCGTCGGGGCGAGCAAACGTAGCGCCCGGCAGCGTCTCTAACCCTTGGATCGCGAGCGTGTCGCCCATCGTGGCCATCTGTTGACGCGTCAGGGTGATCGACGGGATCGCGCCATGGATAGGCGCTAGCCGTCCATCCACCGTTACGACGCCGATGGTGCGCAGCGTCGGCGCGTCGATCGGCTCTAAGCCGATATCGATCTTACTATCGTGCGCGAGCTCAACGTCGACGGTGACGGCGACGTAGCCTTTGGCCGTCGCATCCAACTGATAGGCGCCCGGCGGCTGCGTGAGCGTGAAATTTCCCTGGGCATCGGAGACGACGCTCGAACCGGCAGACCCCCGGACGGCGATCTGGGCGCCCGCAAGCGGGGCCCCGGAAACAGCGTGAACGTGGCCCGTAATAAGGCAACAGGCCGCAAGTAAAGTAGCAAACATCTCCCCTAGTAGCGCCTGTAAAACTGGGAATTCCCTGAACGCCAGGCACGCGGCACAGCCGCGTGGTAAACGCGCGGCATGGCAAAACGTGGAGCCGTGGTCCGTGCCGTGTTCAAAGGCATCGCGCGCATGAGCCGGAGCTATACGATCGAATTCGGGCCGGTGCGGGCGACCGGGGTCCCAGCGATTCTCATTGGGGTGACGGGCATCGTGCTGGCGAGCGGCGTCACTGCCCTGCTCTCTCGGGCCGGCGGACGTCTGCCCGAAACCCTCCACGAAGCGAAGGGGTTGGCGCAGACGTTACGAGGTGACCGGCCGCGCCTGAACCCGTAGAATCATAGGAACTATGATCGACAACGAATCGCTTACCGCATTGATTCAACGCGAGATCCCGGACGCACAGGTTCAGATCGTGGACCGCACCGGAACGATGGACCATTTCAACGTTACCGTGCGCTCGCGCGCGTTTGCCGGACGCACCCTCATCGAACAACACCAACTCGTGTACGGCTCATTGCGCGGTGCACTCAAAGACGGCCGGGTACACGCCGTCGAACTCACCACCCTCGTCAGCGAGAGCTAGGGACCACTATGTCGGAACAACTGAAAACCGAAATCGATAAAGAGATCGCGGCCAACACGATTCTCGTCTATGGAAAAGGAACCAAGTCGGCGCCGCGGTGCGGATTTACACTCGAAACGATCCAGTTCTTCGATCATTTCGGCTATCCGTTCGAGGTCGTCGACGTGCTCGAAAATATGCCCAAGCGCGAAGTGCTCGCCGAGATGACGAATTGGCCGACGTTGCCAAAGGTGTTCATCAACGGAAAGTTCTACGGCGACACCGACATCCTCGGGCCGATGGCGCAGAGCGGCGAACTGCAAACCGTTCTCGCCGAAGCCTTTGGCGGCGCTCCGGCACCGAAGACGACCATCAACCTGCGCTAGTGCCGTTCACAACGTTCGTCGCCGCACGCAGCCTCCACGAGCACGGCGATATGCCGTGGGTCACGATCGACTGCAGGCACGCGCTGGCGGACTTCTCACTCGGACGGCAGCTGTACGACGCCGCACACATTCCCGGCGCCTATTTTGCCGACGTCGAGAACGATCTCTCGGGAGCGAAGACCGGGAAGAACGGGCGGCATCCGCTACCCGATCCCGACCGTTTTGCGGCCTTCCTGCGATCGCTCGGGGTTAACGACGATACACAGATCGTCGCCTACGACGCGGGCGGCGACATGTTCGCGGCACGCGTGTGGTTTTTGTGCCAATGGATCGGCCACGAGGCGGTCGCCGTCCTCGACGGCGGGATCGCGGCCTGGATCGCCGCCGGCTACGAGACGACGGCCGAGCGCACGCCGCCGGCGCTGTTTCCGGGAAAACTCCACGTGCATTTGCGCGACGAGCTCGTCGTCGAAGCGGATTTCGTCGAATCACATTTGCACGATCCCGAGGTCCGCATTCTCGACGCTCGCGCCGCCGACCGATTCGCTGGCGAAAATGAGACCGTCGATCCGGTTGCCGGGCACATTCCCGGCGCACACAATCGCTGGTTCAAGGACAATTACCGCGAGAATCTGCTGGTTCGCAGCCCGGATGAATTGCGCGTCGCGTTTGCAGGCTACGGCGACCCCGCGTCGATCGTGCATCAATGCGGATCGGGCGTTTCGGCGGCGGCGAACATGCTCGCGATGGAATACGCCGGCCTTAGCGGCTCGCGCGTCTACGCGGGCTCGTGGAGCGAATGGATAGCCGATCCGTCGCGCCCTCTAGCTACCGGACCCGCTTAGCGTGATATTCTAATCGG
>Ga0181525_10000819_pt1 | contig 27042 bp, 26 predicted proteins | sample PEATcosm2014_Bin_48_FD_121100 | JGI IMG/M metagenome (GOLD analysis project Ga0181525, IMG submission 121100) | Peatland microbial communities from MTU Mesocosm Facility, Houghton, MI, USA - PEATcosm2014_Bin06_10_metaG | ecosystem: Environmental > Terrestrial > Soil > Wetlands > Peat | place... | reverse complement strand
TATTGCAAGGGGCGCGGCAAGGTGAAAAGCGCCATCACCATGAGCGTGGAAATCCAGCGCAAGCTCCAGGAAATCCTGAAGAAACGCACGCGCGACGAAACGGACTTCCAGCTCCGCATCGTCGTCAATCCCGTCGTGCTTGACCGGCTCCGCACCGAGGACGAGAAGCACCTCATCGAGATGGAGAAACGCTACTTCGGCAAGCTGTCGTTCCGCGCCGACACCGGGATGCACGCCGAACAGTTCAAGATTGTGAACGTGGAGAACAACGAGGAACTCGCCAGCGTCGGCTCTTGAAAGCTGTAGCGGCGGTCTGTGACCGCCGGGAAGCGACGCTCATAGAGCGCCGCTACAAAAAACGCCCCGCAGTCTCCTGCGGGGCGTTTTCTTTGCCGCTAATGATTTTCTTTCGCACGAATTATACTTAACCCCGACCCATTGCGCGGTGCGTCAAACCGTGTTAAACCGGTTCCTAATTCCCACGGCCTGCATGGGTGGGGAGAAACCGGAATAAACTATGACTGAACCGACTAAGGTTCCCAAATGGAACGATGGAAGCCGCTGGGGGCAGAAAGGTCTCGTTTGGGGGCCGGTAAAATCGGTTCCTGTAATCGTGAACGATCCAACCGTGACGTATCCCGTCAACGAAGTGATTGGGTTTGGCTCTGGCACCAAACAAATGTTGACGAAGTATCAAACGCAGATGGTGGCCGCCGGCGTGGACCCGACGGCGCTCATCGCCAAACTCGGCACCGACACCGACAGCCTGTCGCAGGAAAACGACAAGCAGGAGGGACTCAAGACGCAGGAGCGCGAGCAAACCACCGTGGTGGAAGGCGTGAAGACCACCACTTACAATGACGGCAGCAAGGCCTGCGACATGGTCATTACCGCGTTTGGCCGCAACAGCGAGGAGGCGCAGGAAGCCATCAACCTGCGCAAAAGCGTCCGCCCCGTTTCACGTTCGGCCGCGGCAAAGGCAGCCAAGGCCAAGACGACGCCTTGAACTTACTGGGCCGCGCCGGAACTTATCCCGCCGGCGCGCAACCAGCCGGGCGGCTTGGTTTTTTCCTTCCCAATGCCGCCCGGAACCATCCGGAGCCGTCCCGGTCATTCCGGGACGGCTTCCGGCCTTTCCCGGAGGGTTCAAAATTTCGGCTGGAGACATCCAAATTCCGTCTGGACGGTTCAAAATCCCGTCTGGACGCGTCCGGAACCGGTCTGGAGGCATCCAAGTTTGGTTTGGAGGAGTCCAGATTCCGTTTGGACATGTCCAGACCTGGTCTGGAGGGTTCCAGATTCAATTTGGACGCCTCCAATTTCAATCTGGAGGCTTCATGGATGATTCGAAATCAATGGTTTAAGGCCAAAAACCCCTGCAAAATATGAGTTTAGGCCGATTTAGGCCAATAAACACCCCGCTGGAAATTGCGGGGTGTTTTGAGGCTGAACCGTGCCAAACATCATATTTCGCCGACAACTAATGAAGGAAAATATCAGGGTGTTTTGAGGCGGAAAAAATTATTGCCGTCAGCAAGTGGTAAAGTTACTACAAATTGCCCATCAATTGTATCCACGGCATTCGTTACATTCACCCAATTCGCCGTCGTCAAATCGCTGTTTTGTTGCAATATGAATCCAGTGAATGAAGAAGGCCATGAGAGCAGCACGTTGTTGCCGGAAGCAGCGATGCTCAATACAGGAGCAGATTGAGAGGGGCCACCTGTCAGCACTAATTTACTCCCATCTGCTCCCGAAACCACAGAATACCAATTGTTGGTTCCGATTTTTTCAATTGGGAGATTTCCAAAAGACAAAGCCGCTACAATTGCCGATCCTTTGGGCGAGGTGGCAAGCGTAAATTCATACCGACCGGGTTGGTTGATGCTTGTCCAAGAGACACCACTGTTTTCCGAAAAGATAATAGGGCCGGAGTCAGCTGCAATTACCAATCGTCTTTTATCCTCCGATGCGAAGGCAGTCATCCACCCAACCGAGAACGAATCGCTGTCATTGTAAAAGATCCGACCTCTAAAATAGGAAGCCTTTAACAAGCTTTGATTCGCATGCCAAAGACAATTGAGTTCGTAATGAGTCATCCCATCAAAATTGGTGCAGCCAAAGGCTCGCAAAGCACACATTGTCGGATCACGCGGCTGATTCATTCCAAAAACGTTGGTTATACGAAGGGACCTCACGTCGTAGATTGCCACGATTTTGCCCCTTAGATCGGCTTTGGACTGTCCACGAGCGATAACCGGTTCATGGACTTTTAATAAGACCCTGTAAGAATTGTTAGAAAAGTCATTGAAATTAGGCACGTCTGCTGAAAGACTTGGTGTCAAATTTATGCACTCGAAGTAATTGCTTGGGCTTTCTTGGCCACCAACGGTGTTGGTTGCAATCCAAGTTTCAGGAGCAATAGGAAAATTAGCACCAAAAGCACTAAGCCAAGCATTCAACAAAAGAATCGAAGCAGTGCGAAATACGATCATAAACCATTCAGAGTTTCCCCTTGGTGCTCGGCAACTGGCCGGCGATGCGCGGGTCGTGCCGGCGCGCGGCGTCCACCGCGCGCAAGGTCAAAGAGTTTCATGTTTGTTTGGGTTTGATTTCTCCGTTCAAGAGTTTTCCCAGTTCGTCGGCCAATTTGAGTTCCCGCGCCCATTGCTGCAAGTAATTTTTGTCCAATCCGTCGGCTTGCACGGCAACGACGCCGGCGGCGTCGCCGAGTTGCCGCCCGGAAGGCGTAATGCGGTTCCAAATCAGCTTGTGCAGGATGACGTCTTCCGCCGTCGCAACCCAAGCGGGTTCGTTGAAGAGGGTGACGCGCACGCGGCGACGGAGCATTTCCCGGTCGAACGGTTCGGGTTTTGGCAGCCAGAAATCCACCTTCAACGCGGAGCGGGTGTCAATGGCGTTGAACTGATGAGGCGGTTGATGCGCGGCGCGCACGGCGGCTTCCTCGATGTAGAAATCGCCGCTGAATTCGCGAATAATTGCCGGCACGGCGGGCACCGGCAGTTGCACGACGAAATCCAAATCGTGCGTGGTGCGGGGAATGCCCCAGTAGTTGCTGGCCATCGAGCCGGTGAGATAGTAGGTCACTCCGCTGCGGTTCAACCGCCGCAAGCAATCCGCGAGCAGTTGCTGTTCATTCATCCGGCGCGGGCGAGTTCAATCCGATGACGGAGGAGACGCTCCACTTCCACAGCATCAGCGTTCGGATTTTGCCGGCGGATGCCTTCGCGTGCGACGTTGCAGGACATTTCATGCAATTCCAAGGCGATAGCCAGCCGCTGCTCACCGGTCATTTGACGGTAGCGTTCAATCTGTTTCTTCGATGCAACTTCGGCAGTCATGTGTTTCAAACTAAACCAGCATCAATCAATTTACAATTTCCCCTTGGTGCTCGGCAACTGGCCGGCGATGCGCGGGTCGTGCCGGCGCGCGGCGTCCACGGCGCGCGCAAACGCCTTGAACAGCGCCTCCACAATGTGGTGCGGCTCGTCGCCGTAAAGCAGTTCCAAATGCAGGTTGCAGCGGGCTTCGTTGGTGAAGCCCTGGAAAAATTCGCGCGCCAGCCCAAACCGGAACGCGCTGGAGGCGTCCTGGTTCTTTTCCGCCCCGGTGATTTTCTTCTGCGAGAATTTGTCCAGCCCACGCCAGACGAGGTGCGGCCGTCCGCTGAAATCCACGACGCAGCGGGCGAGGCATTCGTCCATCGGCACATAGGCCTCGCCGGTGAATGGATTCTTCGGATGAAAGCCGTGGCCGTAGCGGCGGATGCCGCGTTTGTCGCCGAGCGCGGTGGCGAAGGCCTGTCCGAGCGCGATGCCGCAGTCCTCGACGGTGTGGTGCGCGTCCACGGCAAGGTCGCCGTCGCAGCGCAATTGCAAATCCACCGTCGCGTGTTTGGCGAACAGCGTGAGCATGTGGTCGAAGAATGGGATGCCGGTTCGGACGGTGGACTTGCCCTTGCCGTCGAGGTTGAGCTGGATGGAGATGCGGGTTTCCAGCGTGTGGCGTTTGATTTTGGAGCGGCGCGCTTTCATCACGGCTGATTAAAGCAAAGCACAACGGAGAAAACAAACCGCAAACTCATTGCGCCGGGCCGCTGGCGGAAGGTGGCGGCGCGGCCGGCTTTTGTTTGAGTTCGTCAATGTGCTTTTGAATGTCGTCAGGCGTGGGCGAAGCCAGCTTGGCTAGTTCCCAACGGGCGATGGCGGCGTCCTGATTGCCGGCCTTTTCTTCGAGCTGCGCGAGGCTGGTCTGGAGCTGCTCGAAAATAAACCGGTTGTCGAAATTTTCATTGTTCTTTTCGAGCCGCACCGATTGCGGGATGCCGGGCGCCTGCCGCACCCAGCTTCGCAATGCAGCCACCCAGATGTTCCGGGCGCGTGCCGAATCGTGATAATTTTCAAAATAAATGCGGCCCAGTTCGAACAGCAGTTGCGGGTCGTCCGGGTTGTGCCGCAATCCCTCGCGCAGAACCTGTTCGGCTTCGGGAACCTTGTTCAATTTTGTGCGCAGCCAGAACGCGGTGACGACGTAGGTTTTAATGTTTTCGGGATCAAGCTCGGCGGAAAGTTTCAGCCACGGCAGGATTTCCCGCACGGTGCCGCTGGTGCTCAAGTCATCCGTCGGGCCGCCTTCGTCCAGATGCGTGTGGCGGTTGGGAATGAAATGGCGGCCAAAGGCGTCAATCCAGTCGCGCGGCGGCCCCATGAAGCTGGTTTCCTCGCCTTGATTGTGGCTGGCGAAGGCTCCGGTGTCCTCGGCCATGTGCGGCGTTCGGAAGGCTTCGTTGTTGTCGAAAATCGTCGGGTAATAACCGCTGTGATAATAGGCGTCGGCCTCGACAAAGGAACTGTTCGCAAAGATGCGGCTGCTGTCGCCGAGCAGCAGGCTGAAAAAATTGCTCGATTGGCGCCGGCTGTTTTCCAACGACTGAAACCGCGGCTGCAAATTCGCGGCGAGGCCGAAACAAAAAACCAGCAGCGCGATGAGCAGCAGCCAGAATGTTTTTGCTGAATGCATGCGGCGGATTCAATTGACCGCTTTGCGGCGGAAAACCAGGCAGGCGGCGACCAGAAAAGCCGCCACGTAGGCCAGCAAATAAAGCGCGTCGAGGGCGACAAAATTCCAGCCAATGAGCGGCCAGTCATGAACGATTAAATTCCGCATTCCAAATGGGATTTCGAGATGCGGAATGGCGTAGTAAATCGTCCAAACAATGGAGCGGATGGGTTCGGGCCGGGAGAGCGCGATGGCATCGAGGTATCTGCCGATGCACATGATTCCCGCGACGACGACGAAGCAAATCGTGGAATTGGACGACGGCGCGGCGAAAACGAGCGAGCCGAGCAGCGTCATCGCAATCACCACGCCGAGCATGACCCAGTGCAAAAACGCGGCTTGAAAATAATTCAGAAGCGGCCAGGTGTGCTCGCGGCTCGCGGCGAGCGCGCCAAAGAAGGCGTAAAAACAAACCAGCACCAAACCGCAGGCAAGCCAGCAGCCGAGAAATTTCCCAAAAATCAACTGAGTCCGGCTCAAAGGCTTGGCCAGCAGCGGAAGCAAGGTGCGTTGCTCGCGTTCCGCCGGAATCTGCCGCGCGGTCGTGGTGATGGCGATGACAAGCGACGAAACCCAAATCAGCAGCAGGCAGAGTTCCTTGAGGTAGCGGATGATCTGGTTGTCGTTGAAAATGTTGACCGACGCCATGATGACGCAAATGACAATGGTCAGGATGAACAGGACGTAAAAATCCTTCCGGCGATACAATTCCTTGATGACGATGCCGGCGACGGCGAAAATATTGTTCATGGCGCGGTTTGGGGTTGGTAGCCGACGATGTCCAGAAAGGCTTTTTCGAGGCTGGCGCGCTGTCCCATGATGTCGGCGACGCGGCCGACGGCCTTGAGTTCGCCTTCGGCGATGATGGCTACGCGGTCGCAGACGGTTTCCACTTCGCCAAGTTCGTGCGACGAGAAGAAAACGGTTTTGCCCTCGTTTTTCAGGCGTTGGATGATTTCGCGGACTTTCATGCGGCCCAGCGGATCGAGGCCGCTGGTCGGCTCGTCGAGAATCAGCAAATCGGGATTGTTGATGAGCGCCTGCGCAAGGCCGACGCGCTGCTGCATCCCTTTCGAGTAGGTTTTGATGAGGTGCTTGCGGGCGGATTCCAGTTCGACAAGTTTGAGCACGGCGTCAATGCGCCTTTCGGCCTCAGCGCGCGGCAGGCTGAAAATGCGCGAATAAAACCGCAGCAGTTCCTCCGCCGTGAGAAATTTGTAATAATAGGTCAGCTCCGGCAGGTAGCCGATGCGCTGGCGCGCGATGGGCTGGCGCACGTCAATGCCAAAAAGCGACGCCGAACCGCCCGTCGGCTGGACAAAGCCGAGCAGAACGTTGATGGTTGTGGTCTTGCCCGCGCCGTTGGGACCGAGGAAGCCGAAAGCTTCGCCGGCGTTGACTTCGAGATCAAGACCACGCAAGGCGACTTTTAGTGACTGCCGAAATTCGCGGCTTCTGAATTCGACCCGGAGTTTTTCCGTTCTTAAAATGACGTTCATGGTTCGCGGGAACGTTTCAACGCGCGCCCCACACCGTGTTAATCCAAAGCATTTTCAAAGTCAACCGTTCAACGTCGGAAACAAAAAGGCCCGAAGCGTTGCATCGGGCCTTTGCGGAAACGGATGTCACTTTACGGCAGAACGTGCGGCGATGTCGTCAGCGAACTCAACGAGCAGCTCACCTGTGGGACGACACCCACGGAGCCGGTTGAATAGCTGCCACCTCCCGGGCAGGACGGAACACTGCTGTTCGAGTTCAACTTGATGTAAGCCGAGACAGTCGCAATGCCACCAATGGTGGTGCCGCTTGGCTGACCAGTTTCCAGCGCCCATTGATTGATGGCGGCTTCAATTTGGCGGAGGTTGTTGATGCAGGCATTTTGCTGCGAGGTGGCGCGGGCTTTCATGAAGTTGGGGATGGCAATCGCAGCCAGCAGGCCGATGATGGCCACCACGATCAGTATCTCCACCAGTGTGAAACCCGCCCTGCCCGAAGCTTTGGTCGGTTTCATGGTTTGATTTGATTTTGCGGCGTGAACGACGCTACAGGCGGGTTATTTAATGATTACAATCTCCGTTCACTGATTGCCTGTTGCAACCGCAACTGGCAACTATTTTAGCACAACAGGCGCCAAAGTCCAGTTGAAAATCGCCTTAAACTTCCTCAATCAGCCGTCCAACATGGAACGAAATAACAAAAAAGGCCCGAGGCATCGCCCCGGGCCCTTGTGTCAAGCTGGGAAACGATTATGGCAGCCTGTGCGGGGACGTCGCGAGCGAACTCAAGGAGCAGCTAATTTGCGGCGTGGCTCCTATGGTGAATGTGGTGTAGGTGCCGCCCGCCGGGCAACCCGGAACGTTGCTGTTGGAGTTCAGCTTGATGTAAGCCGTGACCGTCGCAACGCCGCCAATGGTGTTGCCGTTCGACTGGCCGGTTTCCAGCGCCCATTCATTGATGGCGGCATCAATCTGGCGGAGGTTGTTGATGCAGGCATTTTGCTGCGAGGTGGCGCGGGCTTTGATGAAGTTGGGGATGGCAATCGCAGCCAACAGGCCGATAATGGCCACCACAATCATAATCTCCACCAGTGTGAAGCCCGCCTTGCGTGATGTTTTGTTTGTTTTCATGTTTTGTTTTCGTTTGTTTTGCGGCGTGAACGACGCAACAGGCGGGTTATATTAGTATTACGACTCCGTTCACTGATTGCCTGTTGCAACCGCAACTGACAACGATTCTAGCACACCCGGTGCCAAAGTCCAGAAAAAAATTCACTGTCATGTTTTTTGTTCCGTTTCAATGATTTTGAAGAGAATTGGAAGCAAACGCGGTGCTTGCGGGGCATTCCGCCGCCCGTCATGTCCATTTTCTGGACACCTTGTAACAATTCTGGACACTCTGGCATCGCTTGTGACATGGAGCCAGTTGTCGGATTTGCTCGATTAGGTCCGATTCAGTGCCAACAAAATAGCGGGTTTTATTGAGCTTTCAAGAAAAATTCGTCCCAACTCGCCACTATTTTTTCTAACTTTTTACAATTTTCACTGACAGTGCCGGTGTCTATTTGAGATGGTGTGGAATTCATGGTGTCAGGCGTTTTGTAGGTCGGCTGGAAAATAGGAGCGATACTTGGCGCGCGGGTCGGCGGGATGGATGCCGAACGGGTTGAAAGAGCCGCACGGATGCTGCCAGACGCCGCGCCGTTGATTCCAATGGAAGCCCAAAGCCCAAAGCAAACTTGCCGGACCGGGCTTTCTGGCGGGAGAAACATCCAGCCAAACCCATTTGCCGACAACCTCCGCCAACCCATATTGCTGCGGCAAACGAGTCCGCAAGTAGTTCAAAACTGTGTCGGTGGACAACCGGCGATTAGTGCAATGCCGGACAAAATCATTCTGCTGTTTCGCGCCCGACTGTTCGGATCGGCTCTGGAGCCTTGAATTTTGATTTTTCATAGTGTTTTTTTGCGGAGAACCCGCGCCTGACTGTTCGCATTCGGTCTATCGCCCTTCACTGTAAAAAGGCCGTGGAGCAGGGGCGGCACGTGGGAGTAGTCTTCAGAGGGCGCCGCGAATGTCCCCCTGCGGAGTCGGCCCAGAAAGGGCGACGAACGAAAACGACGGCGGCGGGTTGCGACAAAAAGCACTTGAACAAATCGTGCGTGTCAAAACTGCTCTGACTTCCGTTGGTTTGAGTGAAGCGCAGCGGAAACCAAACCATCGGAGGTCAGACTAAATTTGTTTATTTAGTGAGGCCGGACAGTTTCACAAGCGCAGCGCCGGGAAAGCTGGCCGTGCTCACGGCTAATGCCGAAGTCTTGGCCGTGGCGAAGCCTCGCGGCCTATTGCTGATGCTTGGGCGACATGTGGAGCATCGCGCCCTTTCCGACCTGTCTCCTCCAGATTCAGATTTCCATTCAATGGTTGACCATGTGCAGGGGCAACCGGTCTTGGAAGTAATCGGAACCGGCATGGAACATGGTTGTAACAAGATTGTTGCAATTGGCGGATTTATGTCATATATTCCCGCCATGAACACCGTTCTCTTTGCCCTGCCGTTTGTCGTGGCGCTGGTTTTTGCGGCGCTTACTTACCATCAGGAAATGCGTTAGGCTGTCTGCCAACCGTTGGTTTCGGCGCATTTCCGCTGGTCGGCTCATGGAGTTGTTGCGGTTTCCGTAGCCAGACCGACCTTGGTGATGTCCAACTGCTGAAGCACGTCCAGCACGTTAATCATATTCTGGTAATCCACGTTGTCCGCGCCCTTGACGACAACACTCAAATCAGGATTGTCCGATTTCATTTGTTGTAAATCTGTCTTGAGCTGCGGAATGGTGACAGCTTGATCGTTCAAAAAAGCCTGTCCTTTCTCATCTACGACGATGCGGTTGATCTTGGGTTTGTCCTTCTGCGGCGGCGGCGGTTTGGGGGACGGTAGGTTCATCTCCAAATTGTTCATCATCTGCGGCGTGGTGATGATGAAAATGACGAGCAGGACGAACACGAGGTCAAGCAACGGCGTGATGTTCAGCTCGTTCAACGAGTTGTGCGACGAACGGGATGTCTTTTTAAGGCTCATTGCAGCACAGGTTCGGTTTCTTCCTGAACATCGAATCGAATGGTGATGCGCGGAGGGAAATTCGTGGGTGGCGGGCGGTCCATGCTGGTCACGGCGGCAAGGGCGGCGCGCACCGAGTCATCCCATTGCGAATTGCCGGAGCTGCTTTGCCAGACCGGGTCGCTGATCTGCCCGGAACGGTCCACCGAGACTTCCACCTCCGCAACGTAGCTGTCGTCGGCCATGTTCTCCGGACGGTTCCATTTCGAGCGGAAAGCGTATTCAACCGCGTTCTTGTAAATCTCCACCGGATCGGAACTGGAGATGACTGCCTTGCCACCTTCAAATTCAAACGACGGTAAATCGACAGCGGGCGGCGCGACCACCGGCGGCGCAATGGTCGGCGGCGACTTGGCCGTCTCGACTGGCTTGGGTGTTTCAACCGGCTTCGGTGTTTCCACGACCTTCGGCGGTTCGACTTTTGGCTTGTCCGGCTCCTTCGGTTTCTCCGGCGGTTTTTCCTTAACCATTTCGATGGAAATCTTCTTCAATTGTTTGCCCAGCAATCCCTGCCGGGCGGCGAAATACAATAGCGTCAGCACCAGCACCGCGTGAAAGGTGAACGAGATGAGCAGGTTCACCCTGGACGAGTTGCGCCTCTTGCGCGGCTGGGTGTGCGGCAGCATTTTATTTGGTCAGTGATTCGGTTGCCAAATCCACCTTCGGCACGTTGGCCTGCTGGCAGACATCAAGAACGGCCCGGATTTGTTTGTATTTGGCCTTGCCATCGGCGCGCACGATGATGTTCAGATCCGGATCGGTTTCGCGCAGACCGATGAGCATTTGAACCATCTCGTCCGCCGAGGCCACTTCCTTTTTGTTCAAATACATCCTGCCGTCGGCTTGGATGGAGATGTAGTTGGCCTTGCGCGGCGGTTCCTTCAGGCGTTTCGCCGCCGTCGGCAACTTCAGGGCCAGGTCTTTTACCGGCGGGATTGTCGTGATGATGAAAATGACCAGCAGCACGAAGCCCAGGTCCAGCAACGGAGTAATATTCAACTCCGTCAACGAATGATGCACCGATCGTGAACACTTTTTCATGCGATGCTCACTGTTCGATCATCGCCGCTGTGGGCGTGTTTCCGTCGGCCTGGCTGGCGCGTTTCAGCGCGCCGGCGATCTTATCCTCAATATCGCGCCGATCCACATAAACGTGCTCAATCTGGTTTGCGTAGCGGCTGGCAAAACCATCCAGTTCCTGTGTGATGTGCCGGATGGTTGTGACCATGAAGTTGTAAGCGAACATCGCGGGGATCGCCACGAGCAGTCCGGTCACGGTTGCGACCAATGCCGCCGCGACGCCAGGTGCCATCGCCGTAAGCGTGGCGGCCTGGCTTTCGGCGATGCCGGCAAACGTTGACATGACGCCCCAAACGGTGCCAAGCAGTCCGATGAACGGCCCGCCGGCCACCGCCGTTGACAGCACAATCATTCCCTTTTCCAACGCCATGGCTTCGCCGCCCGCCGCCTCTTCCAAAACCACGCGCACCGCGTCAAAGGATGCCACAGCGATTTTGGTGGTGATGGAATGCGCCAGATGATCCGTGTTTCCCTCCCCGGTGGCTTGACCGGATGGCATCCCGGGCTGAACCTGCACCGGATTGTTTTTCAACTGATACGCCAGCTCATCCGCGCCGCGAATGTAAAGCTGGTAGGCGGGCGCGCCTTCAAACTCCTCGCCTTTGCGCTGGATGTCCAGCGGGTCGCGCGTGGAAGCATAGGCAGCCAGAAATTTTTTTGTCGCCTTGCGGGCGATGTTCAACTGCCGGAACTTGGTGATGATGATGGTCCAACTGAACAGCGAGAGCACCAGCAGCACAAGGACGGTGATCTTGCCCTCGGTGGTGGCGTTCTGGATGGCATAAACTGCCGCGTTGGCGGCGAACAACGGATGAATGAGTGTGGTCATAAAATAGATTCCAGGCTCTGGGTTCTAGGTTCCGGGGTTTGAGGTTTTGGTTTCGGACACTTTCTTCGGCGGCAAAATCACCGTCACGCGGCTCACTTTTTGCGCCAAGGCGATTTGTTTGCCCTTCTTTTTCTGGTCGTCGGTGTCTTCGTCGGATGATGTGGCGGCTTTGGTGGTTTGATCATTCGCCAGACCCTGGCTCGCCGAATTGGCGGCGGTGCCTTGCGTGAAACCTTTCTGACCCGAAGTTTCTACGCCGGGGCTGATGTTTTGCGAAAGCAATGAAGCGTCTATGCTGCTGCCGCTGGCGTTGATACCGCCTACGCCAATGATTGTGCCCGAAACATTGCCGCCGGCGCTGACGTTTGCGGTGCCCTCCGCCAACACCGTTACGTCCGCGTTCTGTTGCGCGTTGATGTCAGCGTTGTTGCGGGCGAAAACAAGGCCCGTGATGTTGCCTGTGGCGTCCAGTATTACGGTGCTGCCAACGACGCCAGAGCCGCTGGTGTCAATGTCCCCAACATGAAGGACATTTCCACCGGCGTCCCGGGAACCGGCTTCGACTGTGACGATTGCGGCTGAAGAATCCAGGCCATCCAACGGCAACTGGACAATGCCAGCCGCGCTGGCGGTGATATTCCCCTCTGGCGACTCGACGAGGACGTTTCCAACGGGATACAGCGGTTCCGTGGAAGATGAATCGCGCGGCGGGAACGTCATGGCCAGGATGCCACTTAACGGAATTGTCGGATTTGAAAACTCGGTGGTTCCAGTCAATGGATCCACATAATACTCATCCACCGTGACGGAACCGCTGCTGCCGTTACCCGCATCCACGTTGCCGTAAAGCGACTCCACCGTGACATTGCCGCCGTCGTAGGCGGCGATGCGCGAGCCGGCCACCTCGATGTTGCCGCCGGCAATCACACTCACGTCGCTGTCATCGGTGCTGTAGATGCCGCGGGCGTATTGATCGTTGCCTGGAACATAGGTCGAACCTGCGTTGACTTCACCGGCAACATCCACCTCGATGTTGCCGCCATTCAATGAGGAAATGGTCGTTGCGAACATGTCGAGATCACCAGTCAGGTTCACATTGATGGCCGCCCCGCCGGTGATATAGCCGGGAACTGTGGAAACATAATAATTGTGGAGCGCGGGGTTGTCCGCCGGACCGACGGTCTGGATGCCGTGCGTTGAGCCTAAGTCGAGGGTATGCGCGGTGATGTCGAACGCACCTCCGCCGCCAAGGACATAGCCGGGGTTTGGCGTCGGCGGAGCATTCTGACTTTCGCTTTGCAGCAACGCTGCGGTGGCTGGGTCGAGTATTGACACGGTTTCCAGCACCGGAGAAGTTGTGCCGTCGGGATTATAAGTAACTTCGGGCTGGCCATATTGATCCACGGCTTGGATGACAAGACTCGTCAGCGCATCATAACTATTTTGGTCCAAGACGCCCTTGAGCGTTAATTTGCCGCTGGCGGGATCGTAAAAGAGGTTGTTGAACAAATCACTGTATGACGCCCCAAAAGCCTGAAGCAGGAGGGACAAATCCGGCGGCGAGGATACGGTCACGCTGTTGTATTGATTCTGGTTCAAAATATCTCCGCCCACGTAAAGGCCGGAGTCCGTGGCCGGATCAAGCAAACCGCTGTTTTCCATGTTTGCCTTTGCGGTCTGGCCAACGGTGATGCTGGTCACATCGGTCGGATGGAGGTTTTGTCCTTGAAAACTACAATTGTTCATATCCCCCACCACATTGATTTGGGCGGCTTCCGGCACGACAAGGTAAAAATTGTTCATGTCGCCAGAGATGTTCAATGTCACGGGTGTCGGACTGTTGTAATGAACCGGCACGGACGCGTAATCGGCTGCGCCGAAACTGGCCTGTGTTGTATATCGCGAACTGCTGCTGTCCGACATGATTAGATCCGGAACCGCGCTGGACAGGTCGCCGGTCAATGCGCCTCCGCCTGTCGTGGAAATGTCCAGGCTGCCTGCGGGAGACGGGAACAGAATAATCTCACCGCCAACCTCGACACCCTCCGCGCCCGCTGTGATGTTCAAAGTGGGAGGATAAATCGAGGTTGTGTTGATGTTCCCAACCGTGCTGCCCGAACGCGGCAAGTTATTGCCCAAAAGGTTAACCCCGTTTCCGGCGTTAAGATCCACATAATCGTCCGGGCCGTAGTCGAAATAGTGATACATTGAAGAATTGCTGTTCAGGGAATTGAGGATGCCGTTGGGATTGCGGACTTCCTGCAAGTTGATGTCCTGCGCCGCGTTCACCGTCCAACCGCCGGCGATCGAACTGTCAATCAAACTCAAAGCCAGTTCGCTTGAACTCGTTCCGGCGTCATTGCCGGCGGTGATGGTGCCCGTCCCATCGGCAACCACGTAATGTCCTTCGACATTGCGCCCCGCTGTCAGCGTCACATTTCCCGGTGCCGGGCCGAACGCGCCGCTGCCGGCATCGCCATCAGTTGTATTTCCCGCCGGAAGCAAGCTGATGATGTCCAAACCGGCGGTGATGTTCACATTGCCCCCAGCCGCCGTGCTGATGCCTCCCAGCTCGAAACCATAAATCGTGTAAAATGACTGGTAAAACGTGTAGCCGTTTGGATCAGACCCGGCGTTGACGGTGCCCGCCGTCGCCGTCACGCTGATGTTTCCTCCGCTTGTCGTGACGATGGAACTCGCGCTGATAGAACTGGTGTCCAAAAGCACATTTTGCGCAGCCAGCACCGTGATTGAACCCGTGTCCGTCTGGATGGATCCGGAGTCATTCAAACTGCCTGATGTCGCGGTGGCAACGATGTTTCCACCACCGGTGGCATTGACGGAACCGTAACCGATGTCAATGTCCTGTCCCGCCGTCAGATTGATGTTTCCACCACCGGTCGTTTCAATATAACCGGAGTAGTTTTGTGACAGGATTTGAATATCCTGTCCCGCCATCAAATTGACCGAGCCTGAAGCTGACGCAATGGCGAAATTGTTGCCGTTGGCGTCCTGCAATGAACCTCCGCCGGTTTCGATATTCTGTCCCGCCGTCAAATTGATGTCACCGCCGGTGGTTTGAATCGAGCCGCCGCCTTGCAGTCCGTCGCCGCCGTTCAGGTAAATGTTTCCGACGCCGGGCGTGACCGCACCCGTGGTGAAATTGTTCACTCCGGCTTCGAGCGTTACCGACCAATTATTGCCATCAATGATCGCGGAGCCATCCTGGAAGATGATGTTATTGCCCGCCTCCAATGTCAGTTGTCCGCTGGTCACGCCGCCGCTGTTTGCGCCGATGGTTCCGCTTAAATCCCATAATGTTCCGTTGGCCAGGGTAATGTCTTGCGCGGCCTGGAGAATGATGTCCGAAACATTGAGATTGGCGAACGCGGTGCTCACATTCAAATCCAGTGTGGTCCCAGGATTGTCCCCCGCCAGCACCGTGCCGCCGCCCGCGCTATCGGAGCCGGACGTATCCAAAATGATGTAGTCAGGGTCAAGGAACAATTTCCCCGCCGTCCAACCCGGCTGCGCACCGGCATCAATGCCGGACTTTAACGACAAAATATCCGGCGCGCTGATTTCGACATTTCCGCCATTGCCGCCCTGCGAACCACCTTTCAAGTCAATCTGGCTGCCGGTCGCGTCACTGAAGCTGTTGCCGGATTTCAACGTCACGTTGCCGCCGGAACTGCCGCCAGCCGAAGCGTCGCCATTGGCAAGAATCTGGGAATTGGCACCGAGATTCAATTTGTCTGAAGCGACCAATTCAATGACGCCGTTTTCGCTGCGGACGGAATTGGCTTGGATATAGCCGTTTTGATTCACGACTTGGGCGTTCACGGAAATGGTTCCAGCATCGGCGACCAGGTGGCCTTCGTTGTCCACCGAACCTTCGGGCAGATTCACCTTCATGCTCAAGCCGCGACCGTCGGGCCGATCGCTCACCAGAACGTCCTGGCCCGCCGCAATGCCGATGGTTCCGCCTGGCGCGGTGATGTCGCCGAGGTTCACGACATTTTCCGCGATGAGAAACGCCGGGCCGCCGTTGATCACATTTATTTCCCCGTAATTGATAATGCTCGACGCCGGCGGCGGGCCGTTGAATTCCCAGGCGCCGCCGCTGTTTTGGGGCATGCTTTGCGCCGTCGAGACAATCAGGCCGGCGGCCTGCACGAAAGAATTCGGCCCGAAATAGAATCCCGAGGAATTCATCAGCACGACGACGCCGTTGGCCTGAAGGCTGCCGAAAATCTGCGAAGGATTCGGGTCGTTGATGCGGTTCCAAACGATGGATTGCGCGGATGGCTGGTTGAACGTGGTCGTCTCGCCCGACGCGATGTTAAAGCTCTGCCAGTTTAGAAAGGCATTTTGCGAGGCGGTGATGTTGAGATGGGAACCGTTTTGCGATGCCGTGGCCGTGCCGGAAGCGACAGTCATGCCCGTCGGATTGGCCATCGCGTTCAAGGCCAGTCCGAAAATAAAAATTCCCGCTCCTCTCCAAAATTGTTTTGCGCGCATAAAAATCTCCAAACAGGATTTTATGCCGGACATCCGCAATCGCAGGTTACAAATCGGTGACAATTTGGGATTCATACTCGATTAAAATTGTATGCCGACGCCAAAGTAAATGTGAATGCCGCCCACCGGCGTTTGCGCCGTGGCCGTCAGTGGAAAGGCCATCGAGACCCGCCCGTCCATGTGAGTCCCGATGTTGGCGGTGACACCCCAGCCGACGCCCCAGAATTTCTGGCGGCCGCTGCTGCCGGACGGCGGGTCGAGCAGGTATATCTCGCCGTAATCCATGAAGACGGACCCGCGCAGCCAGCAGGGTTCCTCGTCGTCTTCATTGCCGAACATGCCGATGTCCATCGGTGGCAGTTGCGGCTCGAACATCACGCGCCAGCCTTCATCGCCGTAAGCCTCACCGTCCGTGTAGCCACGCACGCCGGTCGTTCCGCCCATGGCATACTGTTCGTTGCCGAACAAGGGGCAATCTGCCCACTGTCCATCAGCATGAAGTTTCACCGACCAGTCCTTGTAAATAGACTGCTGACGGTCGGCTCCCGCCTGAACGATAATGTAATCCGCCCGCGCCTTGGAGGAATACGAGGCTTGCGCGAAATCCGAATTTTTCGAGAAAACGGACAACGGATTAAATTCCGCGTTGGCGTTAAAAAAGGTCGTGCCGAGCTTGTCGGGAATTGAACCGCTCAAGCCGGCATTGAGCGGCAGATAATCCACGGCCTCGGAGCGTATCGGCTGCGCCGCCGCGACGTTGGTTCCGATGGTCGCGGGCCCGGTTTGGTTGGTGTAAATGAAAGAATACGGAAAGTTGTTTGTGTTGTAACTCACCAGCCGGAAGCGCTTGAAGTCCAGTCCAAATGAGAGTGTGCTGCTCACTCTTGAAATTTGCGGCAGCGGCATGGTCAGGCGGCCACCGAGATTTTCGTTCAACGTGAAATTATCACCGGAATCAAGGGAAAAAATTTTCAGCACTTGGTTTGTCGGCGAAGTAACCAAAGTCGCCGGACCGAAATGCACACCCGTGTCCGAGGTCGAGCGACTGCCGTAAAGCGTCAACTCCGGCCGGCCGGTCGCCGCCGGCAGATTGAGTTGATGCGTCGTCTCGTTGTGGCCGAAACTGCCCGGATGGGTGTCCACCTGGTTTTGCACCGAGGGATAACCGCCCAGCGGCATGCGATAATAGCCGCTGTAACTGGCGACCTGCGGCACGTCGAAAGGTAGCGAGCTGTAGTCGTTTCCACCTTTGAACTGGTTGAACGAAAAACTGTATTGCAAGCCGACCTGATGTTCGAGATTCCAAAGATTGTCATATTGGGAACTGAAATTGGCGCGCATGTCCGGCGTGCCCGGCGTCGCCTGGTTGTTGACCTCAAGCCGCGCGTGCCATGGCAGGGTGTCCTTTACCTTCAGCGTCAATTCAGTCGTGCCCGGCTCCGGGCCGGGGCCGATGATGGGATAAATTGACCGGTCACGGCTCATGTTTGCCGCGTCCAGTTCGCGCTGAAATATTTTCGCGTTGAGCAAAATGTTCGTGCGCAAATCCGGCAGCGCCCGCATTACGTTGTCGTAGCTGAACCAGCGGTTGCCCTCGACGTGGATCGTCACGAGCGGTGCCTCGGTCACTTTCACTGTCACCACGGCATTGGTTAGTTTCTGCGGGGGCAAGCCGACAATTACCGTCATGTAGCCGCGCTCCCGATATGCCTTTTGCAAATTTCCCGCTGCCGCCAGAATCGCGTCAATCGTCACGTTTGTGCCGAATGCGGCGGGCACGTTCGTGAAAATGCGTCCGATGGTCGCCGGTGCCAAAATGGAATTTCCCTCGATGAGATATTTGTCCACGCGGAAGTGGGGGCCGGAATCTGTGGAAGCGGGAACGGCGTGTGCCCTGGCGTTATCGGAAGAGGCCGAATTGGTTTGCGCGGATACCTGCAATCCTAAAAAAGTTCCGAGCACTGCAAGCAACACCCCAACGCCCAGCGTCAGCCGCGAAGACAGTTTCCGCCCCGACTGCTGGCAAGACGGATTTTTCTGCGCGTTCTGCTGCCGCCATTCGCCGGGTGTCATGCCGAAGCGTTTTTTGAACATGGCGTTGAACAGGCCGAGGTGCCGGTAGCCGCTCTCGTAAGCCACGTTGATGATCTTGGCATTGGAATCCGCGAGCAATTGCTGCGCGCGCTCCAGGCGCAATTCAATCTGCCGCGCGCGCAACGGCACGCCAAATTCTTCGCGGAACAGGCGGCTGAAATGCCGCTCGCTGCAATGCAACTCTCCAGCCAGCTCGCCCAGTGTTTTTCCGGACAATTCAGCCTCCAGCATTTGTCCGATGGCTTGTCGAAAACGGTCGCGCAATTTGTTCGCGCCCGAAGATGCCGATGTCGGCGACGATAGCAGGCCCGCCACTGCATTCACCCATAATTGCAACAATGCGCATCGCATCGCCAGCCCGTCATTGTGCGACTGGTTGGCGATGTGCGTGAACTTCTGTCCGACCGGTTCTTGGGCGCTGAACAAAATGGCGGGTGGCCCGTCGGTGCTGGGCGAAACCTCCAGCCGGTGCCATTCTGCCACCGTGAGCAGTCCGTTGAGAAATTGCGGCTGCACGGTGAAGAATTGCAGCTTCAAAGAACCGAGCTGGCTCGCCCGCAACAGGCCGCCGCCCTTGAATGCCAGCACCAGACCGTCGCCCGTGTTCAACGCCCGCGAAGCATTCCCCTTTGGCATCCAATAGCCACTCCCTTCCGCCACACGCACAACTGTCCAGTTGTGGCCGCAGGGTGACCATTCGCCCGACGGCCTCAAAATCATTTCCTGGAGGATGAGGTGCCTCTCAATTGACATTGAACGAACAGCTTGGAGACACCATGCGACCCTTGCGTGTCTTCTGGATTACAATTCTGTGACAAGAAAAAATTCATTTGGCCGGAAAGTGTAGTCGTTACTGCGCGCTGTCATCACGTGGTAACAAAGTCCGATACAAAGCGGCTGAAAACGAGGGGTAAGCCGGAAACTGGCTTTGGAACCAATTTGTAACACCGATAAACGCGAATAATCTTGCTCCGGTTTTGCGCCGCCCCAGACTTTCATCTGTGTTGGCACGCTCTCGCAAAAAGTCCATCCCACGCACACCCAAATCAGGTGGTCGGAGAAAACGCGCCGAATGGGTTGTTGTCCTGATTGTGGGGTTGATAGTCGCAGTCGCTGTAGGCGGCCTCATTTACTTGATGAATGCCAAGCGTCCGTGAGGGCAATCAAAGCAGCCGCTCAACAAAAAGCATCTCGTCGGATGCGGCTGATTTGCTAGCCAGCAGCGTTTCGACATTTGCAGTAAGCCACTCAGAGTCCCTCATCGCTTCCTCACCCATCCAATGCCAGATGAAATTCCATCCCATGTGTTGCGCGCAAAGTATCAGCGGTTTCACCACGCCCCCCAACTCCACCGTTGTGGCTTCTTCATCACCGAGCAGGCCGACAAGCAGACCGGTAACGGGCCGCTTGACCTTGCAGGCTTCCAGGGAATTGAGCCATTGAACCAGCATGGGTTCACCATGTGCCAATGAACTGGCCGCGATGATGACCACGTCAGCATTCGCCGCGTCATTCGTAATCATTTCCCGGATAGGCGCACTGACATTGAGGGAATCTATTTTCCACATTTCCGAGGTGGTATGCCATTGCGGGCCGACCAGCTTGGCAATTGTGCCAGCAGCCCAGCGGGCGCGCACGGAGGCGGGGAGATCCGCATATAACGAGAGCAGATGAAATTTTCCTCTCGGAGGCGTGAGTTCTTCCTTTACGGATATTCCAGGTTGCATAGGCATAATAGTTCGCGCAGAAGCTAGATTGGATTTGTTACGCCAATATGTTTTCCAAGTGTCAATTCGGGAAACTTTGACGGCTCGTCGTGCCGATGACCGGGGCAGACAAGCAATCAGAAATAAGAAAGGCGCTGGCGAAGTGGGTGCCAGCGCCTGTGCGCAGCATAGCATGTGTCCTTTAACTTTCAGCATACATATCCAACCATCAAAATGTGTTTGAGTCAAAGGCGGGACGGAAACAAGCTGGTGACATTTTGGAAAACGGCGGGCGTTAATATACCGAGGTGTGCCGGACATCTGGCTACGCGATTTCCCCCTGCGCTCCATGGGGACTCAATTCGAGTCTGGAACCAAAAAATGCTGCCAGCGGTCGTTTTCCAAAACCAGATCCTTGTAGCCCTGTTGTTTGAGGCGTTCCTGAATTTCCGGCGGAATGTTTGGACGGGGATACATGTCAAATTTGATCAACTGATTTTGGCTGACGAGAGTTTGAAAGTTGGTTTCCCAGCCCTTGTTCAGAACGCTGATTTCCGCAAAATCACCCTGCGGCACTGTCTTTACGAGTGATGTGTTCATAACATCGAAATCAAACCATAAATTCACCCAAAAGTCCAGCCATCTCGCCGTTCGCGGATGACTTGCAAGCCGGCAACTCCTCCACGCTGTCGGTCAACCAGTTTGAATCAGAAGCACCCACGAACAGAAAATGAAACGATCCTGGGAATTCGCAACCTTAATCAAATGTCAGGTGGAAGAATGGTGCGCGGCTGCTTCCCGTCTAATTTGATTGCGGGACAAAATACAATTGACCGGGGCCAATCAAATTTGCGGGCGTGCCAGGTGGCGTGTAGGGCGTCAGTGGAAAAGGCTGATTCTGGCCGCTGGACACCAGGCTGGCCGTGGCAATGCGGGCGGCCTCCAGGTTTTTGCTGCCGATAACCCACCACGGTTCTGGAGCCGCCTCGGGCGCGGAACTTGAACCGCCGGAAGCCTGCGAGCCGGAAGAGCCATTGGACGGCGTGCTGTTGCCGGAGGAATTGCCTTGGGAATTGCCCACCCCCACAACGGCGAATCCCGGAGCCATCGGCGCGTTGACAGCCGCCGGATTATTTTCAGTTGCCGAAAACGGGATGCCTTCCGCCGGAACCCGCCCCGCGTCATTGTCCGGCGCAGCCATCGTCGGAACAGCGCCTGCCGTGGTGGCAGCGGGCGTGCTCGTGAACGCGGGCGGCTTGGCCAGAGCAATGGTCTGGATGACGCCGTGATTTTTGACCTTGATCGCGCCCGCCCGGTCGTCCACGGACAGCAATTCGATTTCTCCGTCGCTCTGCCCTTCGCCAAGCAGATAATTTTTCCCTTTGTCAGCCGTCAACTTGAACAGCGCATACTTACTGCCAAAAACGTTCATGATGCCATTCAAGATGATATCTGGCGGCGAAGCCGCTTCGGCGCTGACATCGGTGGGTGGAGGAGGAGGGATCAAGCCAAAGACATTATGCTGGGCGATGACACTGTAGGGATTGGATTTAGCGACAGATCCAGCCGCCCGCGCCGAGGCGGTTAAGAGCAGGACACCGACGACGAACGCCGCCATTTTCCAATTCTTTTTCATTTCTTCGCGCGGAATTTCTGTTTAGCAGAAGGCCGGCGCGAGACGACCCGCGCCGGCCTTTGTGTGCTCCGAAGTCAGGCCAGAATCAATTCGGAGTGATCGCACCGCCGACCGAGGAGCGGCTGACCTTCATCTCGGAGAGGCGGATGGCGGTGACCGGCCCATAGGTCGAATTATTGCCGTTGTTGACTTCCGACTGCAAAATGTCGTTGTCAATCCCCGACACCATGTTCGTGTAATATTGATAGGTGCTGTCCGAGGTGTGGGTGTTCAGCATTTCCATGCATTCATAGCTCCACAAGCTGTATTGGCCCTTGATGATAGGCGTGAAATCAGGTTGCGCCGGAACCTGTGTCGGCGCGCCCGAGGTGCTGATGGAGTAGCCGTTGAACGGCAGGAAGCCGTCGTAGGCGATGATGGAGCAATTGCCGCCGCCGTTGTTCTTCGCGCCAGAGCCTGTGCTGGCATCGCCGGCGACTGTCAAGGCGTCGTTGAGTCCGAGATAACCGACGCACGGGCCACCGGCGAGCTGGTTGGTCAAGGCGATCGCCTCATTGCCGCCGGAGGAGTATCCAAAACCATAAATCGCCGGACTCAAGTTTTGGTTCATCACCGCCCAAGTGTTGGGCGCGGTGGTGTTAAAGCCGTAGAAGACGGGAGCGCCGGTGAAACCAGCGTCGGACTGGCCGCACACGCGGCTGCCTGAATCCGCGTTGCGTCCGGTGACATACATGACGCCGGTGTCGTCATTCGTGTTGCCGGTGAAGAAGGAGAGCTTCAACACGCCATTGGGCCACAACGAGGACAATTGATGCCCCGTGATGTTTGTCACGGTTGTCGGGGTGAAATAATTCCTGCAATAGACGAACGGCAGGATGGCGACGTGGGTCTCGGTAACAGGCGCGCTGGCGGCCAGCGTTGAAACCTTGTCCACATCCGAGAACGTGATGGTCGGCACCGTGCTCAACACCGAGCCATTCAGGTTCGAGAAAGTGATGGAGGTGTTGTTCAACAGGTCTTCCAGACCCTGAACCGATCCATTGAAACTGGCATACACCGTCACGGTCTGGCTTCCGTAAAGGGGAGTCATCGTCCCTTGCAAGGTATAAATGCCCGTTCCGGTGCCGGCATTTGAGGGAACTTTAGTGGTGGGAGCGCCCCCGTCAAACGCCGCGCTGACGGCGCGGAAGACATTGGCGCGAAACGCCGTAGAGCCGGCGATGTAGATGTTCACCTGCGCTTGCAAGGTGCTGGCGGCAAACAGTCCGCCCAGAACTGCGATTGTTAATATTTTTTTCATATTTCTCCGTTGGTTTTTGGTTGTTTGATGTTGTTAGATTATTGGTGATTCAAAGATTCAGTTTTTGCGTGCCATTCTGCGCCAGCCAGCCAGTCCCATCAGCCCCATGCCGAACACCGCCCAGGTTGTCGGCTCGGGCACCGGCTCGGGGTTGAAGGTGAGGGTGCCGTTTGGATTCAAATCAAAATATCCGAGGTAGCTGCCGGTGGAACCGGGAGTCATTTGAAAAAGATCCTCCAACACCGGGCTGGAGCCGCTGCTGAAACCACTCGGCGTGTTCTGTTCAATGTTGTTATTGCTGCCGAATGCCCCGTTGAAGTTGCCATCGGGTCCGATACCGGAAGTGTAGGACAAGGTGCTTTCGCCGCCGTTATTGAGGCTGCTTGGAATCAGGACGGCGGACGCCGTGTTGTCCGCCGAGGCTGCTTCGTTAAAGCTGGTGGTTTGTGCTCCATAGGCAATGGCCTCCATCTGGGAACGCGTGTTCCCCTGCTGGGTCGAAGTCTGCGCCCCCCACGGTGTGGTTTGCGTGGCTTGATAAGCCTGGGGAGCCGTCACCCAGAGAGTGTTAATCGTCGTGCCGCTCGTATTGTAGGGCGCAATGTCGCCGAACACGGAAAAGTAAAGGTTGTTCAAGCTGCCCAAGCCCGCATCCGTCAATTGCTGGCTGGTGTAGTAATTGCCGGAAATCGTGATGGGGCCGGTCGCGCCGCTATACAATGATGCAGAGCCGATATCCACGATTAAATCGGACGTTCCGCTAGGCGTGCGAAACCCCAATAACAAATCGCCGTTGTTGTATTGGAAGGTTTGTGCCGTGGCGCCCAGACTCCAGAGGAAGCCTGCCGCCGTTAGAATTGCCAGTTTGTATGATTTCATATTTGTCTCCTTGATTGGATGGTTATTGATTCGTGCTGTTTCAGTCGTTCGTTATTGTGCGGTGATGATGTAAAAGCGCAGACTGTTGGTAATGACCTCGACAAGTGAGTTTGTCAGGCCGTTGCCCGCAAGGGATGAACCGATGGCCGGCCAGTTTGTTTTCGCCGTGGCCAACCCCGTGCTGTTCGTTCCCCGTAACGTATAGGTTCCGCCGGAAACCGTGGTGAAGTAAATGGTGTTGGTGCTCTTGTTATGGACGTAGGAAACGATTCGCGGCGCGGTGACCACAACCGACGACGGACCGGCGGTATAGGTCAGCACGCCATTTGTCGCCAACTCGAAATAACCGAGATAGGTGGCCGGCAGCCCGTTTGAAATTGACAGGAGTTGATAGAAATCCGCGCGCACCGGCTGGCCCGCCGTGGTGAAGTTGCTCGGAGTGCTTTGCTCCACGCTGACACCGCCTGAATCGCCCCAAAAATTTCCGCCCAGATTTCCATTGGCGCCAACCAAGTAACTGTAGGAGTCGTAAAAATCGCCGCTGCTGCTGCCTTCATGTTCCACCACGAAAGTATTGCCGTTGGTCGGACTCGCACCATTCGGATCGCCACCTTGAGAGATATCCAAGGCGTCGTTGCCAATGATGTCAATCCGGCTGGCTGCGCTTCCCTGCTGTCCCGGAATATTGCACGGCCACGGGGTGCTTTGCGTGTTCAAACTCGAACGCGCACGCGTCACCCAAATGTTGTTCGTGGAATTCGCGCCCGGCAGCCGCTGGCAGGCCAGAGCTGACCAATAAATGCTGTTCGTGCCGGTGTATGCCAGTTTCGCACTGTCATAGTAAGTGGGATTGATAACAATATGCGAACCGACCGCAAGAGACGTGAAATTCGTGACCGAACCCACATCCACCACCAAATCATAGGTGCCCGAAGACGGGCGGAAGCAAATCAGCAGGTCGCCATATTGCTGAAGACCGCTGTTATAATTAAATTGCGCGCGCGCTGTGCCGGTCGCTGCACAAATCGCCAAAAGCAGGATTCCCTTGCAGAACAAAGATTTTATGCCATTCATTCGGGAGTAAGATTAGAAGAGCGCGACACTTTCCACTTGCAGAAACCAGCCAGACGCACTCACTTTGATGCCGTGCTGATTCAACCGCCCGAAACATCGGGGTAACCTTGTCCTGCAAGTCCTTTTGCATATTCTGCTATCGCCGCTAACCAGCAACCTCACCGCGCGTAACAGGAATGTGACGTGTTACGTGGCACACTTTGCGAGATGGAAACCCCCAGAGGTTGATTTGATTGCACGATGGCAAATGTTTTACGGCGCGGATTGTGCGGCGGTAGCAGCGTGAATTCTCTTGGACGCGGAACGCAAAATTACGTGGCTTAGAAGCCGGACTGTGTTCGCAACGGGCGGCGTGGTGGATTTTGCGTCCAGTGCGTTCGACGCATGGCTATCGTGGGTGCCGTTGGCGCGCCCTATTGCGACGAGAGCGGCATTGGGTTCGGAGTATCAAGAGCGGAGAAACCAACGCCGCTTTGGTCGCACCATTAAATTCTTCGAAGTGACGAAACTTGGTTGCCGGAAGGGAGCGGCAAGCTGGGCGGAGAGCAGCGGTGTGCCGTTCGGTCGCGTGGGTGTCTTGGGGCAAGCCAGTCTTTCTGCTTACGGCACAAGCCAGTTGGCTGAAAGTCTGGCGCGGGGGCGGGGTGCAAATTCAGCGCGACGGAACGAGCACACAAGCGGAACAGAGGCCGGTTGACGCGGAATACAGGCTGTCATGTTTGGTCACGACTTCGGGTGTGCAACTTGGTGGAGTGTTCGGTGTTAGAAAAATAATGTCTCAGACATCGGGCAAACTTTACATCCCGCCATTTTCCGGCGTTCGCTTGGTCGAATGTCGGGAGCATTTCCAAATTGTGCCAGTGCCGGCGGTGAAGGTCATGCACGGCTACGGCAAAATCAAGGCCAGCCAAGCCACAATGGATTACGACGACCCAAAAGCGGAACCGATTTGGGATGATCTTGGCCCGGATGAAGAAGTTTGGGCCGTCATGGAGTGGTATCAATTTGAAGATGGGAATCAAGTGCCGGGAAACATGTGTTTCCTGCGACCGGAGTGCACCGAAGATCAAGTTAAGAAACGCATGGAGGACATGAAGGATTTTTCCAGCCTGACTAGGGAAGACTTGCTTCGATTGTCACATCTTTTTGAAGCCAAGGAGGAGGATTACCAATACATCGGGGACAAGCATCCCAACTATCAGGACGAACCCGCCCCCCAGCGACACAGAAAAATATGACGTGTATCATGCCCGGTTGAAAGTGATGTCAGAATTGCAGCCGAAAACGGTCGAGTTGATGAAAATTGCCAATGCAACCAAAGACCCGGTCAAACGCCAGCTTGTGGAACGTGAAGCGGTTCAATCATTTTTTGCGGAACTGGCCCATTACTTCACGGAGGAAGAAGTATTGGCCTGGCAACGGAGCAATCCGGTTGGGACAGGCTGGATGTGTGAATTTGGCGAAGTTATGCGCGAGCCGCGTCGCCAGCTTGATCCGATAAACCATGAACTCGCTTTGAACTGGCTGCGCGAGAATTACAATCGCATGCGTTGGAGCACGTCGTTAATCTCGCGGCTGGTTAGAATCCAGCGTTTCCGTGGTAATTCAGCAATCACCTGCCACTTGAAGCGCTGATACAGATTCAACGCCTGTTCATCGTCGCCCAAGTGGTCGGCCAGAATTGCCAGGGCCAGTTGCGCCGGTCCACTGCCGCAATATCCCCATTCCAAGCCCGTTGGACTATGATTGCGCAAGTCGAGCCGGGGATTAAGCGGAACACCATTGACCGTGACTTCAACGCCTCGTCCAGTCCGGCGTCCTTCATACTGCTTCATATCTTTTCCTTTCTCTTTGGTTGAATAAAAAAGAGCCGGACGTTTTTAGGCGTCCGGCCCGTTTGGTTTGTGTGGTTGGTTCAGTAGTCGAACGTGAACTGGGACAACCGAGTTCAAAAACTCAGTCGTCCAGATCACGTTCCTTGTAATGCAATGAATAGAAGTGGCGCTGGCTGCGGATGAGGTGCTCCAGCTTTTGGTCAATCTCGTGAAGTTTGATACGCAGTTCCCGTGCCAGTTGGATGATCTCCCCGGGACGGGAGGGATATTTATGGGATTATGCACTTGACGGAAGTGAATAGTTATGGCAGACTTTGGGCATGAAAATTAAGTCACCGCTCAAAGACCTGACGCTCATTCAAATCATCAACCGCTTCGACACGGACGACAAAGCC
>Ga0181525_10000817_pt1 | contig 27056 bp, 28 predicted proteins | sample PEATcosm2014_Bin_48_FD_121100 | JGI IMG/M metagenome (GOLD analysis project Ga0181525, IMG submission 121100) | Peatland microbial communities from MTU Mesocosm Facility, Houghton, MI, USA - PEATcosm2014_Bin06_10_metaG | ecosystem: Environmental > Terrestrial > Soil > Wetlands > Peat | place... | reverse complement strand
GTGCGGCCCGAGGCGCTCAGGCCTCTCGCTGAGGCCCTGGCCCCGCTGGCCTGACCCCCGCTGGCCTGACCCCCGCTGGCCTGACCCCCGCTGGCTTGACCGCAGCGCCCTGCGCCAGGCGCTCGTGCAGGGCGCGGCTGGCGTCGGCCACGAGAGGGGACACGCCTAGCTCGGTGAGCATGGCCGCGGCCGCCTCCATCTCGGCGGTCCTGCGCGCCGCATGCCGGTACGTCCCCTCGGTGATGCGCTCAAGCGTGCCGGCGTTGGCCGCCGTCAGTTCGGCGGCGAGGTGCTCCCGTAGCCACTGCTCGTAACCTGCCGCCCGCGCGGCCTCGAGGGCCTCGACCACGGCGGCGGCCATGCCCTTGTAGAACACGCTGCGCAGCAGCTTCTTGGTAGCCGCGAGACCGGCCGGGCCGTCAAGCACCTCGATGTCAGCGCCCAGCGGTGCGAGCATGTCCGCGTACCGTCCGGCCGCACCGCCGCTGGCCAGCATGGGAACGCGCAGGCCGCGGCCGGGAACCGGGGCCATCATCGCCACGTCGGCAAACGGGATGCCCGAGTCCTCGGCGATCTTCGCCAGCTGACGCTTTGTGCCAGGCGAGGCCGTGTTCAGGTCGGCCCACAGGCCGCCGGGTCGCACTCCATCGCGCCCGGCCTCGAACGCGTCCACCGCAGCCTTCGCACTATTGACGCTGAGTACCAGGTCTGCTCCCTGCGCTGCCTCGGCCTCGCTGCGCGTGTCCGTGATCCCCTCGGGCGAGGCCACGGCCGGGTCGTAACCGCGGACACGTACCCCGGCAGCGAGCAGGTCTGCCGCGATAGCCGAGCCTGCTTCTCCCAAGCCGAGTACCGCGATGACCGGCGGGCGGCCGGCCGGAACCGTCATGCCCGGGGTTTCTCGGCGACGAAGGGCTCGTCCGGCATCGCTTCCGGGCGCGCCGCCTGCTCCTGCGATCCGGGCTCAGGTGTGCCGGCGCCCGGCTGCCTGAAATACTCGCTGATCAGCTCGCGCTGATGCGCCAGAAGCTGGTCGAAGTGCTTGTCTACGTTTTCCTCGCCGATTGCCTCCGCGGTCAGGTAGAAATCCTTGATCTGTTCAAGCTTCCGCGCCCGGGCGCGCCCCGGGTCCTCTGGCACGTCTCCGCCTGGCGCCGTGCCGACCGGGGCCGTGTCCGCCGGCACCGAGTCGTCAGTCGGCGCGGCGGGCAGCACGGGATCGGGCTGCATCGCGTCGGCCAACGGATCTGGCGGCGGCGCGGTGGACGACACCAGCGGCTCGAAGGGACCGCGGGCTTCCTGCTGGACCGCGGGCTGATCGTCCTCCTCGCGACGGCCGTACCAGTACGCGGCGTCGCTCTCATCGGGTCCGGCGGCGCCAGCCCGCTGTCCGCCGTCCCGGTACACGTAGACGTTGGCGGGGTCCTCGCCAGCGGGCTGCGCGGAGTTCTGCGGCCGCCGCGTCCGGGGCGGGCTGGCCGGAGGAACGGGGTAGTCCGACGCCCGGATGATGTAGGCGTATCCGCCGTCGACGGAGGGACCGGGGGGCCCGACCGGCGGCCCGCCGGGATTTCCGGGCGGCGCAGCGTGTCCGGCCCCGGGCGGCGCAGCGTGTCCGGCCCCGGGCGGCGCAGCGGGTGCGGCCCCGGCCGCATTCGCGGTCCGTGGCGCCTGCCGCCAGCCGCCTGGTCCGCCAGCCCCGGCCGGGCCTGCCTGGGCGGGTCCGCCTGCCTGCCATCCGGCCGCGTTCGGCGCGCTCTGGCGGTATGTACCCGGATAGCCGGGCTCGCGAGGAGGGGCGGGCCGACCGGGACGCATCGCCTCGCGCGGCGGCACGGATCCGCCAGGACCCGCCGGATCGCGAGGCGGCATGCCACCGCGAGGCGGCGCGTAATCGCGCGGCCGCGGTGGCGGACGGCCGTCCTGGGCGTAGGGCATCCGGCTCGTGCCCGCGGCGCCAGGCCCCGGCGGGTGGCCAGTTCCCTGCGGGTGACCAGATCCCGGAGGATAGGCAGTTCCGGCGGAATAGGACGTCCCCGGCGGGTGAGCCGAACCAGGAAGGTAAGGCGTCCCGGGCGGATACCCGGTTCCCGGCACGCGCCCGGTTTCCTGCGGACGGGCAGTCCCTGGAGGGTAACCCCTCCCGGGGGGATAAGGCGCCCCCTGCGCGTAGGCAGATCCGGAGGGGTAGGCAGGTCCGGTTGGATACCAGGCCCCCGGCGGGTAAGCCGCCCGCGGCGGCGTTCCCGCCCGTCCGGCCTGCGGCCAGTCCTGGCCGTGCTCGCCGCCTGGCCTGCCGGCCCCGGACCCCTGACCGCCGTCCACCGACCCCGGGGCACCGCTAGCCGACCTTGGGGCACCGCCCGCAGGCCTCGTGCCGCCGCCGCCCGCAGGCCTCGTGCCGCCCGCGGACCTCGGGCCGCTGGCCCTGGAAGCCGGGCGGCCGGCCGCCGACCTCGGGCCGTCGGCAGCCGCATCGGGGGTATCACTTGGCATGTCGAGCAGGCCGCCAGGCGTGTAGATGGTCGTGGGGTTCAGCACCTGCTGTTTGCGAAGGCGTGCGGAGGCGCCGCGTCCTGGCTGACCGTGGCCGCCCCGGGTACCCGCCTGGCGCCGACCGTCCCCGTGGGGGTGGGACGACCGGGCGCGCTGCTGACGGGACGCGTTGCCCGCCGCGGTCCCGTCCCGCGTGAACAGGAAGACCACCAGGACGATCAGGCCGAACGCCATGCCCGCCGCGGCCACGCCCACGCCGATTCCGGTGACATGGCTGACTGGGTGGCTGGTGAACAGCCGTATTGCCGTGCCCACGATCACGAGGAGAACGCCGAGCATGGCCGTGACGGCGCCCGCGACCGACAGGGTAATGACAAGCCTTACCCTCCTGGCGGGGGCGGTGTCAGAGCGCACTGCTCAACGATCGCATCGCGCCTACTGCCTCGCAAGCCGTATGGGCAGGTCCGCTGGTTATGACGGCGTTTCGTAAGGCAAGGCGTAAACCATCGGCAATTCAACGGGACCAGACCCGCTAACCTGGCACTTCCCGATCTTGGAGGTTACTGGAGTCGAGCCCGCCGACCCGTGCCGATACGTTATTGGCATGACCACTCCGGCAGAACAGGCGCAGCGATTCCTCGCCCTTCACCGGCCAGGCCATCCGTTGCTGCTGCCGAATCCTTGGGACCGCGGGTCGGCCAGGATCCTCGCCTGGGCGGGTTTCGACGCTCTCGCCACTACGAGTTCGGGCTACGCGGCCACGCTTGGCCGCGACGACGGGTCGGTGACCAGGGACGAAGCGCTAGCTCACGCCGCGGCGATCGTGACGGCGACCGATCTGCCCGTCTCGGCCGACCTGGAGAACTGCTTCGCGGACAGCCCGGCGGGCGTGGCGGAGACCGTGGCGCTCGCGATAGGCACCGGCCTCGCGGGCTGCTCGGTGGAGGATTTCACCGGGCGCGAGGACGACCCGATCTACGACCTCAAGCTCGCCGCTGAGCGGGTCGCGGCCGCGGCGGAGGCGGCGCATGCCGGCCCGGTCCGCTTCGTGCTGACCGCCCGCGCGGAAAACTACCTGCATGGCCGGCCGGACCTGGCCGACACGATCGCCCGGCTGCAGGCGTATCAGCAGGCAGGCGCCGACGTGCTCTACGCCCCGGGCCTGCGCAGCATCGACGACATCCGGCAGGTCATCGGCGCGGTCGACTGCCCGGTCAACGTGCTGGCCATCGGCGGCGCGCCGACGGTCTCCGAGCTGGCCGAAGCCGGAGTCAGCCGGATCTCGGTGGGCGGGGCGTTCGCGTTCGCCGCGCTCGGCGCGCTGGTTGCCGCGGCCAGCGAACTGCGCGAGCAGGGCACCTACGGCTACCTCGCGGCGAGCGCCACCGGCCGTGAGGCCGCCAGCCGCGCATTCGGGCCCTGACCAGGGGACCGGGCTAGACGACCTGGGGCGCCACCTCGGAGGCGAGCAGTTCCAGGTGGTCAAGGTCGCTCAGGTCGAGCACCTGCAGATAGCACCGGTCGGCTCCGATGTCGGCGAAGCTGGCGATCCTCGCCGCGACCTCTCCCGGCGTCCCGCCGATGCCGTTCTCGCGGAAGTCGTCGGGGTTCCAGCCGATCGCCTCGGCCCTGCGGCGGAACTCGGCGTCGTCCTTCCCGCAGCACACGGTCTGGGCGACGGAGAAGATCATGGAGGACGGATAGCGGCCCGCGGCCTCGCATGCCTCACGGACGCGGTCGAATACCGCCGCGGTCTCGCGCACGGACTCAAAGGGGACGTTGAACTCGTCGGCATACCTGGCGGCCAGCCGTGGCGTGCGGCGGGCACCCGAGCCGCCGATGATCAGCGGCGGGCGCGGCCGCTGGGCCGGCTTCGGCAGGGCCGGCGAGTCGGCCAGCTGGTAGTGGCTCCCCTCGAATGAGAACGTCTCGCCGTCCGGCGTGGCCCACAGGCCGGTGATGATCGCCAGCTGCTCCTCGTAGCGGTCGAAGCGCTCGCGGAGCGGCGGGAACGGTATGCCGTAGGCCGTGTGCTCGCCCTCGAACCACCCGGCTCCCATGCCGAGCTCTACCCGGCCGCCGCTCATCTGATCGACCTGGGCGACCGTGATGGCGAGCGGACCGGGCAGCCGGAACGTGGCCGCGCTCACCAGCGTCCCGAGCCTGATGCGGCTGGTCTCGACGGCCAGGCCGGCCAGCGCGGCCCAGGAGTCCGTGGGCCCGGGCAATCCTGAGCCGCTGCCCATCTTCAGGTAGTGATCGGACCTGAAGAACGCGTCGAAGCCGAGTTCCTCGGCGGCCAGCGCCACCCGGCGCAGGGTCGCGTAGTCGGCGCCCTGCTGTGGCTCAGTGAAGATCCGGAGCTTCATGGTCCCATCCTGCCAGGGCCCCGCGCGGGCCAGCAGGGTCGACCCGCACGAAGAACCTCTCCCAGTCCACCTCGCCGCTGCTCGTGCGACGGCCACGCCAGCCGACGCCGGTGCTCACGTAGCAGGCGGCAAGCGTATGCGCCGCCATCGCGGGGCGCACCGCCTCGATGATGACCAGCAGGGCCAGGCCGGACCCCAGGGTCTCCTCGCCCGCCCGCATGGCCCGCCCGCGATCGTCGGTAATACCCATGGCGACGGACGACTGGCCGGCGGAGGGATTCCCGTCGCTCAGTGCCGTCCAGGAGTAAAAGATCATGGCCTGCCCGCAGGATTGTGACTCGGCTCGGGCCGCTTGCAGCCCGCTGGTTTCCGACGTTAACGCACGATTGGACGGCTCGTCTAATCTCGACTAGTGTCGAAGCGTTGCGATTGGCAATATTGCCAATCGAGTACGGTACGAGAGTGTCGATAAGTGACGAATCGGACCCAAGAGCGTACGTGCGCTTGGCCGCCTTGCTGCGCCGGGAGATCGCGGAGGGAACCCTCGCGCCCGGTATGCCGACGCCGTCTATCACTACGCTGAGCCAGCAGTACGGGCACGCACGGCAGACGTGCGCCAAGGCGCTGCGGACGCTGCAAGATGAGGGCCTGCTGACCCGTATCCCCGGGCTCGGCTACTACGTCAAGAGGACCGACCAGGGATCCCCGGCCTGACCGGCGGCCGAGTGCGGCGCTTACCCGGCCGAAGGCGCCCGCAGGACGGCGACGCACTCCACGTGGTGCGTCATCGGGAACGCGTCGAACGCGCGCAGGCCGTCCAGCGCCCACCCGCGCTCGGCAAGCAGGCCGAGGTCGCGGGCCAGCGTGGCCGGGTCGCAGGACACGTAGCCGAGCAGGTCCGCCCCGTTTCCCGCCGCGCACAGATAATCGATGACGTCGCGTGCCAGCCCCGAACGCGGCGGGTCGGCGACGATCAGCCTGGCCGGGGGTAGCCCGCCGCGGCGCAGCATCGCCGCCACGTCGCCCCTATGGACCCGCGCCCAGGGCCACGCCCGCAGGTTGTGCCGCGCATCGCGGACGGCGGTCCCGTCCGCCTCGACGCCGATCACGGTGCCGCCAGGACCGACGGCCGCGGCTAGCGCCCCGGCGAAAAGCCCCGCCCCGCAGTACAGGTCGAGCGCGACGTCACCGGCCAGTGGCCGCAGCCCGGCCATGACGGCGTCCGACAGCGCGTCGGCCGCGGCGGGATGCACCTGCCAGAACGCGCCGGCGCTGACCCGCCAGTCCCGTCCCGCCGCCCGCTGGCTCAGGAAGGAGCGGCCACGCAACGGGGTCAGCCGGTGGCCGGCGCGGCGGACAACGGCATCCGCAGGTATCCCTTCAATTGATGCCGAATGGCGAGTGGTTTGCGTCTCGCGCTCCTGGCTCGGCTGCGAGAGGATCACCAACCGCTCTCCGGCGCCGGTTCCGACCATGGCCTCTACCGAGGCCACGCCGGTCCAGCGCTGGCCGGTGATGCCCAGGCCGGTGATGGCCGGATGTGCGATCAGGCACCGGTCCACGGCGATCACCTCGTGCGACCGGTGCGCCCTGAGCCCGGCTACCCCGTCGGTACGCACCGCGAACTGCACCCGCGTCCGCCAGCCGAGGCCCGCCTCGTCGCCGGCCAGGGGCTCGACGGTGACCTCGCGGTCCAGTCCGGCCAGCCGCTTGAGCTGCTGGCGGACCACGGCGGCCTTCAGCGACCGCTGGGCGGCGGGGGTGGCGTGCTGCCAGTCGCAGCCCCCGCACCCGCCTGGTCCCGTGTAACGGCAGGGCGGCTCGACCCGGTCCGCCGACGCGGCCAGGATCTGTACCGCGTCGGCCCGGGCGAGGCGGGAGTTGACCTCCGTTACGCGGGCGAGGACGCGCTCGCCCGGCAGCGCATGGCGCACGAACACGACCGGTCCGGAATCCGGCTTGGCCACGCACCATCCTCCGTGCGCCACGTCGGCGGCCGTCACCTCGATGACGTCTCCTGCCTGATAACCCATGGGGTCGCATTCTCGCATGTGAGGGCATACCTTTGGCGAGGCGCCCCGGAACGGGGAACCCGCTCATCGTGGAGGGACGGTCGTGCACATCGTGATCATGGGCTGCGGGCGGGTCGGGTCGACCATCGCCCACATCCTGGAGGACAGGGACAACAGCATCGCGATTATCGACAGGGACCCGGAGGCATTCCGCCGGCTCCGCTCGGCCTTCAAAGGCGACAAGATCACCGGTATCGGCTTTGACCGGGCCGTGCTGATCCAGGGCGGCATCGAGCGCGCGGACGCCTTCGCCGCGGTGAGCAGCGGCGACAACTCCAACATCATCGCCGCCAGGGTGGCGCGCGAGACGTTCGGGGTACAGCGGGTCGCGGCCCGGATCTACGACCCGCGGCGCGCCGAGGTCTACGAGCGCCTCGGCATCCCGACCGTGGCAACGGTGCGCTGGACCGCGGACCAGATGCTGCGCAAGCTGCTCCCCGAGGGCGCCGAGCCGCTCTGGCGGGACCCCTCGGGCAAGATCGTGCTTGCCGAGGTCGCCTTCTCGCCGCGCTGGATCGGCGAGCAGGTGAAGGCGCTCGAGACCAGGGCGCAGACCAGGATCGCCTTCATCGACAGGCTGGGCCAGGCGTTCGTGCCTGACGGCGGGACGGTGCTGCAGGAAGGGGACGTGATGCACATCGTCGGCAGGGAAAGTGACATGGACCGGATTGCCGCGGTCTTCGCGTCCCGGGAGGGTGAGCACTGATGCGGGTCGCGATAGCCGGAGCCGGGGCGGTCGGCCGCTCGATCGCCGGGGAACTGCTCGAGAACGGGCACGAGGTTCTGCTCATCGACCACTCCCCCAAGGCGATAAAGGTAGAGAGCGTGCCCAGGGCGGAATGGCTGCTCGCCGACGCGTGCGAGATCAGTTCCCTGGATGAGGCAGCGCTGCATCGATGCAACGTGGTGATCGCGGCGACCGGCGACGACAAGGTGAATCTGGTCGTGGCGCTGCTCGCCAAGACCGAGTACGGGGTGCCGCGGGTGGTGGCCAGGGTGAATCATCCGGGCAACGAGTGGCTCTACAACGAGTCCTGGGGCGTGGACGTGGCGGTCTCCACCCCCAGGCTGCTGTCCGCGCTCGTCGAGGAGGCGGTCAGCGTCGGCGACCTGGTACGGCTGATGACGTTCGGGCAGAGCGAGGCGAGCCTGGTCGAGCTGACAATGCCCGCGGAGGCGCCGCTGGTGGGCCAGCGCGTCGGATCGATCGACTGGCCGGCGGACACCTCGCTTGTGGCCATCTTGCGCGAGGGACGTGTCCTGGTCCCGCATCCGGATGACCCGCTGCAGGCCGGCGACGAGTTGTTCTTCGTGACCAGCGAGGACGTCGAGGAGGAACTCGCTCGCCTGCTTCGGGTGAGCTGATCGGGGTACCGGACCGGCCCGGCCTAGCGGGTCTCGGTAAACTCCGGCCCGCGCTCGAACGGGTTCAGGTCGGTGCGGAACTTGTTCTGTTCCGCCTGTTCCGCCTGTTCCGCCTGCATCGCCGCCTGGTGCTCCTCGAAGGCCTGCCGCGCCTCAGGCGGAAGCCGCAGCTCGAGGATGTCGCGCGGCGGCACCGGGTGCTCACCGCGCACCACCACGATGTCCCTGAGCACCTCCTCGAGCAGCGCGGCAGGCTCGCCGCCCGCGGTAGCCGGCCCGGTGAACAGGCCGCGCACGAACCAGCGGGGGCCGTCGACGCCGACGAACCTGACCAGCTTCATGCCTGAGGCCGGCTGTCCGGGCTCAGCGGGCACGTGCGCCATCAGCTCGACGCCGAACGACCCGTCCGACTCCTCGCTGTGCCCGCCGGCGCCGCGCACCTCGGCCGCGATCTCGGCCCGCACGTCATCCCACAGCGCGCTGTTCCGCGCCGCGGCGAACGCCTGGACCTGCATCTCGCTCTCGCCGTGCTTCACCGTGACCCAGGCGCCGTGCTGCTCGGCCATAACGAGCTGGATCTCATGCTCGGGGCCGACAGGCACGCGCATGCTGCCCAGATCGACGCGCTCCCGCTGCGGGTGCGGCTCCGCCGCATCCCACGGGCCGCCTTCTGCCCGCGGTGGCTCGGCAGGTTCGGATTCTTCCTCGACCGACTCCACGTCGTTATCGAGATCGTCCTGCCATTCCTGACTCGCGTCAGCTGAACGACGCCGGCGAAACACTCCGCACCTCTCTCTCTCCCGGGGGGATGACCCCCCCGGGGACCCCCCCACTCCTGGGGGGCTGCCCGCCCCCCAGACCCCCTGGCCCCCCCACTCCTGGAGGGGCTGCCCGCCCCCCCAGACCCCCCTGGCCGGTCGAGCCGAAGCCGCCATCGCCTCTGGCCGACCCCGGCAGGACCTCCGCCTCGTGGAAGACCGCGCGCTCTACCCGCTGGATGACCAGCTGCGCGATCCTGTCGCCCCGCTTGAAGCTGACCGGGCGAAGCGGGTCGGTGTTCAGCAGGGTCACCTTGATCTCGCCGCGGTAGCCGGCGTCGACGGTCCCAGGCGCGTTGACGATCGTTACGCCGTGCCGCGCCGCCAGGCCGGAGCGGGGATGCACGAACGCCGCGTACCCGGCGGGCAGCGCGATCGCCAGCCCGGTCCGCACCAGCGCACGCTCGCCAGGCCCGAGCTCGACGTCCTCGGCGGCGGCCAGGTCCGCGCCGGCGTCACCGGGATGGGCGTACGACGGCAGCGCCACGCCGGGATCGAGGCGCTTGATCAGCACGTCGGGTCCGGAACCGTTCACGCTAAGACTCCCTCCACGCACCGTGAGGATAGCGCGAGGAAGGGGCGCTGTCGCATCGCCCGGCGCTACGGATCATCATCTTCATCGTCGCCGCGGCGCAATTCCGGCAGCGCCCTGGTGATCACGGCGACCACGGGCACGGCCACCACGGCACCGGGTATGCCGGCGAGCACGCCGCCCACGGCGAGCGAGAGGATGACCGCGAGCGGGTGCAGCCGGATGACCCGGCCGACCACCTGCGGCTGGAACAGGTGCCCCTCCAGCTGGTCCTCGACGACGAGCACGCAGAGCAAGATGACCGCGTCGACCCACCCCTTGGCCGCCAGGGTCACCACGATGGCCACCGCCCCCGCCACCAGGAGCCCCACCAGCGGGACGAACGCGGCCAGGAAGATCAGCACGGCCAGCGGGATGACCAGCGGGGCTCCCATGATCCACAGCGCGAGCCCGATCACGATCGCGTGGATAGCCGCCACCGCGACCGTCCCGCGCATGTAATAGACCACCGACAGCCACGCGGCGCGCCCGGCGCGATCCATCTTGCGCGCCGTCTCGGTCCGCCGGATGGCGCCCAGCAGCCAGTTCCAGATCCGCTCCCCGTCCTTGATCAGGAAGAACGTGACGAAGAGCATGAGCACCAGGCCGCCGAAGAACTCGGCAGCGATCTTGCCGCCGGTCACGACGGTGCCCTCGACGAGAGCCTTGTGCTTGCTGAGATAACTGGGGATGTCGTTCAGGACATTCTTGACCTGGCTGCTCTTGACGTGGAACGGCGAGCGGGCCAGCCATGACTCAAGCTGTGTGATGGTGTGGTTGGTGTCTGAGACCAGGGTCGGGTAATCCGCGGTCACCCGGTTGGTCACCAGCATGCCCAGGCCGCCAAGCACCGCGGCTGCGATGAGCAATGTGCACCACGTCGCGGCGAGTCTAGGCAGGCCGGCCCGGCCCAGCCTGGAGGCCAGCGGCTGCAGCAGGGCAGTGAGCAGGATCGCGGCGGTGCAGGGCACGACCACGATGTACAAGATGCCGAGCACGCGTGCGATCAGGTAGATCGCGGCGGCCAGCAGCAGCAGCCGCCATGACCACGCGGCGCCCGTCGCCAGCCAGCTTGGCACCCGGCTCTGCTCGGGCACGACGGGGCGCCGGTCCCGGTCAACCGAGCGGCGCTGCCCCCGGACCTGCAGCCGGTCCTGCGCGCGGACCCTTTCGCCCCGCTCGATCTGCTCTTCTATGCCGGTGCCACGTGCGATCCTGTCCTCCTCGCGCAGGCCGTCGGCGTCTTCGCTGTGCCCGTCGGCGTCTTCGGTGAGTCCGTCGGCGGTCGGCGTGGCCTTCTCGTCGGTCATGACTCGATCGCCGTTATTGCCGCCGCTTTCTCCTGGCACTTCCGTGCTGCTCCCCCCGCTCCCGTTAGGCCCTGCACGACCGCTACGGCCGTGGTCAACCGCCCTGTCCGCTCCTGGCGTCCCTGACCGCCAGGCCGCGGCAAACCAGTCCACCGCGCCGCGCCCGACCCGCTCTAGGCTCTGCCACCCCCGCCACGAATCCATCTGACCCACTACCCTCGACTGCATGCTTGACTACCGCGAACGGCTTCATGTACCGCTCGCATGGTGGCTGCTCGCCGTCCCGACCGTCCTTATCCTCGGCGGCACGCTCTATGCAGGACTACCCGAACCGTGGCCGATAATCATTATCGGCGGGCTCGCGGTCGGCTTCGCGGCGGCGCTGATCGCGATGAGCTGGGCAACGATCGAGGTCGGCGACGGCACCTTGCGCACGGGGGGCGCCGTGCTCGTTTTGTCGTCTGTCGGCGAGGTAGTAGCCCTGGACGAGAAGCAGTCCACTCGGCTGCGTGGCCCGCAAGCGGACCCCGCCGCACGCCTTTATCTGCGACCCTACCTGAAGGAATCCGTGTACGTAGCGCTCGATTCGGCCGGCGCGGAGCCACCAGGCGTGCCCTACTGGCTGATTGGTACCAGGCATCCGGCGCAACTGGCGGCGGCCATCGAGCGGTGCCGGGTACGCCCCGGGCACGAGCCAGTGGCATGATTGCGCGATCGGGTTACGGGGCGACAAGGAGGCAGCGGGATGGCTGATAGGAAAGTGGACATAGGCACCAAGGTGACCAGCGCCCTTGTGGCCATGGTGGCCGCCTTCGTCGCGCGTAAGGTGATCACCTTCGCGTGGACCAAGGCCACCGGCAAGGAGCCACCCACGCATCCGGAGGACCCGCAGGTAGGGCTAGGTGAGGCACTCGGCTGGTCGGTGCTGACCGGTGTCAGCGTCGAGGCGGCCAGGCTGCTCGCTACCCGGGCAGCGGCACGCAGGGCGTACAGCAGCCCGGACTGCGAGACGACCAAGACCGCCTGAGCCTAGGCCGCACACTCCCGGCAGACAAGCTGGCCATTGCGGTCTTCGGCAAGCTGACTCCTGTGGTGCACAAGGAAACACCGGGAACACGTGAACTCATCCGCCTGACGCGGTATCACCCGGAACGAGAGTTCCTCGTTCGACAAGTCAGCCCCCGGCAACTCCAGAGACTCGGCAACGTCGTCGGGATCAAGGTCGATCGTGCTCGATGACTTGTCCATCCGGCGCGCCTGAAGCTCCTGAAGGCTGTCCTCAGTCAGGTCGTCATCCGTCTTCCGCGGGCTGTCATAGTCGGTAGCCATCTGAGTACTCCATCCCCCTTCATCCGTAGTGCGCATGTCGCTGCGCGGTTGTAACGCTTTCAAGGCCGTAGTTGTGCCCGATTCCGGCGGGGAATTCTGTCACGTTCGCGCCCGGCGCACACGCGGCACGCCGATAACTCCTGACACATCCCGTTCTGGGCCCGCTAAGGCACCCTGTCCCTGACTACGTGGCCCGTCCCGTTCCGGGTTCAGGCTGGCGAGCAAAGTGTCGAGCTTCCGGTATAGGCCCGGGCCCGCGGCGACCGTCATGGAGGGGCTCTCCGAGCGGCCGTCCAGCCCGCCGACCAGCGCACCCGCCTCGCGGGCGATCAGCCCGCCCGCGGCGTAGTCCCAGTAGTTCAAGCCGCGTTCGTAGAACCCGTCGAGCCGTCCGGCGGCGACCGAGCACAGATCAACCGCGGCAGAGCCGCCGCGCCGGATGTCCCGTACGTGCGGCAGCAACGCCGCGACCACCTCGCCCTGCGCTCGCCGCCGCTCGGCAGCGTACCCGAATCCTGTCCCCACCAGGGCCTGGCCGAGTGCCACGCCGGTGTTGCAGCGCAGCGGCCTGGCATCGCCGTCGCGGTGCAGCCAGGCGCCCCCGCCCGCCGTGGCGGTGAAGGTCTCGCCATGGCGGGGAACCTCGACCACCCCGGCGACAACGGTGCCGTCCACCTCGGCGGCGATGGACACCGACCAGTCCAGCAGGCCGTACAGGTAGTTGACGGTCCCGTCTAGCGGGTCTACCACCCACCGCACCGCTGGGGTCCCGGCCGGACCGTCGCCGCTACGCGGCAGGCCTCCCCCGGTCTGACCGCCCTCTTCGCCGAGCACCGCGTCACCGGGCCTGACCGCCCTGATGTGCCCGGTGATCAGGGCCTCAGACTTCCTGTCCATCTCCGTGACTACGTCGGTTGGACTGGATTTGACCTCGACGACATCCGGGCGCCCGTCCCTGCGCCACGATGCGAGCAGGCGGCCCGCCGCGGTCGCCGCCTCCCGCGCGATCCGCAGCAGCTCCTCCGGATCCGCGTCCTCCAGCGCCCCGCTCATGCCCGTCCACGATCTTCGGCCACCGGACGCCCGGCCGCAGGCTGCGCGTACCGGCAGCAGTCAACCGGGCACTCCTGGCTCGGCACCCCCAGCCGACCGAGTGCAGCGCCGGAGGCTCCGGTCATCCGCTCCCTGACCAGCTCGGTGATCATCGACGCGAACCTCGGGTGAGCCCCCGGAGTGGCGGCGCGCGCGAACGCGACGCCGACGGACTCGGCGGCCTGGGCGGCCTCGACGTCGAGGTCGTGCCTGACCTCCATGTGATCGGAGACGAAGCCGACCGGGATCACGACCACCGCCCGGGTTCCCGACTTGGCCAGGTCGCCGATGTGGTCGCAGACATCCGGTTCCAGCCAGGGCTGCGACGGCGGCCCGCTGCGGCTCTGGTAGGCAAACGTCCACGGATGCCGGCCGCCGCTTGTCCGCTCCGCGACGAGACGCGCGGCCTCTGTCAGCTCGGCCGCGTACCTTCCCCTCCCCCCGGCTCCCCCGGGCCCGCTGGCCTCCGCCATCGCGACCGGCACGCTGTGCGCGGTGAACACGAGGTGGGCGTCGTCCCGCCGGTCGGCGGGAAGCGTCGCCAGGGCGTCGTCGGCGGCGGCGGCGAACGGCTCGATGAATCCCGGATGGTTGTAGTACCGCCTGATCTTGTCGATCTCGGGAGCGCCGGGGCCGACCGCGGCGCGGGCCCGCTCGATGTCGTCCAGGTACTGCCTGCAGCCCGAGTTAGAGCTGTAGGCGGATGTCACGAAGGCGACGGCACGCCGCACGCCGTCGGCGGCCATGGCGCGCACCGTATCGGTCAGGTACGGCTTCCAGTTCCGGTTCCCCCAGTAGAGGGGCAGCGAGAGGCCGCTCCCGGCCATGTCGGCGCGTACCGCGGCGAGCAGGTCCCTGCACTGCTGGTTGATCGGGCTGACCCCGCCGAACGCGTAGTAGTGCTCGGCCACTCCGGCCAGCCGTTCCGGCGGCACACCACGACCGCGGGTGACGTTCTCGAGGAACGGCATGACGTCATCGCGGCCTTCCGGGCCGCCGAACGAGACGAGCAGGAACGCGTCGTAAGCCGGCATGCCTCCATCCAACCAGCAACCGCGCGATGCCAGCCCCAGGGACGGCCTCACGAAGACCGCCGGGCGTCTGAGCCCCGTCCGACCCAGGCGCAGGGGATCGAAAACGCGGTTGACTGGTTGCGATAAGGTGGTGGTTTGTGGGGCAGAACGGTCGATGACGGATCTTCGCGAGGGCCGTTCCCCGGCCGGCCTGCTGGCTCGCCCGCTCCGGCCGTACGCGGAGGTGCTCAGGATTCCGGGCGCCTGGCGGTTCTCGGCGGCCGGAGTCATCGGGCGGATGCCGATGTCGATGTTCGGGCTCGGTACCGTGCTGCTCATATCGGCGGGTACCGGGAAGTACGGCGTCGCGGGCACCGTGTCAGCGGCGGGCTCGCTCGGCTACGCGTTCACCTCGCCGCGGCTCGCCCGGCTGGTAGATGCGCGGGGCCAGCGGCGGGTGCTGCTGCCGTTGGCCACGGTGTTCGCCTTGGCCACCGCGATGCTCATCGCCGCCGTCCAGCTCCGGCTGCCGACCTGGGCGTTCTTCGTGCCCGGGGCGGTGGCAGGCGCGACCATGCCGTCGCTTGGCGCCATGGTCCGGGCCAGGTGGAGCGTGCTGCTCGCGGGCTCGCCGCGGCTGCATGCCGCCTTCAGCTTCGAGTCCGTCGCCGACGAGGTGTGCTTCGTCGTCGGACCGGCCGCCGTGACGCTGCTGGCCACCGAGGTGTTCCCGGCCTCGGGAGTCGGCATTGCCGCCGTGCTCTGCCTGGCGGGGACGCTGTGGTTCGCCGCGCAGCGCGGTACCGAGCCCGCGATCATCCTGCCCGCGGCGGTTCCGGCGCAGTCCGGTTCCCGTGACGCCCGGCACCTGCATGGGCGGCGGGCCGGACGGCGTGGCGCCCCGGCTCCCGCGCTCGTCGTGCTGGTGCCCGTGTACATCCTGCTCGGCTCGATGTTCGTGTCGATCGACCTGAGCACGGTGGCGTTCGCGCAGCACTTCGGGCATAAGCCGCTGGCCGGCCTCATCCTCGGCACGTACGCCTTCGGCAGCCTGACCGGCGGTCTGTGGTACGGGTCCAGGCAGTGGCGGGCACCGGTGGAGAACAGGTTCGCGCTGACCCTCACGCTGACCGTGCTCGGCGTCGCCACGTTCTGGGCGCAGCCGAACCTGCTGACCCTCACCTGCGGGCTCTACCTGTGCGGGCTCACGATCGCGCCGACCCTCATCGGCGGTTTCAGCCTGCTCGAGGCGCAGGCCGCGCCGGGCCGGCGCACCGAGGCGATGTCCTGGCTCAGCAGCGGCATCGCGGTCGGCGTTGCCGTGGGCGCGTCGGTGGTCGGATTCATCATCGACTCCGACGGCCCGCGGGTCGGATACGTATTCGCCGCCTGCTGCGGCGCCGCCACCGCAGTGACATGCCTGCTCGGCCTGCGCCGCCTTCGCCCGCCGGCCGCCGCGGCCGAGGGGTAGTCCTCAGCCGCCGCTGCGGGCGTACTCGTTCGCGAGGGCGAGCACCTCGTTGACGTACCAGGTGGCGTGGTTGTAAGCGAAGATCGCGGTGGGGAGGGTGGCGCTGTTTCCGGCTCCGGCGGCGCATAGCAGGCGCGCGGCCGAGGGAACCGCGTCCAGCGGGTTCATGATCTGCGGCGGGCCGGAAGGACCGAACCCGTCGATGCCCCATTCGGCCCAGGTGGACGGCAGGAACTGCATCGGGCCGAGGGCACCCGCGGTGGACGGCCCGTCGTTGGCGCCGTCGCCGCTCTCGATCTCGGCGATCGCGGCCAGCACGGTCCACGACATGCCCGGGCAGTACTCCGCGGCGGACCGCTTGAACAGGTCCAGGTAATCGGCGGGTGCTCCGGCCGGGACGTCCGTGGCCACCGGCAGGTTGCCCGCCGTGGCCAGGGAGTAAGACACCAGGTTGACCACCTGGCCGCGCTTGCCGACGACCGACTGGATCTGGGTCTTCAGCGTGGCGAGATTCGCCTCCGGCGCGTTGATCAGGACCGCGAAGTTCCTCGCCAGCCCCAGTTGCGCGGACCGGGTCGGGTTCACCACCGCGTCCGCGCCCGGGATGCTCAGCGCGGTCGCGCCGCCGAACGGCACCTGCTGGTCGGTCGCGGCCGAGACGCGGTACGAGTTCCCCGCGCTCAGGTGCAGCCTGCTGGCCGCCGCAGCGGTGCTGACAAGCTTTCCCTGACTCAGGTCCGACCACACCGCGGCCGAGCCCGCCGTGGACAGCGGGGTCCAGGGCCGAAACGCCTGCGGCGAGACGCCGAGCACGTTGGCGCTGCGGCCGTTGACCGTCACGTTCCCGCCGTCGACGGGAAGCACTGCCCGGACTCCGCTCAGCTTGGCGATCTTGGTCAGCTGCGCGGAGGTGATCCCGCCGGGCACCGCGGCGATCAGGTCGGGCACGTACAACTGCCGCGGGGCGGCGGTGACCGCCGGAGCGCGCGAGCCCGACGCCTGCGGCGAGGCGGCGGCAGAGATGTGCGAGGCTCCGCCGTAGGCACCGGGCGTGATGACCCTGAAGGCTGCCGGGACCGCGAAGGCCGCGGTCCCGGCTAGGCTCAGGCTGGCCGCGGCGGTGGCCAGGGCCTTGGGGCCGGGACGGGACGGGAACCTCATCAGTCGCACAATGTATAAGACGATATAGGGCCGTCTACGCCAACAGAAACCCCGGGCGGCACATAAAAGATCTTGATCTGGCAGGGGAATGCGCATGTCGGACAGTTCGGAACGGGTACCGGTCATCGCGGTGGCGAGCGGGAAGGGCGGCGTGGGCAAGACCACCGTCGCGGTGAACCTGGCCCTGGCGCTGGCCGCGCAGGGTCACCGCACCGGCCTGGTCGATGCCGACCTGTACGGCCCCGACGTGCCGCGGATGATGGGCCTGCGGCGCCAGGCCGAGGCATCTCACGTCACCTTGTTCGCCCGACCCGGCGCGCCCGACTCGCGCCTGCAGACCGTCAGCAGGCACGGGGTGCAGCTCGCGTCGGCCGCCTTCCTGCTCGGCGAGAACCAGGGCCTGGCCGTCCACGGCGGCATCGCGCAATTGCTGGTCCGCAGGCTCATGTCCGATTCGGACTGGGGCGGCCTTGACTACCTGGTACTGGACCTGCCGCCGGGGACCGCGGACATCCAGCAGTTCGTGTTCGCCCTTCACGGGCGTCCGTTGAGCGTGCTCGTGGTGGTCACCCCGCAGGTCATCGCGCACCAGGACGCGCGCAGGCTGATCGGGCACCTCGCCCCGAGGAGCCACGCCGTCCACCGCGGGCGGTCGCTGGTAACCGACATCTCCGGGGTTGAGAACATGAGCGGCCAGGTCTGCCCGAGCTGCGGCCAGACGACGCCGTTGTTTCCGTCGGCCGCCGAGCAGGAGAGCATCTGGGGCCTGATCCCCCGGCTGGCCAGCATCCCGTTCAGCCACCGGGCCGCGCAGGACGCCGACGACGGGCAGCCCGTGATGGTCACCGGCGCCGTCCCCGAGCAGGTCGCGGCCTACCGGCTGATCGCCGAACAGGTCCGGGAGAGGCTCGCGGAGCCGCCGTCAGGCGAGCGGGCCGAAACGGATGTCGGGTGAGGCGTCCGGCGCGCAGAAGCTGAGCACGCGCTCGGCCTCGGCGAGCAGTTCGGCGCGCTGCCGCAGCGGGCCGAACAGCTCGATGGTCAGCGTGGCCGTGCGGCGGCCCTCGGCCACCCGCCACATCCCGGCGACGAACCCGTCGATGAGCACCGACCCCGGGATGACGCCGTTGACGGTGTAGAACCGCTTGGTGCTCTCGGCGCTGATGACGCGGGACCGGTCGGCGTGCGAGAGCACCAGGTTGTCGAACTCGGCCACAAGCCGGACCGGCGCGGGCACGTCGCCGCCCGGGCGCGGCGCCGAGGGCAGGTCGAACAGCTCCGCTCCCTGCTCGCCGGTGAAGGTGACCAGGGAGGGCCTGAGCCGGTCGAGCACTGCCCGCAGGCCGGTCAGCCTGGACCAGGCCGCCACGTCCCTTGCCGTGGCCGGGCCGAACGCGGCCAAGTACCGCAGCACGAGTTCGTCGAGTCCCGGCGCCGCCTCGTCATCGCCCGGCTGGATATCTAGCCACGCCTCCGCCGACGTGTGCCGCGATGCCCCGGCCCGGCCCCAGACGGCGCGCGGCGGCACCTGCACGAGCGGCACGAACGCGCGCACCGCCTGCGCCAGGTCGTTAGGCTGGTAGTCTGGCCACGTCTGCGCCAGCGCCAGGCCGAGCTCGCTGAACGTCATCGGCTCAGATTCCACTAGGGCGCGTCCCGCAGCGGCGAGCGCTGCCCGGTCCACGCCTTCCAGGTGCCTGCCATGCGCATTGTGCATACCGCGCTCGATCGTCGGCTGCAGCAGGCGGCGCAGCGGCAGGCAGTCGCGGGCGGAGACCAGGTGGATGGTGCCGCGCATCAGCGCGATCCTGACCACGCTCCGGTCGGTGAGGGGCGCGGCCAGGTCCTCGGGGCGGAACCCGTCCAGCCTGGACAGCAGGCCGTAATAGGGCGGGAACGGCGCCTGGGCCTGCAGCCCGACCAGGTGCTCGATGGTCTGGATGACCTGCTCCGCGCGGCCGGGCTCATCGGCGGGCAGCGGCCGCCGGTCGAGCAGCAGCTGCCTGCTCAGCAGGGCGCGGTTGATGGCCCGCAGGCTCAGCGTCTCGGTCATCAGTAGCAGATGTTGGTGTGCAGGCGGGCCGCGGGCAGGGGATGGGCGAGCGCCTGTGCGGTGCGCCAGTCGGCGGGGCGGTGCAGGACCTCGTAGCCGTCGTCGGCGAACACCAACGTGTACCCGTGCGCCAGCAGGTACGCCGCCTCGGCCGCCTGCTGGTTCGGCGTGCAGAACGGGAAGTCGAGCCCGATCGTGTCCGCGACCACCCACGGTGCCCACCGGGGCGTCCCGTCGAGCAGCAGCACCGTGTCCCGGCCGGACAGGTGCGGGCCGATGTTGTTCGCCGCCTCCACCTCGACCCCGGCGGGCACGTGCGCGACGGCGGCCGCGGCGGCCCGCGCCCGCGCGTTAAGCCCGTAATAGCCGGGGTGCAGCAGCGACCCGAACGGCGACGAAGGGAAGTACACGAGCGCGGCGGCACAGATCCCCGCCGCCCACAACGTGGCAGGTTTCCATGGCGTGCCGTCCTGACGCGCCCATTTCGGCCTGGTCAGCCGGTAGATCAACCACCTGTCCCAGCGCTGCGGCCAGTGCCGCTGCAACCTGGCCGCGCCGTCGACCGCGGCGCAGGCCAGCATCATGACCAGGAACGCGTCGTACTGGAACTTCGCCTGCCACCACAGCGGATAGCCGGACGCCAGCATCCGCTCGGCCAGCAGCGGCAGCACCGCTACCACCATCGGGGAGGCGAGCGGCAGGAAGCCGAACGCCGCGAGCAGGCCGATCATGGTGCGGTCCTTCACCCACGGGGTGACGAACACGTCGAGCGCGTGCAGCGGGTGGGTGAGCACGTTCAGCGCGGCGCTGCCGAGCGTGGACCCGAACTGGCCGTAGGCCCAGTAGAAGGTCGCCGACCCGCCGAACGCCGGAATCAGCACGCGCGTCGCCACCCAGGTCGCGGCCAGCCCGCCGACAATGAACGCCAGGCCGGTCCACCGCCGCCGGGTAAGAAGCAGGTACCCGCCAAACCCCGCAACGAGCAGCCCCATGTCCTCCTTGACAAGGAGCAGCACGACGGCGGCCAAGATCCCGTGCCAGCGCTTGCCCGCGTCAAATCTCTCGATCATGACGGCGGTCAGCACCGGGACGAAGGCGGCCTCGTGGAAGTCGAAGACGACCGCGGCCATGACCGGGAGGGACAGGGCGTACGCGACGGATACCAGGTACGCCGGCGCCTCGCCGAGCCGCCGCCTTGTGTAGAGCCACAGCGGCGGGATGGCAAGGGCGAACAGCACGCCCTGCGCGACGAGCAGGGTCGTGGGGCTGTCGTGGATCCAGTACAGCGGGGCGAGCAGCGCCAGGATCGGTGACCAGTGGTCGGCGAGCAGCAGGAAATGCGCGTTCTGCCCGTCGGACACGCCGCGGGCGATCGAGACCGGGGCGCGGAAATGCGCGTACCCGCGGATTCCCTGATCGAAGATGACCAGGTCGAACGTGGTGGCAAGGAAACGGCGGAACAGGATAAAAGAATCCAGGCAGTACACGAAGGCGGCCGCGACGGTGAGCGCGCCGACCCTGACCGCGGTGCGACCTGGCCGGAACGGCCAGAACCGGCGTAGGATCGCGGGTTTAGGGTCCGTCCCTTCAGCCGCGCCGGGGACAGACCTGACCGACCGGGCCCCCTGAGTACTCACCGCTGGAAGAGTAGCAGTGGCGCCGCGTTGACCGAATGTGCGGCGGTACGGGCACGGAAGGCTACTCTCTTGCTATGAGCCAGGAGGCAAGCCGCGGACCGGTCACGCCCGCAAGCGCAGCGCCGCGGGGGTCCGCGCGGCCGCCGAAGAAACAGCCCGCCCGGCCGTCGCTCGGCGGCGGGGCCCCGGCCCAGGACCGCGAACTACGCGCCCAGGGCAGGGAGACCGTCCGCAAGCTGCTCGATGCGGGCATGATCGAGTTCGAGGAGCGCGGGTTCCACGGCGTGCGGGTGGACGACGTGGTGCGCCGGGCCGGCATCTCGCACGGCACGTTCTACCTGTACTTCTCGAACAAGGAAGACCTGTTCAAGGCCCTGCTGAAGGACGCGCTGCACGACATGGAGATCGTGGCGGGCGACTTCCCCGTGGTCACCAGCGATGAGACCGGCCTGACCGTGCTGCGCCAGTGGGTGCGGAAGTTCTTCCGCGCCTACGCCGCGCACGCCACCGTGATCCGCATCCTCAGCCAGGCCGACCTGGTGCCCGAGGAGGTGTTCGGCGACGGCCTGCGGCTGCTGTTCAGCATCGCCGAGGCCATGACAACCGGCATGACGGCCGCCGCCGAGGCGGCCGGGCGGCACCAAGAGCATGCCGAGCTGACCGCCCTGGCCTGCCTGATGATGCTCGAGCGGGTGAACTACCTGATCAGCGCGGAAGTGGGGCTGCCCGAGGAGGAGATGGCCGACAGGATCGCGTACATCATGTTCGCCGCCTTCGGCCTCACCGCCGCGTGACCGCGGGACGCGTCGCAGTCGTCACCGGCGCGGCGCGCGGGATCGGCCAGGCCATCGCGCTGCGGCTGGCGCAGGCCGGACATGCCGTGGCGGTCGGCGACGTCCGCCCCGCCGACGAGACCGTGGCCGCGATCAGGGCCGCCGGAGGCGACGCGGTCGCGGTCGGCTGCGATCTGGAGTCCGCGGCCGGGGTGGACGTGCTCGCCGGCCAGGTCGCCGAGCGCCTCGGCCGCGTCGACGTGCTGGTGAACTGTGCCGCGCTGATGCTGTTCCGGCCGCTGCGCGAGCTGGATCTGGATACCTGGCGGCGGATCCAGGCGGTCAACGTCGAGGCCGCCTTCCTGCTGTGCGGCGCGTTCGTTCCCGGCATGGCCGAACGCGGCTTCGGGCGCGTCATCAACGTGGCGTCCAACACGGTGTGGAAGCCACCGGGCGCCGGGTTCGTCGCCTACATCACGAGCAAGGGCGCCATCGTCGGCTTCACCCGGGCGATGGCCGTGGAGCTTGGCGGCAGCGGCGTTACGGTCAACGCGATCGCGCCGGGCCTGACCAGGAGCCCGGGCGCCGAGGAGGGCAACACCGTCGAGCACTTCGAGGAGGTGCGGCGCTCCCAGGCGGTCAACCGGAGCCTGCTGCCCGCCGACATGGCCGGCGCGGTGGCCTTCCTGGCCTCGGATGAGGCCGCGATGATCACCGGCCAGACGCTCAGGATCGACGGCGGCCTGGTCATGCTGTGACGCCGCGGCGAGCCGTCAGCGTCCCGAGGCGGCCCTCAGCTCGGCGACGGCGTTCAGAGCCTGGCGGGCAGCGGTCACGTCGTGCACGCGGAACACACGGGCGCCGAGCCAGCCGCATACGGCCATCGCCGCGATCGTGCCCTCCGCGCGCTGGTCCACCGGCAGGCCCAGGCTCTCGCCGACGAAGTCCTTGTCCGCGACTGCGACGAGAACCGGCCAGCCAGTGCCGACAAGCTCGCCGAGGCGGCGGGTCAGCTCAAGGGACTGCCAGGTGTTCTTGCCGAAGTCGTGGGTGGGGTCCACCAGGATCGAGCACGGACCCACTCCTGCCACCACCGCTCGTTCGGCATAATCAAGGACGTAGGCGGTGACCTCGTGCACCACATCGGCGTAGGCCGGCCGGTGCGGGCGGGTGCGAGGCGGCAGGCCGCCGGCGTGCGAGCAGACCAGCCCGACACCAGCCCGCGCCGCCACCTCGGCCAGCCGCGGATCCGCGCCGCCCCAGGCGTCGTTGAGCAGGTCGGCGCCGGCCTGGGCGACGATCTCGCCGACCTCGCTGCGCCAGGTATCGACGCTGATCACCACGTCAGGATGGCGCTCGCGGACCGCGGCGACCAGGCCCGCCACCCGGTCGATCTCTGCCGCGGGGCTCACCTCGTCACCAGGGCCGGCCCTCACCCCGCCGAGGTCGACGATGTCGGCCCCATCGGCAACCGCCTGGCTGGCGGCATCCAGCGCGGCCCCGAACCCGGCGGTCGCGCCCCGGTCGAAAAACGAATCGGGCGTCCGGTTGATCACGGCCATTATCCCGAACGAGCCGTGGTTCCACTCCCGCCTTCCGAGCCGGAGCGGCCGCGGGTGCTGCGCTGCCCCGCGGTATCCCACGGCAGGAGGCTATAGCACCCCCGCGCTTCGGGAAGAATCGCTACGTGCGATTTCTCAACGGGACTGCTCCCGAGCATGACCTGACCTACAGCGACGTCTTCATGGTGCCGAGCCTCTCAGCCGTCGGCTCGAGACTAGACGTGGACCTGGCGACCGCCGACGGCAGCGGCGCCACCATACCCATCGTGGCCGCCAACATGACGGCCGTCTCCGGCCGGAGGATGGCGGAGACCATCGCGCGGCGGGGCGGGATCGCCATCCTGCCCCAGGACATCCCGGCCGACGTCGTCGCCGACGTGATCGCCTGGGTGAAGTCGCGCGACCTGGTCTTCGAGACCGCGCTGACCCTCGGGCCCGGCGATACCGCGGGCGACGCGCTGAGCCTGCTGCCCAAGCGGGGGCACAACGCCGTGGTGGTGGTCGAGGACGGGCAGCCGGTGGGCGTCGCCACCGAGGCCGACTGCCTCGGCGTGGACAGGTTCACTCAGCTGAGACAGGTGATGTCGGAAGACCCGTTCACGCTGCCCGCGGGCACGCCGCCCGAGCTGGCGTTCTCGATGCTGCAGGAGGGACGGCACCGGCTGGCACCTGTCGTGGACGGCTCGGGTCGCTGCCTGGGCATCATGACGCGGACCGGGGCGTTGCGCGCGACGCTGTACTCCCCCGCCGTCGATGCATCCGGAAGGCTGCGGGTCGGGGCCGCGATCGGCGTCAACGGCGACGTGGCGGCCAAGGCAAAGCTGCTCCTCGACGCCGGGGCGGACGTGCTCGTCGTGGACACGGCGCACGGGCACCAGGAGAAGATGATCTGCGCCCTGCGCGCGATCCGCGGCCTGTCGCCCTCGGTCCCCGTGGTGGCGGGGAACGTCGTCACCGCGGGCGGGGTCGCCGACCTGGTCTCGGCGGGTGCGGACATCGTCAAGGTGGGCGTCGGGCCCGGCGCGATGTGCACGACCAGGATGATGACGGGCGTGGGCCGACCCCAGTTCTCCGCGGTGCTCGAGTGCGCCGGTGAGGCCCGACGGCTCGGCGCCTGGGTCTGGGCCGACGGTGGGGTCAGGCACCCGCGCGATGTGGCACTCGCGCTGGCGGCTGGCGCGTCGAGCGTGATGATCGGATCCTGGTTCGCCGGGACGTTCGAGTCTCCCGGCGACACGTTCCGCTCCCCCGACGGGAGGCTATATAAGGAGAGCTTCGGGATGGCGTCGGCGCGGGCGGTCCGGCTGCGCTCGGCGAGCGATTCGGCGCTCGAGCGGGCCCGTAAGGAACTGTTCGAGGAGGGCATCTCCTCGGCCCGGATGTACCTGGATCCGGTGCGGCCCGGCGTGGAGGACCTGATCGACATGATCGTGGCGGGCCTGCGCTCCTCGTGCACCTATGCGGGTGCCAGTGACCTGCCCGAATTCGCCGACCGGGCGGTAATCGGCGTGCAGAGCGCGTCCGGCTACAGCGAAGGCATGCCGGTCCCGACTAGCTGGTGACTGTTTCAGCCCGTCGCATTTAGCCAGCGCACTGGGGCCCCGTCGGCGGCGCGGCGGAACGGCTCTAGCTCGTTGTCCCACGCGGTGCCGAGCAGCCGGTCAAGCTCGTCGGACAGCGATGGCCCGGCCAGCGTCATTGCGGCGCGGAGCCTGCCCTCCGGGACCAAGATGTCGCCGTTGCCGCCGATCACCGCGGTGAAGATGCCGAGGTCGGGCGTGTAGCAGTGGCGCACGCCGTCGCAGCCTGGCGAGCCGTCCTCGGTTATCTCGAACCTGAGCCGGTTCCATCCGGCCAGCGCGGACGCGATGGCACCGGCGGTGCCCGGACGGGCGTGCCAGGTGAGCTCGGCGCGCAGGGATCCTGGCGAGGCCGACTGGCCAACCCAGGGCATGCTAACGGGCGCCCCCACGATTCCGGCCACTGCCCACTCGATATGCGGGCATAGCGCCGGGGGCGCGGAATGAACGTACAGAACACCATGTGCGGGCACCGTGCCTCCTAAGACGAAGTTCGCCTTCCCCTGCGGACTCGCCATCAGGGCACGGACTGCCCAGTTACATATTCTGCCTCATGGCCGCGTCCGGCACCAGCGCTCCGGCCAGGGAAACCGGGTGAATTCGCAAGCATGATCAGCGCGGCGAGCACGACGATGCCCACCGCGGTCCACGGCACGTAATCACCCCAGCGGTCGTAGATGGTGCGGGACGACGCGGCGGGCAGCCCGAGCCGGACGGTGACCACGCCGTGCGAGGACTGCCCCATCGAGGCCAGCAGCCTGCCCCTCGCGTCGAAGGCGACCGTGTCGCCGGTCAGCGCGGCCTGCACCACCGGCCGCCCGGTTTCTGCCGCGCGCACCGCTCCGAGCGACGCGTGCTGGTCAGGTCCCCAGGTGCCCTGGAAGGTGGACGTGGCGGACTGGTACACGATCAGCTGGGCGCCGTCGTCGGTGTCGACCCTCGCCATGTCGGGGAACGCGGACTCGAAGCAGATCAGCACGCCGATGGGCAGCGGCCTCCCGGCCCGGTCGGTGGCGTTGAGCAGGTGCGCCCCGGTGCCAGGGAACATGTTCGACGCCGACGCCTTGCTGATCTTGGTGAGCCAGCCGAGCTGCTGCCGGAACGGTATGTACTCGCCGAACGGCACCAGCCGGGTCTTGACGTAGATGCCCTGGATCCCGGCGGGGCTGACCAGGACCGCCCACTTCTCGTGGCCCTTGCCGGGCGGCGTGGCGTCCTGGTCGACCAGGATCTCGGCTCCGTCTTCGGCGGACAGCGCCTCGATCTCGCTCAGCAGTGCGTGCGACGCCGGCAGCGTGAGGTCCTCGTCGATGCTGCTCTCGCCCCACACGACCAGGTCGGGCTTTACGCCGCCCAGCGTGCCGCCTCGGCTCAGTTCGGCGGTCAGCGTCTCCGACGCGTGCGCGCGCAGGCGCGCGTTGTTGATGATGCCGGGCTGCACCAAGGCCACCGTGACCTGCCGGACCGATGGGCTGGCAGGGGTGAAGGCGAAGGTGAGCGGGCCAGCGCCGATGGATGCCAACGCGGCAGCCGCGCCAAGGACGGCCAGCCCCCAGCGCCAGGACGCGCCCGGCAGAACGCTCGCGCCTACCCGCGGCAGCGATTCGATGGCGAGGACGATGGCCACGTTGGCGAGGACGAGCGCGAAGCTGATCAGCCATACCCCGCCGACCGAGGCGAGCGCCAGCACGGCCGGATGCTGCCACTGGCTGACGCCGAACACCGCCCACGGGCCGCCGAACCCCTGCCAGGACCTCAGCCACTCGGTCAGCAGCCAGCAGCTCGGCACGACCACCAGCGCCGCCAGCGCCCGCGGCCAGCTCAGCGGCGGCCGCAGCAGCTTCCAGGCGGCCACCCCGAACGGCACCCACAGCACGCCGAACACCGCGGCGACCAGCAGCACCCCGGGCCCGATCTCCGGTGCCATCCAGTACAGCGCGGCGATCAGGTAGCCGGCACCGAGCCACCAGGCGCGCATTCCGGCCTCGCGCGCGGTCGGCGACCTGACGATGAGCACGAGCCCGGGCACCAGCCCGAACCAGGCCAGGAACTCCCAGTTGGGGTCCGGGAACGCGAGCACGAGCAAGGCGCCCGCGAGCAGCATCAGCCGCCGGACCGACCAGATCCACCGGCCGACCCGCCGCGGCGCGTTACGCAGGCTCACACTCCATTGTCGGCCGTCCCGATCGCTCCGCGCGACCCTGGGGGCTTTTCAAGGATTGTGGATACTTACCCCCCACTTTCCGGGGGCAGATATCCACGATTCATTGTCCTAGGCGCGGGCGGCGGCTTCGGTGAGGGCGCGGGAGACGAGCACCCGGGCCAGGTGCTCGCGGTACTCGCGGCTGGCGCGGATGTCGGCGGCGGCGCTGGTGCCCTCGGCG
>Ga0181525_10000815_pt1 | contig 27098 bp, 22 predicted proteins | sample PEATcosm2014_Bin_48_FD_121100 | JGI IMG/M metagenome (GOLD analysis project Ga0181525, IMG submission 121100) | Peatland microbial communities from MTU Mesocosm Facility, Houghton, MI, USA - PEATcosm2014_Bin06_10_metaG | ecosystem: Environmental > Terrestrial > Soil > Wetlands > Peat | place... | reverse complement strand
TGATTGCGTGAGCTTTCCAGAGTCTTGGTCCTCAACCTTCTCTGGCGAAAACAACGGTGCCAAAAACACCGATAGGATATCTTTGTCCTTGACACCGCCTTCACTCTTATCGAGGGGCACCCAATCTCGGTATCATAAACAAATTACGGACCAATTAGACAAAGCCCTCTTTGATCCGATTCGCCGAAAGAAGAACCGGTCCGCCCCGGTCGGGTTTCCACAGTAGTCGCGTTCGCCCGTCACAGACGAAACGACACCAGCAATGCGATAAAAGGCGACACCAAGCGACGTGTGAAATGCTGACAACGGTTGGCGGCGCAATTGCGCTTGGTTAGTGCGGAAAACGGGAGGCCGTAGTGCTCTGGGAAGGGTCGCGGCCTTTCTCTCGTTTTCAAGGCTCTCCCTGATCCCTATCCCTCGGGGAGGCGGTGATTTTTCGGATACACCTAGAGTACTCCACTGGACCTGTTTCTTTTGAGAGCATCCTTACGGAGACAACTCAAGCAACAACCTCGGGAACGGTTGTTCACCGGCGAATCGTAGCGGAGGCGGTCTGTTCGACGAGGACCTTTGGTGCGCGCTGGTGCCAGGATGGCCACTTCGGGGGCAACGCTTCTGCGCCGACTTCCGCGCGGTCCGACAGCCAAGGGTCGACTCTAGGCAGTTTGCTTGCGGAGACAGTCATTGGGAAAATTGGATCGGACGCTTACCCTCTCTTCACAAGCGCGATTTCTGCTCGCGCAGAGATTGCGAAGCGTTCGCCGCCCTCGCCCTGATTGAGGGGAAGAAACTTCTGCTGGTGGGGAAATCGGACAAGGCTTATATCTATAGGAAAAACAAAAGATCCTTTGGGAGACGTGACGCTTCACGCAAAATCTGTTTCATCGACCACGTAGGTTGCTGGAACGCCAATATCTAATCTGGCCACGGCCCACCTGTTCCACAGGGCGTCTGACACACATAGGTATTCTGTGTCTGCGCACTATCGATCGCTGTAATATCCGCGCCCATCGAAGTTCCATCCGATGCTTCCTGCGAGTTCCCCGCGTAGAATAGGCTGTCTGAGCTTAACGCAAAATCGTGGTAGTCGTTCATAGTCAGCGGCATGGACGAGACGCTCATCGCTCCCTGAAATCCGATGCATGATGATGTAGGAGTCGAATCCGCGCAGTACGATGTTATCGGGAAGTACATCGTGGGCGCAGCTGCCGGACAGAAGGGATTGTTTCCCAAGGCGGTGTATTTGGATGACGTTCGCGTCGGCCAGACCAAATCATTCGCGGTCAAGCTCGTGTAGTCGTAGTTGAAGGTCTCAGTTCCCGTGCCCTCGCCTACCGTATTATTGAACCAGCCGCCGCCCGTGAAGATGCTGTTTTCCAACAGAGCGTTCACTTGGAAGTTAGGCCAGTTGTGGGGCGCGTTTGAGGACGTGATCACATGGCTAGCATCAGTGATGAAGGTCACGTGAGAGAGAGTAAAGTTAAGCGGTCCACCCTCGCCCTTCGTCAAAATGCAACTTTCCGTGCTATCCGAGGCGTTAGCGGTGGCGGTCCAGGGATAAGTCACAGTAAGACTCGCCGGGATCGTGCCAGCCGCAGCTAAGGGTCCCACTCCGGTAGGTACACTGTATCCTGCCACCGCATGAACAGGGACGTTGAATGCGGCGATGCCGGTGCAGCCGGTGACCGAGATAGGATCGCCTGGATTTATATCGAATACTTGGAAACCCGGTCCCGGAGGCCCAGAGGGACAATCGCCACCGTCTATCGAGCACGTCGCCGTGAAAGTCGCCGCGGTGCCTGCGGAGTTCTCGGTGACGGTTCCTTTCCACTGCTGAATGCCGGAGGAGAGCTGGATACCTGTGCTGTTCACGCCCGCGCAGCCCGGATTCGTGTTAGTGATGTTGTAGAAGAGGTCATTTGTCATCGAGGCGCGCGCCAGTAAGAATGAGACGCCGCCTCCATCTCCGACCGTACTGCTTGAACTATCCAGTTCGAAGCCTTCGCAGCCGTTACGACGGATGTTGTTTCCTTCCGTTACGTCGGAGATCACGGATTGATAGTTCGTAGCGTCGGCGTGGGAGCCTGCGGTGTTTCGGACAGTCAAGTCGCCCAGGACGCCGGCCTGCCCACCCGACCCATCCACATTTTCGAAGATGTTGCCCCACATCAGAACGCGCTGCGCCTCCTTCATCTCCTCGGCGTTCTTTCGCACGATGTAGTAGCCGGAAGTCGTGGTGCAACCCCAGTTTGGATTCGTTGGCGGAATGGTGTAGGTGCCATGCGAACCGCATAAGGAGTTCACCACTCCCAGCCAGGAATATGGAAAGGTGAAGCGGTTTCGCCGCATCTCGACATCCCGGCATGGCACAAGCCCGGAAATAGATGGCGGAGTTGTGAACCCTCCGCAGAAGAAGCCGCTCGATTGCCCTTCAAGCCAGTTGTGGTCAATCTTGAATTGGGAACCCCAGTTAGCGCCCCCAGCGTGACCCTCGGCTCCCGGTCGCAGCGCCTGACTCACTTGTGAATCGACGACCGAACAGTAAATGCATCCCAGTTCGAACGCAGTTGAAATCGCATTTGCGCCGGTCGCGAGCGAGGTCCAGTCCCCGTGGAACCAGTCCTTGCGAAAATGGATGTGGGTCGCGAGTTGCGTGGTCGAGGTCTCTGTGCCTGCCGAATGAATTGCGACAATATCGTTGTCTCCCCTGTTCCCGGCATTCATCCGCGCTTCCATGTCCTCGATCAGCCAGTGATCGGGGGCGAGAGTGGAACTGGAACATTTTGGCGGCTGACTGGAGCTCGATGTTCCGAGCGGGCTGCACGTCTGAAGTGCGATGCAGTTGACGCCGGAACATTCTCCGGTCCACATGTACTGCACATCGTCATAGGCACTTGTGTTTGTCGCGATCCCATTCGCCAAAGTGATGGGGCCTGCGGGGATATTCGTGATCGTATTACCCAACTGAAAGGACATTCCCACGCCGTTGCACGCCGGGTTGTCGATGCCGATGTCTTTGGAGGTCGGCAGATTGTCCTGCGGTCCTTTAGCGCAAACAATGACCCCGTCGGGCAGGCTGGAGTCCATCGTAGAACGCAAAACCAGAAAGTTCGTTGCTGGAGTGTCGCTCGACTGGGGAATGGTAATGCCATGCGCGGATGTGTAGAGCGCAGGGGGTATATCGAGGGCGATACCCACGCCAGCGGTCGCGCGGCACGCTTCAATGTCATAGATCGCGGACTGCAACCCAGAGCTTGTCGGCGATCCCGTCCAGTAAGGCGTGTGGAAGGTGCAAGTCGGCGCGGGCCCAGTTACCCATGTGCCAGGCAAGGAAAGCTCGAAACTAAAGAGTGTGTCCCCCTCATGATTGTTCACCCAGATTTCTGGCAGAGCGATAACCTGCGAGGAAATAACTACGAGAGTGAGGCCGAGGGTCGCATCATGTCCGGAAGAGTCCGTCACCTTCGCTGCGAAGGGATACGATCCGGCAAGCGCGGCCATTCCCGTGACGACGCCAGTGGCAGCTTGCAGTTGAATTCCGGACGGCAAGGTTCCCGCAGCGAGACTCCAGGTAAGGCGCAATACCGCCGGTGGCAGAGAGCGTAGCCGTATAGGGAGTGCCGGCATCGGCTTCTTCAAGCGCTGAAGCCATGATTGCCAACTTTGACGAAACCGTGAGCGTAAAGGCATTCGCAGCGCTCTGACCGGAAGAGTCCGTCACTTTCGCTGTGAAGGTATATGATCCGGCAAGCGCGGTCATTCCCGCGATGACGCCAGTGGCAGCTTGCAGCCGAATTCCGGACGGCAAGGTCCCGGCAGCGAGACTCCACCGGTAAGGCGCAATCCCGCCGGTGGCTGAGAGCGTAGCTGTATAAGGAACTTCGGCATCCCCGGGGGCGAGCGGAGAATTTGCGATTGACAATGGAACTCGGTTCTGTAGCGGGACGGCTCCAACCGTGTCCGATTTTGCGGCCGCGCTGCCACACGCAACGGCTAGGCCAGTAAAGCAGAGCAAAATCGAAAGAAACAGGATGTCCGAAATATGGAGCCTATCGGAAACGGAGCCTCTTGCGCGTAAGGTTTCTGTCCCTATCGGTTGAACAGCAGTTTTCGCGATGCTACGAATCATCGGGAGCCTCGGTCGCGACGCATGGGGATCTGAATGAGCCTCAACGCAATCTAGAAAGAACCGAAGCCGATGAGAAGGTAACGAATGGCGCTGTCAGCGCACGAAGGGACTGTTTGCTATAGCTTTGTTCCAAAAGTGGCACGCGCAGGCTCTGAGGGAAGCTCACCGTTTCTTGGGGCTCGGCTGAAATTGAGGATCATGCGAGGTTCTGAGCGCGAGCTTGGTCGCGGAGAACTGCCGCCTTCAGTAATACCGACGCGGCTGGCTCGCTAGAGCTGTGTCCAAGAACGAACCGTAGGTTTGGCCCTACGGGAATCGATGCGTCACGTCGAAATCCACGAAGCAGTTTAATGATTTTGTAGAGGGTTGGGCTTGAGTTAGCTACAGATTCATCGGATCAGTGACTGACTCGTGAAAAGGTCCGGCCTACACAACAGAGTGTGGCTTCCAGCGGAGTGGTTGCAAACGGGGGCACTTCGAAGTCCAGGATATTCTCTCGCGAATCGGCCAGGCCTTGCTACGCCCCATAAAATCGCGTCTGGAAGAACTGATTGCTTCACAGGTTACGCCTCAAAGGCAATGCAATCTTCTGATGGTTTTGTTGGGTAGACTATGATGCCGTTCCCAACATCGAAAGATGATACAAGATCTTACCAATGGATGTTTGACAGCCGGGGAAAAATTTCCGTAGACCGGCGCTACAAGATCCACCTGACGAATCGCACTCACAGCGACTAGGACAGATGTTTCTGCGTCGAGCACATCCAGCCGACCATACTCCATTTGTTCCCGCATCCACTCCAAATGTTCAGATGCTTCAACCAAGAGTGCGAGCCTTTTGCTGTCCATTTTCATCGCAAACGCTCCTCGATTCGCTTACTGCACCGTCCGCTCTATCGACCGGCTCACAGGCTGGCCCTTATCGATCAGGCAGTATCCACTGTTGAGAAAGGATTTGTGTTCGCATCCCGGCCCTGCCAGTTTGGAAATGGGTTTCGGATAGAGTCTCGGAAAGCTTCGATCAAGCATCGCACGCTCCCTTGCCTGACGATCAGACAGCTAATTAGTTTCTCCAGCGCAATTCGGTCCCCCCTGTACCATTCGGGAGGAATTTCCTCTCCGAGCCCCCGGACAACCAGATTTTCCATTTGTTCAATCCGCGAGAGCCAAGGCTCGAATGAGTGCCAGCCCCGCACTCGGGCATAAACTTCATTTCCCGAGTACGCTCCGCGCAACGGGTCATCGGGAAAGGTCCACTCTCCCGCGTTAAAGCAGTTTCCCTGATCAATAAAGGTCGCAGTATACTTCCGCTCGCGCGACCATCTCCAAAAGGCCGCTTGCCTCCCATCGGCATTGCCCGTCCACTTGTCAACCAGCAGCATTCCGGCAAAGGTCTCCACGTTCCGCACCCGCTCCAACATCGTCACAGGCAGGTAATCAAATACCTGTCCCTTTAACGGATTCACTGCGTATCGTGAACCAAACTGTAAACCGGGCTGGCACGGGATTGTGCAGTGCGCCAGCTGAACGTGCAAGTCCGGTGTGTGCCTCACCAAGCACTCGCTGACTTCCACAACTTCCGTTGCTGGCACGGGCAACCCAGCCCACTCAGCGAGTCGCGTCGCTAAGAATTCATTCGCGAGTACGCGCCGATGTTGCGGGTTGTTAAGAAACTTCACTACGTAATAATGATTATCGGAGCAGCGCATGAGATGACTTTGCGCTCCTCCACGCATTCGCTTGACATGGTGTATTGCAACAATGCTCATCCGGCACCTCGCGGCCAAAGAAGCGGTTCACACTGTTTTTCAGAACCGTGTTATTGCTTCTGGCTGCGAGATGCCGGTGTTTCGCGCAGTATCCGGAAAAGGATCGGACCCGATTGTTCGGGAATTCGGCCAGACGAATCACACACTAAGCCGATGTCAAACTCAAGTCTGTGGGAGATGTCACAACGGGGCTGTGGAAAACACTACGCCGGTGCCAAAACAACGCGGCTTCGCTTATGTACGGGAGATTTTCCCAAAAGGGGAATTCCGGATGAGAAAACAAAAGGAATACACGAAAGGCTATATCTAGTAGATGCGCTCTGTAGATAATAACTCTGGAAGGCGGAGAGGAGCATGACTGCATCTAACGATATTGAATATTGTCTTTTGCACTACGTACCCAATGTTCTCCTCAGTGAGAAGAGCGTTTCGATTGCTGCCATCTTGATCAATCCTAGCGATCCGAAACATGAAGCTTGTGCGATGATTTGTGCGGCGGATTGGCAGATGAGAGTCCGAGTTCTCGATCCGGATGCTGATTTGGAGATGCTGGATTCCCTCCTGGCGGAGTTGCGAGAGAAGCTGCTTTCGCCGAGCGAGAGTTCTGATGTGATCCGGCGAATGAAGGATTCATTCTCAAATGCCGTTCAGGTCTCCCAAAGCCGGATATGTCGGGTCGCCTCAAATCTTGATGTGCACGCTTTCGCTAAAAGACTCTTGGAGGAGACATCGCCAAATCTTTCCGAAATACAGGCCCGTGCACGCGAAGTAAACGTTTGATCGGATTCGCTCTCGCTGCGCGGTCTGCGTCATAAATGGGATTGCTAGCGAGAAACATCTGGCATTCGGCGCGCTGCGGGGAGCCATGTAGCGCAGACGCTTTTCAGCACACCGCGTCATAACGAGGTCAGGAAGCAGATACCAAGATTCTGCCAGATTGACCGAACTACTTTGACCATTAACAACTATCACCAGAACTTCAATCATGCTCGATCGATCTAGCTTGCGTTTCTTATGCCTTATCCCGTGAAGATCGGCACGTGACAAGATCGACAAGCACTTGACCGACGCGGTTGGATATTGCAGGACGAGCGCTCGTCCAACTTACTAGGTCGGGCGTGGGCTGGCCCTGCGGGAGTTGGGACACTGCGAGACGGACTATCTGCTCTTCTGTCGAGACCAAGAAAGAGGTCCCCTGACAGGGTCGAACCGAAATACTGTAAGCTTTCACAGTATGGCAGATTATCATCTTGAGCGCGGAGGAGATAGAACGCTGCTTTCTGAGTAAGGCCGCGTGACTGCCTTTTCTAGCTCACACCGCAATTTAGGCGCGGAGGTGGCACCAATCCTGAAAAGACTCAATTTAGGAATTCTCCCGCTAATCGCCGCCGATTTCGTGCTGACACAAGAATAGCGACATCGGGTGGGACGCCGCAATCTGTTCAAGGCTGGCGTCACGGTTCCAAGGCAGAGGATGACCGCCGTTCGTGCCCCGCAACTCGTCAAGCAGCTCCGGCGGACCGATCACTTGCCAGTGAACCGTTGAACGGCACCTCCAGTAACTGAGAAATTCCCAGAGCGTATGTAGATAGAGCGGCATAATCTCATCTTTCCAGCGCGGTGCCGCGATGAGCACGGTCCGAAAAGACCAGCGGTTTCGAAGCGAGAGGAAGCGCCTGGCGAATGGAGTTGGCGTGATCGCTTGATGTCGCAACCACTCATCGTGCCAGATAGGGCACGCGTTCAACAAATCCAGGGTCTCGACTTCTGTTCCGCGCTCCCAAGGAATTTTGAGCGAATCGACCCGCTGGTTGGAATGTGAACGAGACGGTCGTAAGGAGTCCAAGAAAGCTTGGACGGCAAAAACGGCGGGATCGTCATCGGAGCCAAAGATGGACATGGTCTCACCCCTTTCTAAGAGAGGCAGAACATGGGATCTCCTCGCGCTGAGTGAACAAAGATCGTTGCACGAAGAAAAGTAAAACTTCTCGATTGCGCTTGCCTTCCCCAGTTTCCTCTGCAATTAGGAAACCGGAGCCTTTTGTTCATGTCGTCCCTACCGACCTTTGTGCACTGCTCCTCCGATTTCTGTGGTTTTTGAGTGTGCGAGAAACGCGAGGCGACCGCCTCATATCGTTCTGCCTTGGCATTCTTTCGGTGGCGTGCATGCTGTGGAGTGCTTGCAGACAAGCACCACGCATCCTTGTGAGAAGGCTTGGCTACCATCAACGGGGAAACCCACAAGCAGAAACTCTTCTGCCGGAGTTCCGACGAAGACTCCCGAAACGGTCTTGATTATCCCAACTCTGCACTGGTCGCGCAGCCGAGCTTCGGATAGAAGCAGACCTGTGAGCCGTTAAGAACACGTTATAAGCCGCGTCTTTACTGAAGAGAATGCACACAAGAGACATACGCCCGGCCAGGTTCGTTCCACTGGCAGCCAGATTGCAAAGCTCTCAGAGAATATCAGGTCACAATCTAGGAGCACTTAGTATGCGACGGTTGACGCTGGTGCTGATGTTTCTGATTGCTGGAACGCTTTCGCTGAGGGCACAAGGCCCCGTTGATAGCAACACACCCGTCATTAACGACGCCTCTGTTAGCTCGTCAGTGCCCCTTGTGGTGAGATTCAGCGGTAGCATGAAAGAGCTCAATGGAACAATTGCCTCCGGCACCCGCACCATCGCCTTCGGGCTTTATAAAACACAGACCGGCGAGTCGCCTCTCTGGTCCGAAACACAGACTGTTTCACTGGACGAGGAAGGCCGCTACACGGTTCTGCTGGGAGCCGCGAGCCCATCAGGGGTTCCCGCTACTGCATTTGCTGCCGGCGAACCGCAGTGGATTGGCGTTACCCCAGATGACGGAGTGGAACGCCCAAGAATCGAGATCGTCAGCGTGCCGTACGCTATGAAAGCAGCAGACGCAGACACGCTTGGCGGGAAAAGCGCAGCGGACTTTGTATCGCTGCAGCAGTGGAACGTGCTGTTGAGCAGCCTTAGTTCATCAAACCCCAGTTCCCCGACTATGAACTCCATCTCAAGGTATCCGAATCCTGTTCCTCCGCCGCCCACTCCTTGGCCGCCCAGGTTCCCGTCACAACCTGATCAAGCGCCGTCATTTGAGTCCATCTCCACGGCAGGCCCATCTTTCATCTCGGACGCCACAAGCGGTCCACCACTTCAAGTCATATCTTCCGCGTTGGTTCCAAACCTCAACGTTGATCTCTTACACGGCCTCTCTGATTCTGCATTCGCAAAACTTGGCGAGAATAACGTGTTCCCGGAGTCGCAGAACTTTCCGGGCGGCATAGTCATGCCAGCCAACAATCCGGAGCCGAATGCAACGAGGCTGGTCGACTCATCGCCCCTCGATTTTTTGTCTTCTTCGTCGGACCCGCAAAATGATTCAGTCATTACACAGAGGTTCCGATGGGCGTCTCACTCGATTTCCGGTACGACCGCAGGGCCGCTTGCCCAGCTGTCCTTGATGTTTGGGGAAAATGGCGCAACCCCGTCCCCCACCGGCCTAGCGCTAAATTCCGACGGCACTCTTATCTTCGCGCCGGGACAGCAACTTCCTACGAGCGCGGTCGTGGCCGCACTGTCGGGAACGCAAGACCCGGGCGGTGCAAGTCTCGTACCGGGCGGAACGGGGAACCCCATCGTGCAAACCGCTCTTTATTCGTGGGATCAAACACCGCCTCAGCCTGCCGCACTTCAAGTGGGGCCGAACACCATCACGTTGATTCCGTGCCCAAAAGGAGTGAACGGCACGGATGCATGGCACTACCTTTACATTTCCGGCACAGGAACGCCTGAGGTAATTCTAATAACAGGTGGTTCCTGCGTGTCACGCCTGGCGGGCGGAACAATCAACTTCACGGCGCAATACCCGCATCCCTGTGGATATTCGATTGGAAGTGCGACGGACGGGATACAAGAAGCTGCGATCGATGCGGACGTACCCAAAACAGCAGGCCAGATCTCGCGGCAAGTCATGATTGACCCAGGCACACACTTGTTACGCGCCAGATTGTCCATCCGGAGTTCCTCAATGACCATTAACTCTTCGGGCGCCACACTCATGTGCGCCATGAGCGACACCTGCATTATGCTCGGCGATCCCTCGAACGCAAACATGTTTAACAATATCGTCCTGCAGGGATTGAGAGTAGTTCCTGGGGTGAAAAGCGGTACCTGGCCAGCAGTTGAGGATAATGCTCAGGGTTCGGACATTCTTAGCCTTGCGCCTGCGATCAGCTCGGTTGCGAGCACAAGTTTTGGCAGCCTTGTTCAGGTTGACAATGATCAAGCCGCGGATATTGATGGCCTTACCACAGCTGGTGGAGGATCATGGGGCAGGTGCGACACTACCTTTTGCTCAACCGCCATTCTTGGACCAGGACCTTACTCAACAAACGCCGGAGTTTTATGGGTCAAGAACGCCAATCTAAGCCTGCAGTGTGTTGGCAACGGTATCGACAATCAAGATGGCAACACGCTGAGCGTCTCTAACTCGGTCGTGCAAGGCTACGCGCAGTTCGGAATCCGCGCGGCAACGGTTTACAGTTTACAAACCGTCACGCTTCAAAGCACCTACGAAGAGGAAGACGGCTATTGTAATCCGCTAGGAACGGGATCGTCCGGCCTCATTGTCGAGGGAGGAGCAGCATCGGCAACGTCCTCCCCAAGCGCCGGTCTATTTCCCGTGTTCGCAAATACTGGTTCAACGCAATATTTCTACTATGTCGTGGTACACAGTAGCACTCTTGGCACTTCACCGATGTACATGGCTGGCTCTGCAGACACAAACGGTGCGGGCTCCATAAACGTGCTCTGGAACCGAGTTGGCGATTCTGGCAACGTAACTTATGACGTTCTTCGCCAAGCCGGTGACGGTGGCGCAGATATGGCAGCGCCATATGGCACAGGCTTGTTTGCAGTAGCCGTGGGCGTGCCCGCTACTCTTTGCTCAAACGCGGTCTGCTCGGTTGTAGATCAAGCCGCCTCGCCTCCATCCTCATACACTGTGGCCACTAATACGCCCTACTGGCCAGCACTGAAGTTATGGCCAGGAAAGACCATTCTGACCACGACGGCGGACACCTCAAATAACGGCGGAGGAAATCCCACGATGTATTTCACGGATCAACTTCAGAATGGGTCGATTATCAACTCTGCCGGGGCCACATACCCATCCGTATTTGCGCAGGAATGCAACCCTCAGGGGCTTTGGACATCAATCTCGGAGGATTGCCTTGGAGGAAATTCTGTGGGTAACGACTATCAGCCGGTTGTTGCCACTCTAATGCAAATCGCAAGTAGTCAATCGTCACCTGGAGGGCTTAAAGGCCGCCTGATCTTCGAGCTTCCTCCGAATACCAGTGCAGATGCAACGCACGTAATCACTCTTTCTGATTCCAATCCCGCCAAAACCGAAGCAACCCCGAACAACAGGCCGGCGTGGGATGACGACGACAGCTATATCGGGTACGACCAAGTGTCGGGTGCCCTCCCTAGTAATACGCAAATCTCGATTGGCGCACCAGTATCGATTTCGCGATACATCGGGAACCATGGAGATGGCGTGTCATATCGGGAGCGACTAACGGCCGCCCAGGACGAGTACAACGTTCCGATCTTAATGGCGCGAATTCCTTTCGCTGGTTTGGCTTCTTTGCCCGACGGAACCGAACTCTATTGCCTGGACTGCAAGAACAGTGCTGATGATGGTGTGGCATTTGATAGTACTGCTGTCGGGGACGGGCACGGAACTAGAATAGTCCACGAAAATGGGCAGTGGCGGGTTCATTAACAGTTGCATCAGACTACTGAGCAGAACACTTCGCAGGCGTGTCAGAGAACTGAAACGAGAGGCTAAGACTAAGGTTCGCAATTCACAAATTCACAGAGCTAGGTTAAAAAGAGAGCGATTCGCTAGCCATGGAATGAGAATGTCTGGTCGTCGAATTTCTTGAGAATGAAGACCTCGAAGCGGAGTTGGCGGACCTAGACTCACAATGGGAAGCTGTGGCAGGTTGGGCGCGACAGGGTAACCCGCATTTCAATCAGGGTGCATGGAAGGTCTGCGTCCTTTTCAAGAAGCCGAAAAGCTTACCGCCCGTTTTGCGAAGTCTATCATTGCCGAACATTCCCTTGACGTGTATAGAAAATACAACAATTGATTTCGCCTCGTCCGAGGGGATTCGCAGGAGGCTATCTAGTCAATAGAGAACACGAAGTATCGGACGATAAGGAACATTCGACACAAGCTCTGCGTATACCCCCTCCTTGGAACCCGCGCTGTTGTTTTCGTTAGGCGAACGCCGCGAAATGGAGAGGGGCCGAAAGGCACGGAAGACATTGCGTTGCAAGCAAATGCCAGATGCCCAATATCAGCGCCCACACTAGGCACCCGGCGGCCAGCATGAAACAGTGGGACCCCTTGAACTTGAAGGTCGGGGCGGAATTGGAACGCATTTCACCGCTCCGCTAGAGAGGAGCCCAGATTCTCAAAAGTGGCTCTTTCTGCTGGTTTTCGCAGCTATTGCTATTTGTCATATCTCAATTCGCTAACGGTTTCGTCTGTGATATGCGGGACCAGATCTGTGGAAATTATTCTTAAAGTGGAGGGCGTCGGGCCCGCTCTGATCCCAACGGCTGACACCCCGATTAACCTGAACTCAAGAAAAAATCATGGTGCGCCATTCGCGGATTTCTGCGCCCGCTCCGGCTCAGTCGGCAGCACCAAACGGGTTTTCACGCCGAACATCTCGTAGTCCGTAAACAACCCCCTGCACCAGTACGTTTTCTTGTGCTCGGCCTGAGCCGTGATAGTGACTGGGACAGGGTACTGCGTCCCATCCTTCTCCAGCCAGCCGTAGGTCATCACTCCCCAGTAGCGGTCCTGTGCCGAAAGGTCAAGGGCTTCGGAAATCCGCAGGATGATCCCCGATTCATCCATCCAAACTTCACCGTGGCAGCCGTAAAATTTCCTGGTGGTCCGCTGGAAGAAGCCGTAGTTCGTGACCGACCGGAACTGGCACACCCTGTCCTCGACGTTCGCGCCGTACTGGAATACGCGGACGGTTCGGCCGCCCATCACGGCGTCCGGTGCCTGGTGGATTTTCAGGTTAAGCTCCGTCCCTACCATTCGCGGAAGCTCGGACCAGTCAGCGCCGGGCACTATGGAAAAGTCCAGCTGTGGGAATGGGACGTCGTCGCGAAACTTCTTATCGCCCTGGCGACGCCAGCGCTGCCAGCCGTCCAGGATGAGCGTCTCGTATGCATCCGTCACCTCCGGCTCGCGGTTGTCGCGGCCCCAGGCAAATGTCTGGGTCGCAACGAAGTTACGCATGGAGTCGGCGAGATGCTGCGCCGTTCGCCGCAACTTGATCACCTCGGGCGGCTCCGCGGGGCGCTGCGAAAGACCTTCGGCGCGGGGCCGGATGTAGGGCGGGTACAAGTCTGCGGCGACCGGAGAGACGAAAACGGTCTTTGGGAAGAGCGTCGCTTGCAGGTAGGGCTGCGCCCTCGTGACAAAGTCCGAAAGCTCCTTAACAGGCACCGCGAGCGCGATGTGGTCCTTGCCCTCGCCGAAGGCGTTCAGGATGCCGACGATCTTCTTTGTCTTGCTGTCAACCACAATGCCGCCGCTGGCGCCGCCGCACACGCGACCTTCCTCGTATCTGAAAGCAAGCAGACCATCGCCGGTCTTGCCGACGAACTTGCCGTGCCAGCGGACCAGCCCTCTCTTTGGGTTCCCGTTGAACGGGTAGGCGTAGATGTCCACTTCGGGGCTGTTCTCCAAATCGTCGGCGTCGAAGCCGATGCCATGGAAGCCCTTGATGGGATTTCGCATCTCATAGATGGCAAGGTCGCGAGACACGGTGTACTTCAACGAACCGCCCAGGCCAGCAAGGTTTATCTCTTGCGCCCCCACATCGTCCGGGTCGGAATCGAGGTAGCGGTGCGCGGAGAACACCCCCTTGATACGGACGAACTTGCCCATGACCTTGGCGACGTGGTAGTTGGTGCCCACGAAGCGGCAGTCCGGGTCCAGGCAAAACCCCGTGCCGAACTTCATGGAGAAAGGGGCAAGATACTTGATGTCGGGCTTGAAATTCGTAATGGGAAAGACGACGTGCTCGGGAACGAATTCCTGAGCGTACACCGGGAGGGCAAGGGCGAATAGGAGGAGTATAAGCCCCAGTCTTCGAATGTCGAGTCTTTCGCGAGGGCTGGCGAAGGGCTCGGGACGAGGGATGAGGGCTTGCCTGCAGAGTCCGGAGTCCGCGAACAGGTTGATGAGAAGGAAATAATTTTGCACGCCAGTGTCGATCTCTTGCTGAAGGTATCGGCAGGGTCTGTTTCTCCTTTACCAAGATTAGTGAGACTTCATGAACGAAGGTTCCGGGATGCACGGACTCGGTTATCTGCCGGACTTGACTCGCTGGTGGAAATTGGAATTGGTAGACAACTGTCCTCGCGTCACTTGGACAGCCAATTCGATATGCGCTATCCGGATCTTGTCGCGGAGCGGTGAAATCTGCTCAATGTGGATGACGGATTTTCCGGCAAGTGTTCAAAGCGCCAATAACTGAGACGACTTCGCGCAATTCCTTGAGCGCTACATCCCGATTTCTTCGAGCGAGTAAGGCTTCGTTTCGGCGCCGTCTGGTGCAAAGGCAGGAACCTCAGCCAGTTTTACTGGGTTGGCTCCGTCGAAATAGCCCTGCTGTGCTGCATGTCGGAAAACGCCACTGAGGAAGTTCTTCACATGTTTCAGCGTGGTCTTGAAGTATAGGAAAATCAAAATCTCGTGTTCGGCGTGAACGAAGCATCTTGGCCGGTCGAGTGGGTGTCGTCTGTCGGAAGGCGAAATTCAGATCATTCCGTGTGGACCGAGTTGCGTCTGCTTTGGAGTCAAACAAGGGACAACACGCGGAAGTTCGGCATCCCCTGTGCGAGATTGCAAACAGGGCGATGGTATTGTCGGTAAAACCTGATTAGCGAGTCGCCTTTGGCGCTAGTCTTCGCGTCCACTTCGTACTTTTGCCAGTGTGGTCGAGGAGTGGATCATATCCGAAGTCTCGCTTTATGGAGTCCGCCCAACGGCGAGGCTTGGGGCGTGGCTTTCGTTCCTGCCCCAGAATGGTAAAGATAGCGGCCGATGTTTGGCTGAGAGCGCGTGGAGCAAACAGCCCAAAGCTCCGAACAGCGTGCTGATAGTGTCCGGGAATGTGCTGGGTCCAACGCTCAATGAACTCTTCCAGTGAGCACTGCACCTCTGCACGGCGACGGAGCCTTTTGTCTTTGTACCAAAACCTGACAGTTCGTTCCCCAATCCAGGTGATGCGACGCTGGGCAATGGGAGGCCGCCTTACATAGCGCCCGGCATATTGCAGGAAATGCCATTTGTCCCCAAACGACTGAATCTTGACGCTCCACCAACATCTCTCCACATGGGTGACCAGATCTCCCATCTGATCAGCGGCTAGCTCCGTCCGTAGCTGACCCGCTCGCAGGGCGGCTCGAAGAAGTGCGATCACGGCCGTCCGCCAAGCCTTCATCAGCCGGGCGTGATCGTAGTACACGCGAGGAACCCAGATGCCTGAGGACTCGTGCAGTCCTCCCCCGGTGACCATTGTGTGTACATGGGAGTTGAACTCTAATTTCCCGTTGAAGGTGTGGAGAATTGCAATGACGCCAACACGCAAGCCATGCCTAACACCCACCTGTGCCCGTATGACTTCCGCGGCTAGAGCAGGCAGAGCGAGGGCTAAGGACGGGTTGTCGCGGAAAAAGGGCCAGAGCTGAGCCGGCATCGTGAACGTAATCCCCTTATAAAGTGCATCTGGCAGGGCGGCCCACCGCTCGCGTAGCCACTGGATGTTGGCGCGGTAGCCGCAACTCGGACAGGCCCGCGATTTGCAGGTGTGGTAGAGGATGAGTTCCTGATCCTCCGAAGAGTAGACCTCGGCACCCAACTCTGCAGTGCGGCACAGCATGGCCTTGTCAAAGACTCGACGAAGTGCAGGGGGCATCTCATCCCGGTCCCAGTACAGACGCCCTTGAGACAGAATTGTTTTGAGCGGATCATGGCATTTCATGTCAGTTTCAGCTCCTTTTGAGAATGTGGACAGGCAATATAGTCCTGACCGACAAGAACAACCGTGCGCTTATGCCGGCCGACCCGCACTGCAACCGATCCAGGCTGTCGTGCCTCTTGGCACTGCAGGGCGTCAAGCACTGCAAGAACATTGAGGCTGGCTTTTTTCTCCTTCGGCTGGGGGATAGAGCCACGGATCACTCTGTTGGTTGCGCGTTCCTCGCTGTAACGGATGAACTGCTCCAGTTGCTCGGCTCGGGGCAACTTACAGAATTGGATCGCGCGGTTGATCGACAGAGTCCCTTCTTTCAAGGCCCCCATCAGAATCGGGTGCGCCCTTTGGAGAATCGTCCTGACGTTGCTGACATTACGATCACCAACTCCTGCGGCGCGGGCAATCTCCTTTCGTACATCAATACAGTGAGCTTCCGGCAAATTTGCCAGACCCTTGAACTTACCGCCAGCGCGCATGTTGTCGACCGCCCTCTGCTGAAAGTTAAGCTCCAAGCCCAAGGCCAAGCGAATGCGGATAAAATCATTCCACCCGCTCCGGCTTTGATGGTGGGTGAGTATGAACTCCAGGGATTCGTCCTCACTGAGCGGATATACGATGCAATTGATTTCAAACCGCCCGTCGAAAACTGCGGACCGCCAACTCCCAAAGCCGGCGAGAATCGTCCCGTTCGTCGTGATCAGAATTGGATCGAGAACAGACGGGTGACTCTGCCTGACGGCTTCGTTGAACTCGTCGATCTCAGCGGTCCAGCCAACTTCCTCCAACGCGCGATGCAGCCGCAGTTGTTGTGGAGAACGAACCACCGGAGTCCCCTCCAATCGACCCATCGCGGTCGGATTCAAAGACTGAGGCGGGATTGGCTCTATTGCCGCTGCACTCCCGCTGCCGAGGGCGTTCATGTGATCTGCTCCCCTGAATTGCACGCATCTTGGCCGCAGAATGGGGTCCCACGCAACGAGGTGATTGAAGAGAGCGAGTGGAAATCTCTAATTGCTCAGTCGTTGCGGGGGCTTAGACTAGAAGAAGTTTTACTCGCGGGACGCGAGTTGCGCGAGTGGATCAATGGGCTGATGGTATCCTGCTCCTCTTCAGGCATCGCCGCGTAAAGAGCTTTCTTTCGTTCCGGTTCCGATGTAGCATCCTTTGCTGTTTCCAGAGTTGAACTCCTCAGCATTGCGGAGTCTGTCATGGGTCACACGCGGCTAGGCGAAATTCCAAAAACTCGCAAGTGGCAAGAGCTGATCCAACTGGTTGCCGGGACCGGCTTGGCCGGCGATGTCGCCACCGCCTCGGCCAACATAGGCGAGATTACAGCGCTAACGCTGGATGCGGCCAAGAGGGGCTTAGACAACGCGGTCGATGATCCGGGTGTACGCTACACGTTTTACCTCTTAACGCAGGTTGCTCTCGCTTCACGCTCCTCCAATTGGGAAGGTGCGCTCGGTGAGCACGGCATCCATCTGTCGAATGACAGCACTGTTTTCGATTTCACCGCCGAGGTGCAGGATGCCATCGACCGCTACATTAGCGGGGATCCGACCGGTGCAACGGACCTCAGTGAGATCGCTCAGCAATCGGCCGGTGAAGCGATCACGAGCCTCGCTGGAACGCGAATGGCCAGCCTGTTTGGTGGCAGTAGCGCCGACGTACAGAACGCCATTCGCTCCCTTTCGACTAAGAAGGGGTTCGGGGAACTGGGGCAGCGTTTCTTTGGAAGGTTCGTCGCTCGATTCTTGAATTTCTACCTGAGTCGTATCACGGCAGCTGCCCTCGGTACTCCGCGTCTGCATGATTTGGGTGATGTTGCTCAGTTTAACGACGCTCTTCGATCCCACTGTGATCAGAGTGCTCGTATCGTGCGAGATTTCTGCGCCGATTGGTACTCGAAGACGGAGTATCAGAAAGGAATCGATCTTGAAAACACGTCGAGATTCTTAGCGGTCGCTTTGAAGAAGCTAGGCAGCGAACTTGAGCAGCAGAAGGCGGCCTTGTGAGTGTCCCTCGCCTTTTCGTGTGCAGTGGGGCGACAGTCGCAGCCAGCGATCCCATTGCGAGGGGTAGGCGGCGCGTCGACCTCGACTCTGTTGGAAGCAAAGCGAACGTCAACATCCGCTTCGAGGATGTTGCCAAGATCTTCCACCGGGACGTTTCTGCCCGGCTAGTTGATTTTCTCGAAATCGCATCCTACGTTTTCAGTGCTGATTGCGCCACGCCGAGGGGTAAGAAATGGACAGATGATGAGACCACGGAACCCTGGGGTCGAGATTTTGCTTTCGTCATCCCGGTGCGAGAGCCTGACTTTTGGGGCACAACGAAGATAAGGGCCGCACTTGAAGAGGTGCTGAGCTTTCTTTCCAATGACACTTACTCCTTTACATTTGTGTCTTTGGAACGCGACCGCACAGATCAGCAATCGTATTTTGAGTACGGCGACCTAAAGGATTGGCCCTTCCATGGTCCCGAACGTGTGCTCATGTTTTCTGGTGGGCTGGATTCGCTTGCGGGGGCGGTAGAGATGGCGAGCGGCGGCGGTAGGCTTATGTTGGTTAGCCACAGGCCGGTGTCTACGCTGGATTCCCGCCAGAGAAAGCTCTTCACTGAGTTGCAGAAGCGATTTCCTGATCAGCTGATCCGCGTCCCGGTCTGGGTCAACAAAGCAGAGAAACTAGGGCGGGAACCGACTCAACGCACACGTTCGTTCCTGTATTCGGCCTTAGGCACCTTGGTTGCCCAGTCAGTTCAGGCGGGCGGAGTGCGCTTTTATGAGAACGGGATTATCAGTTTGAACTTGCCCATTGCCGAAGAAGCCCTACGGGCACGGGCTTCCCGCACAACCCATCCCATGGCCCTTCACATGTTGTCCTCTCTTTGTGCAGCCATCATGGAGCGCAATTTCACAGTCGATAATCCGTTTCTGCTCAGGACGAAGACTGAGGTGGTCGAAAGCCTCGCGACACATCATGCCGCCCACCTGATTGCCCATACCTGCTCATGTTCGCACTCGATGTTCCAGACCAAGACTCAGCGGCATTGTGGCCGTTGCAGCCAATGCACCGACAGAAGATTTGCAACTACGGCAGCGGCCCTTTTGGCTTACGACTCGGAGAAAGACTATGTTTCCGATGTCTTTGTGGGTCCGCGCAAGGCCCCTTTGGAGCGGGCCATCGCAATTGACTACACTCGCCACGGAATTGAGCTGTGCATGCGATCCGAGAGCGAATTGGCGGCGATCTTTAACGCGGAACTGAGCCGTGCGGTTCGCTACGACGCCAACCGCAGCGAGACGGCCCAGAAAATCATCTCCATGCACAAACGGCACGGCGAGGCGGTGAGTCGGGTCTTGGAGCAGAAGGTCCGTGAGAACGCGGCGAAGTTGATTCGTGGACCGCTCGACGACACGTCACTATTGGCGCTGGCAATCGGGCAAGGGCACTTCAGGCAGCAATTCCCCAGACCCGCTGAGGCAAGTATCGGTGGTCCCGAGAATCCCACATCCCCAGTCGAACTAGGTGCGACTCTGGCGAGCATTGACCAGACCCTGAATACCTTTCTCGCCAAATTTGCCGGCGTAACAGCACAACGCACTAAGCATAAAAAGAAAGGGATGCCAACGAAGCGAGACACGATTATTTTTGCTGCTATCCTACTGGAACTCAAGGGCATGCGGTACTGTGCATTTCTGCAAGAACATGGCATCAAGCCGAAACCATCTGACGCCGGCCACACCACTTACCCTCTGAGCTACCAGGCGGGCGACCCTTGGCGAAAGAGGGTTCAGGATGAGAAGACACGCGCTAAAGTGCGCATGCAGGGTTATGCCCGATCCGAACTCGCCACTGCCTTCAACACCTACCTGCCCAAGGAGTTTGACAAGATTAGCCCACTACTCGCGTAACGCGCGTCGCGCGAGTAAATCTTCGCCCCCCAGGGAGCGCATAGATACTGGATAGCCTGCTGATTTCCACTCGCACGATTTGAGCCGTATCTTGCGTGGACTGTCCCTCAGCCTCAAGATCGTCCTGAGGCCAGGCAATTCAGCGTAATCGCCACCTAGGGTCTAACAGGGCTGAAAACATGAAAACAGAAAACTGCAAAGGTCAAATAGCCGAGCAGGAAGGTGCCAGGATCCATGCGGAATGAACTCCAAACTGTCATGATGGCCGCGCGAGACCTCCCTGCAAGTGAACTCCCACACCTTCTGGGGGAGTTGGAGGAGATCCGCTGTACTGCACTGGCGAGGTTGACTACGCCCGCTGCAATGCAACGCCGCGATGAGTTGCTGACGGTTGAACACGCCGCCGAGCGGCTTGGCCTGTCTGTGGATTATCTTTACCGAAATCATCCCCGCTTGCCTTTCACTCGGCGCATGGGCCGCTCCCTGCGTTTCAGCAGCCTAGGAATTGACGAGTACATCAAGCGCACAGGCGCATTGACGCCGCGACGCCATGCTGCTATTATCACTTCTGTGCGATAAGGCACAAGGAGAGAACACTTCTATGGCGAAGCCGAAAGACACGGAGAAATTGGCCCGCGCAACGATGCGACTGCCTCAGTCCCTCTGGGACGACGTACAGCATCGAGCCATTGATGAGCACGTTTCACTGTCGGAACTCGTCGCAAAGGCGTTGCGCGAGTATCTCAAGAAAGGCGGCAGGGCATGAGAGGTGACGGGAGAATCTTCAAACGGGGCAAGAATTGGTGGATTAGTTTTTACGTTGACGGTCGCGAGCAACGAGAATCAGCCAAGACGGATAACGAAGAGAGGGCTAGCAAGACACTGCGGACTAAGCTCAAAGAAGTCCACGCCCATGAGTTAGATCCCACAAAGCCATTCCTTTCGCAACGGCATCGCAAACGCTCGATTGCCGATCTGCTCGATGCGCTCAAGTCCGACTTCGAGATTCGCGGCATCGCGAGCAAACAAAATCTCTCGAATATCAAAAGGACGCGCGATGATTTCGGCGCGGTCCGGGCGATAGCTCTCTCCACGGAATCAGTGGATCAGTACGTCGAGGAGCGGCTTGCAGACGGCGACGCGAAGGCGTCAATCAATCGCGTTCTCCAGCTGCTGAAACAAGCCTACAGACTCGCGGAACTTCCCGCGCCAAAGATTCGCAGACTGGATGAGAGCGACAACGTCCGACGCGGCTTTTTCTCCGAAACGGAGATTCGACGAGTGATGGCGAATCTGCCTGGGGAGCTTGCCGACTTCACCCTCTTCGCGTGGCTTACAGGGATGCGCAAAGGCGAGATCGCCTCCCTGCGATGGGAAGATGTTGACGGCGGCTGCATCCGCCTTCGAGCGGAGAACGCCAAGAACGGAACTGCTCGGCTAATCCCCCTCGAAGGCGAACTCTCTGAACTGATCGCACGCCGCAGGGCAGCACGGCAGGTCAAGGTCAAGGAAACTGTGATGCTCTCTGGGCTGATCTTCCACCGTAAGGGCGAGCCGGTCCGGGAATTCCGAAAGTCATGGGCGACGGCCTGCACCAAGGCGGGGATTCGCAGGCTGTTCCACGACCTCCGCAGAAGTGCCTGCCGGAACATGGTCGCAGCGGGAGTCGCGCAAGTCACGGCGATGCAAGTGTCCGGTCACAAGACAGATTCGATGTTCCGGCGCTATGCCATCGTCTCCGAGACGGACCTGCGGACGGCCCTCCGGGCGACTCAGACTTACCTCGCAGGTGCGAAAGAGAAGGTAGTCGAGATGGCAGCAAACGGGTAGGAATTTTCTGCTTACGGACAATTCGCGGACAAAGCCAAAGGGCACCCCTCGCCGGGTGCCCTAAGTTATTGAAGAAATGGTGCGCCCTGAGAGATTCGAACTCCCGACCTTCTGGTTCGTAGCCAGACGCTCTATCCAGCTGAGCTAAGGGCGCAGGTTTTTCGTGGCGGGTAACCCGGTTCAAACATTATAACGTTCAAGAATTATATCGGAAGTCTTTGCGGGCTGTGAACCGCGTGGCCTATTGTCATGCCTCTAAGGTCTTCCGCCTACATATCGTGCCACGACAGGAAACAGAAAACAGAAAACGGAAATCAGTGCCGTTTGGCCCTTTCCACAACCCTTCGGCCCCCATGTTGCTTCGCCGGCCACTCCGAAGTAAATCTTTCCCGGCCCAGAGCAATTCCTACAAAGTAAATGGCGGACAGTTCCCCTATTTTGAGCAGCTTACAGAACGGCCAGCGGTTTGCTTATCTACAGGACAGACGAAGTGGCGCGCAACGGGGCGCTCCAAGGATGACTTCGGCCAGAGGTTTTCTTGGACGCCCCTTGCATAATCCCCGCAGCGGCCCTCCCCCACTCCCCTCGCGCGCGTAAGTCACAGTGTCCTAAGCCATAACCAGCCGATCCCGCACGTCCACACCCGCCTGACGCAACAATCGAGCCACCGTATCCGCCTTCAGTCGCGAAGCGTCGAACTCCACGCGCACCGTGCGCTCCCGCTCGTCAAACCACACGTGCCGCACTCCATACACTTCGCGCATGCCATCAATCGCCCGCAACTCTTTTTCGCCAGGCACGGCGCCGTATCGAAACGAAACCTGCAAGTACGTCATGGGATATCCTTAGCTAGAGAATATGGCCGTTGATCAATATCGCTGTCGATGAATGCCGATGCGGAATGCAGCCCGCGCTTTCTTCCGGCTGAATCCAATATAAAGCATTCCCCATCGAAGAGGCACCGGAAGGCGGTGGATGGAGGTATAAGAGAAGCCAGCCATCAGCGAAGTTCACGGGAACGGATACAGGCAACCGAGACCGCCAACTTACTGAGGGCGTATCAGGGTACGCCTTAAGGCGTGCCGCAATGTTAGCAACAATGATCGTGGCTTTAGCCCCTGGGATTCCCAAACTCGATCTCATGTCCACGAACCCGTCAAATGCCGCACTCGAACGCGACCTGGTCTGCGGAATGAATGTCGCCCCCGCAACCGCCACCCACCTCCACGAGCACGGCGGAAAAACCTACTACTTTTGTTGCGCTCCCTGCGTGGAGAAATTCCAAGCCGACCCGGTGAAATACCTTAATATGCCAGCCCCCGCGCAACCGTCTGGCCTCGTAACGCTAGGTGCAACCGGGCCAGCCCCATCGACGGACCTTGACTCCCATCGATCCCAGCCGTCCCACGCCCCCAGCAAAGCCTCAGCCTACGTCTGCCCCATGTGCCCCGAGGTCCGCGAGAGCAAGCCCGGCGCTTGCCCCTCCTGCGGCATGGCTCTTGAACCGGAATTCCCCGCCGCCTCCACGGGCACCGAATACGTCTGCCCCATGCACCCGGAGATCATTCGCCCCGCGCCCGGCTCGTGCCCCATCTGCGGCATGTCTCTCGAGCCCCGCACCGTTACCTCCGCCGAGGAAAATCCCGAACTCCGCTACATGACCCGCCGCTTCTGGATCAGCCTCGCGCTCACCGCGCCGCTTCTTCTGATCGCCATGGGCACCATGCTCGGCCACAAGCTCACCGTCGACCTTAACTTCGATGGCGTTCCCATCAATCTGCCCTGGATCGAACTGGTCCTCGCCACTCCCGTCGTCCTCTGGGGCGCCCTGCCATTCTTCCAGCGCTTCTGGACTTCGCTGGTCAACCGCAGCCCCAACATGTTCACCCTGATCGGCATGGGCACCGGTGTGGCCTACGCATACAGCGTCACCGCCACGCTCGCGCCCCAGCTTTTCCCCGAATCGTTGCGCAGTATGGGAGGCTACCCCGAAGTTTACTTCGAAGCTGCCGCCGCCATCACTACGCTGGTCCTGCTCGGCCAGGTCATGGAACTGCGCGCCCGCAGCCGCACCAGCGCCGCCATCCGCGCCCTGCTCGATCTCAGCCCAAAGACTGCGCGTCTCCTCGTTGACAGAGCCGGTGGCGAGGTTATAGAGAAAGAGAAAGACATCTCGCTCGATCAGGTTAAACCCGGCGACAAACTGCGCGTGCGCCCCGGAGAAAGAGTCCCAGTCGATGGCGTCCTGCTCGAAGGCCGCAGCACGATCGACGAATCCATGATCACCGGCGAATCCATGCCGGTCGAAAAATCGCCGGACAGCAAAGTCATCGGCGCCACCATCAACGGCACCGGCTCATTCATCATGCGCGCCGAGCGCGTCGGCAGCGAAACTCTGCTGGCGCGCATCGTGCAACTCGTCGGCCAGGCGCAGCGCAGCCGCGCTCCCATCCAGCGCCTCGCCGATCGCGTCGCCAAATGGTTTGTCCCAATCGTCGTCGCGGTCGCCGCAATCACATTCTTCGCGTGGTTCTTCTTCGGCCCGCAACCGCGCGTCGCCCACGCCCTCGTGAACGCCGTCGCCGTGCTCATCATCGCCTGCCCCTGCGCTCTCGGCCTCGCCACGCCCATGGCGATCATGGTCGGCGTAGGCCGCGGCGCCCGCGCTGGCATCCTCATCAAGAATGCCGAAGCGCTGGAAACACTCGAGAAAATCGACACCCTCGTCGTCGACAAAACCGGAACCCTCACCGAAGGCAAACCGCAGCTGGCGGGCGTAGGCGCGCAAAACGCATCCCAACCCCAAACGAAGATCGACGAAATGCTTCGCCTGGCCGCCAGTCTGGAACGCGCCAGCGAACATCCTTTGGGCGCAGCCATCGTGCGAGGCGCTCAAGATCGTCAGTTGAAGCTTTCCGAACCTGCCGAATTTGTTTACTCGGCGGGAAAAGGCATTCGCGGCGTAGTCGATGGAAAACACGTCGCTGTCGGCAATCTTCCTTACATGATTGAGATTGGCGCCCTGCTGCCCGGCGCCGGAATTATTACGGGCGGCGTCCCGGGCGCCACGACCGTTCTTGTGGCCATCAACGAGAAATACGCCGGCAACATCTCAGTCGCCGATCCCATCAAGCCATCCACACCCGAGGCTATTCGCGGACTCCGCGCTCTTCGCATCCGCATCGTCATGCTCACCGGAGACAGTCGCGCCGCCGCGGCCGCCATCGCCGAAAAACTCGGCATCGACGAGTTCGAGGCCGAAGTCCTGCCGGAAGGAAAATTAGAAATCATCCGCAAGCTGCAAGGGCAGGGAAGAGTCGTCGCCATGGCTGGCGACGGCATCAACGACGCCCCCGCGCTCGCGCAAGCCAACGTCGGCATCGCGATGGGCACCGGCACCGACGTTGCCATCGAAAGCGGTGGCATCACGCTGGTCAAAGGCGACCTCCTCGGCATCCTGCGCGCCCGCAAGCTAAGCCAGGCCACCATGCGCAACATCCGGCAAAATTTGTTCTTTGCTTTTATCTACAACGCCATCGGCGTCCCCATCGCCGCCGGCATTCTCTACCCATTCTTCGGACTGCTGCTCAGCCCCATCTTCGCCGCCGCCGCCATGAGCTTCAGCTCCGTCTCGGTAATTGCAAACGCACTCCGCCTGCGCAACGTAAGTCTTTAACTTGCCCAGACAATTTCGTCGATTAAAGAAAACCTCAGCTGGCCTCTGGTGTAAAATTCTCCTCGCCTTCGCCGGAAACGAACATGATGAATCTCCGGTGAAAGCTACAGGAGCGCGGCTCATGAATATCACCAGCCCCCTGGGCAGCAACGTTGTTTTCACCATCACTTCCGATCCCACTTGGCCAAGCATTCCCTTCGCGACTGACGCCACTGGGCCTCACACCTGGAATTGGAAGATTACCTGGGGATCTTTCTCCGAGTCCGGCGTCGCCACAACTGCGTCCAATCAGTGGGACGCGCAGAGCGTCGTCGGCAACCGGGGCGGCACTCTCACCGTCACCATCCGGGCGGCCACTCAGACCGCGGTCGCGACGGTGAAGATCAAAGGCACGAATCCTTCATCCAACGACGTCACGCAGTTTCTGGTCAGCAAGCCCAACAGCGATGGCTTCGATAAAATCCTGATCCACGAGTCCGGTTGCCGCCACTTCAATCTCGCCGGCGAGCCTATCAAGTCATTCGATAACGGTTACGGTATGTGCCAGCTCACTTCACCACCGCCCAACTTCGGGCAAGTCTGGAACTGGAAGTTGAATATCGAGGGCGGACTCAGCCTCTTCGCCTCCAAGCGAACCGAGGCCACCAACTACCTGAGCCAGAGCGGCCGGAGCTACACTCAGGATCAGCTGAAGTATGAGTCGGTTTGCCGTTGGAACGGGGGCAGCTATCACGAATGGGACAATACAAAATCGCTTTGGGTTCGTCACCCTAATATTCTGTGCGATTCCGCAACCGGCAACATCGGCTGGGACACCACTGACGCGGAAAACACCGGCAAAACGGAAGCTCAACTGCACCAGCGCGACAGCCCTTCCTATCGCGCTGCTCCCGGCGCCAACGCCCACTGGAAATATTCGGGGGTCTGCTATGCGGATAAAGTTCTGGGCTAGCACCCTGCTGCTTGCCGCGGCCTTCGGCCCGGCCACCGTATGGGCCCAGCGCTCGCTTCAGCTGGCTTCCGGAAAATTGCTGACTGCGTCCGCCGCAAACTCGCAGACCATTTTTACCCTGCCCGAACCATCCGGCGGAACTTCCCGCTTGCGCGTGGCGCGCGATGCCACCGTCGCCGAAGGCCAGGCTCCAGTTTCTTTAAAGCTTGTCGCGGAAATCCCGGGTTCGGTTCTGATCCTGGTGGACACATACCCGTCGATCCCCGGAGGCATGTCTTATTGTCAAGCGGGTGAGGAGAGCTTCCTGCGGGTGCTTTCAATTTCCGGCAAGCGCCCCAACGAAACGTATCGCACTAAGCTCGAGAGTTGCCGTGACAACCTCGAGCTCGCCTCTCCCGGCCTCGAATGGTTGCCCGAGACCAGGACGCTGGAGATCCACTGGTTGTCAGCTCCAGGCAAAGTCGGCAAGCCCGAGGATCGTGCTTTGAAAATCGGTGCGGACGGAAAAACGCAGTAGCCCCCGTTCGTGAGTGTTCCAATCGACCTCACAGCTTCCCCAAATACTCAATGACCTCCGGCTCCGTCCAGTCCACCGCCCCAATGAACTTGCGTCGAACCATTCCGTTGCGGTCGATCACGTAAGTCTCCGGCCACTTCGACGTGCCGTAAAGACTCGGCGCCTTCTGATCCGGATCGCGCACCGTCAGCAGATTCACTC
>Ga0181525_10000813_pt1 | contig 27144 bp, 30 predicted proteins | sample PEATcosm2014_Bin_48_FD_121100 | JGI IMG/M metagenome (GOLD analysis project Ga0181525, IMG submission 121100) | Peatland microbial communities from MTU Mesocosm Facility, Houghton, MI, USA - PEATcosm2014_Bin06_10_metaG | ecosystem: Environmental > Terrestrial > Soil > Wetlands > Peat | place... | reverse complement strand
GAGCGCGCCGATATAGAAACAATCGCGCGACAGCGCGTGGAGCAGCGCCGGATCGTCGATTTTCGGATCGTGGGTGAGCGCGACGAAGGCGGTGTAGCGGTCGACATTGAGCGGCGGCAGCGCCGTGTCCGGCCACTCGGCAATCACGCTCACGTCGGGGAAGCGGTCGGGCGAGGCAAACGCCGTGCGCGGATCGACGATGGTGACGTCATAGCCGAGAAGCTTTCCGATCGGCGCCAGCGCCTGGCTGATATGCACTGCGCCGGTGATGACGAGTTGCGGCGCCGGCACGTAGACGGTGAGGAACACGCGGCCTTCGGCGGTCTCTTCCATGCCGCTCTTGCTGGTGCGCAAGTGATCGGCGAGCACCGGCCGCAACGGATCCCTGGCGATGTCGGCGCCCTTGACGAGGCGCTGCCTGCCGCTCGCGACATTGGTCACGACGATCGCGGCGCGGCGCGCCGCGCGTTCGGTGTTCAGCGCAGTGAGAATGTCGAGCTGCATGGCGGCGAGCCTACTCCACCTTTTCCACGAACACCCGGATGGTGCCGCCGCAGGACAGGCCGACCTTCCACGCGGTCTCGTCGGCGACGCCGAATTCCAGCATTTTGGGTTTGCCGCTTTCGATGACGTCGAGCGCCTCGGTGACGACGGCGCCTTCGACGCAGCCGCCCGACACCGAGCCGAGGAAATTCCCGTCCTCGTCGATGACGAGGTTCGAGCCGACCGGTCGCGGCGCCGAACCCCAGGTTTCGACCACGGTCGCCAGCGCCACCGCGCGGCCGTCCTTGCGCCATTGCTCGGCGGCTTTGAGGATGTCGTTGTCGGTCGAGAGCATGATCTGCCTCCGTTCATTACGCGATATATCCGGACGAATATAGCGCTTCACGCCACCTTTTGCATCCCGGCCTGCTGCATCCAGGCTTTTGGATCGCCGGCCCGGCCGCCGCTCCGCCGCAGCGCGGCCACCAGGCCCGCCATCGATTCGAGATTGTGGATCGGGCGGAATTCGTCGACATGCGGCAGCATGGTTTTGACGCCGCGGGCGCGCGCCTCAAAACCCTCGAAGCGCAGCAGCGGATTGAGCCAGATCAGGCGCCGGCAGGACCGGTGCAGCCGATCGATCTCGAAGGCGAGATTGTCGTCGGCGTCGCGTTCGAGCCCGTCGGTGATCAGGAGCACGATAGCGCCCTGGCCCAACACGCGGCGCGCCCATTGCCTGTTGAACAGCCGCAGCGACGACGCGATGCGCGTGCCGCCCGACCAGTCGGGCACGGCGGCCGAGCAGGCGCCGAGCGCATCGTCCGGATCGCGCTCCCGCAAGGCGCGCGTCACATTGGTGAGCCGGGTGCCGAACAGGAACGTGCTGACGCGTTTTCGCGCATCGGTCAGGTCGTGCAGGAAATGGAGAAAGATGCGGCTGTATTGGCTCATGGAGCCGGAAATATCCAACAGCGCCACGAGCGGCGGCGGCTTGGTCTTCGGCCCGATGAAGCGCAGATCGATGAAATCGCCGCCGCCTTTCATGCTGGCGCGCAAGGTGCGGCGGATGTCGATGAGATGGCCGCGCGGATGCGGCGCGAGGCGGCGCATGCGCACCTCGGCGAGCGGCAGCACGAGGCGTTTCATCGCGTCCTTGGCGGCGGCGATCTCCGCAGTCGTCATCTGCGCAAAATCCTTGTGTTGCAGGACTTCGCGGTCGGACACCGTCATGCGGGCGTCGAGCTCGATCTCGCGCTCCTTTTTGAGCTTGTCGTCGACGCCGGAGAACAGCGCCTCGTGCACGCGGGTGGCGCCGGCTTTCGGCGCCTGCGGCGGCACCGGCGCCTGCGGCAGCATCATCGCCAGAAGCTGATCGACATAGCCGCGGCGGCGGAAAAAAATGCGGAACGCCTGATCGAACAACAATGTATGCTCATGACGTTTCACGAACACCGCGTGCAGCGTCCAGTAGAAATCATCGCGCGTGCCGACGCCGGCGGCCTTCACGGCCTCCAGTGCATCGAGCACCGCGCCGGGGCCGAGCGGAATGCCGGCGGCGCGCAGCGCGCGGGCAAAGTAGAGAATGTTTTCGGCGAGGCGGCCGGCGGGCTTCGATTCAGCCATGGCGGCGCGCTCCCGCCAGGTTGCGGCGCTGCCGGCACTGCTCTAAATAGTCACGCCGCGTGCTTTCGCGCGCGCCGTAAGCGTTTACGTCAACCAACGCGCCCGTTCCACCTATGCCCGCATATTGCTGGCGGCGGCGTTCGGGCGTCTGGAGGTTTGACGTGACGGGCATTCTCAAAATCCTGACCTCGGCAATCACGACCTTCCGCGCCGCCCCCGGCGCGGCGCGCGTCGGTTCATTCCTGTTCTTTGTCGCCAGCGCTGCCGACGGCACGCTGATGCCGTTTTTCGCCCTTTGGGCGCACAACGATGCCGGCATTCCCACCGAATATATAGGATTGCTGCTCGGATGCTATGCGGGGGGCGAATTGCTGGCGACGCCCGTGGTCGGCGGCATTGCCGACCGGGTCGGGCGGCGTCCGGTGCTCCTGATTTCGACGTCCGGCGTCGGCTTGGGCTTCGTTCTCCTGTTCTTCGCCAAAGGCGCGATCGCAACCGCGATTTCGCTGGTCATGATCGGCATCTTCGAGAGCGTGCTGCATCCGACCGCCGCGACCGTCATCGCCGACGTGGTGCCGCCCGAACAACGCCGCGAGCATTTCGCCATGACGCGGATCATGTCGAATGCCGGCCAGGTGGTCGGTCCGGCGCTCGGCGCGGTGCTGGCTTTGTGGTCGCTCCATTTCGTGTTTCTCGGCGCCGCCATCGCGATCCTGATCGGCGCCCTCGCCGTGGCGGCATTCTTGCCGGAGACATGGCGGCGCAATGCCGGCCGCGGCGGCGTGGCGGACGACGAAGATGACGATGACGACGACGAAAGCCTCATGGCGCTCACTGCGGCGTTCCGTGACCGGCGGCTCGCCGGTTTGCTGGTTTCCGTCGCTGTGCTCGAAATCGTGGTGAGCTGGATCGAGGCCATCACACCGCTTTACGCCAACGCCGCCGGCACGCTGACGCCGTCGGGCATTGGACTGCTGTTCGCTTATGCGGGCGTGCTCGGCGTCGTGTTCCAACTGCCGGTGACGCAGGCCTCGCGGCACCTGAGCGGATTTGCCACCATAGTCTGGAGCGGCGGCATCCAGGCGCTCGCCTTCGGCTTTCTGCTGCCGCCGCCGGCGCTGCCGCTATTGGTCGCGGCGATCACGCTCTTGTCCTTCGCGCGCATGCTGTCGGGACCGCTCACCCAGGCGATCGTGTCAGAACTCGCGCCGGCGCAGGCGCAGGCGACGTATCAGGCCGCGTTCTCGGTCGTGTTCGACCTCAAAGACGCTGCTGGTCCCGCGATCGGCATCTGGCTCTATACGGTGGCGGCAGTTTTGCCCTGGGGGACCGGCATCGCGGCTTCGCTCGTCGCGTCGTTTGCGCTCGCCGTCACCGCGCGGCGTCACGAAACGAGCCAGGAACAAAATCGAGGAAAAAGCTGAGCTGCCCTACTCCGCCGCCCGCAGCTCCGACTTCACCTCGTCGAGCATGTCCTTGACCTTCGAGCCTTCGAGGCGCGCGATGTCGTCCTGGTATTTGAGCAGCACGCCGAGCGTGTCGGAGACGGTCGCCGGATCGAGGGCGACCACGTCGAGCTCCGACAAAGCGGCAGCCCAGTCCAGCGTCTCGGCGACGCCGGGCGATTTGAACAAATCCTGCTTGCGCAGCGCCTGCACAAAGGCCACGACCTGCTCGGTCAATTTTTTGCTCACGCCCGGCACCTTGGCGCGCACGATCGCAAGTTCGCGCTCGGCGGTCGGATAGCCGACCCAGTGATAGAGGCAGCGCCGCTTGAGCGCATCATGCACTTCGCGGGTGCGGTTCGAGGTGATGACGACGATCGGCGGATGCGCGGCCTTCACCGTGCCCATTTCCGGAATCGTGATTTGAAAATCGCCCAAGACTTCGAGCAGGAATGCTTCGAACGCCTCGTCGGTGCGATCGATCTCGTCGATCAAGAGCACCGGCGCGCCGGCGGTATCGGAGTCCAGCGCCTGCAACAGCGGCCGCTTGATCAGAAATCGCTCGGAAAATACGTCGTGTTCGAGCCGCGAGCGATCATGCTCGCCTTCGGCCTCGGCGACGCGGATCGCGATCATCTGTGCGGCGTAATTCCACTCGTAAACGGCCGCCGCAATGTCGAGGCCCTCATAGCATTGCAGGCGGATCAGGCGGCGGCCAAGCGTGCTGGCGAGCACCTTGGCGATCTCGGTCTTGCCGACGCCGGCCTCGCCTTCGAGGAAAATGGGCCGGCCCATTTTGAGCGCGAGATAGAGCACGGTGCCGAGCGAGCGGTCGGCCAAATAGCTTGCCTCGCCAAGGAGATCGACGGTAGCAGCGATGGAGGCCGGCAGCGGCCGCGGCGAAGGCTTGTTCATGCGTGCAATGTAGTCATCACCGCGGGTTTTGTCGCCCCACTGTGTCGTCATCCGCGAAGGCGGATGACCCAGTAATCACCGCAAAACCGGGCGATACTGGATGCCCCGCCTGCGCGGGGCATGACGAGCTAGATCACGCCACCGGCTTGCCGATCGCCTCGGCGACGGCGCGGCGGGCGAGCACTGCGACCAGGTGGGCGCGGTATTCGGCGCTGCCGTGGATGTCGCTGTTCATGCCGTCGGCCGGGATGGTCAGGCCTTCGAGCGATTTCGGCGCGAAGCGCTGCTTGAGCGCCTCCTCGAACGATTTCACCCGGAAAACGCCGTTCGAGCCCGCGCCGGTGACCGCGACGCGGATCTCGCTGCCGCGCTTGGCAACGAACACGCCGACCAGCGCGAAGCGCGAGGCCTGATTGCGGAACTTCTGATAGGCGGCCTTTTTCGGAATCGGAAAGCTGACCTTGGTGATGATCTCGTTCGGCTCGAGCGCGGTCGAGAACATGCCGGTGAAGAACTCGTCGGCGCCGATGCGGCGCTTGTTGGTGATGATGGTGGCGCCGAGCGCGAGACAGGCGGCCGGATAATCAGCATTCGGGTCGTTATTGGCGATCGAGCCGCCGATGGTGCCCATGTGGCGCACCGCCGGATCGCCGATCATGCCGGCCATCTTGGCCAGGACCGGAACGGCTTGCTGCACGACCGGCGAGGAGTTGACCTCGTGATGCTTGGTCATCGCGCCGATGGTCAGCGAACGGCCGCCTTGCTCGATGCCGGACAGGCCTTCGATCAGCGACATGTCGACGATTTGCGGCGGCCCGGCGAGACGCAGCTTCATGGTCGGCAGCAAAGTCTGGCCGCCGGCGAGCAATTTCGCATCCGCGTTTTTGTCGAGCAGGCCGGCGGCTTGCCGCACGGTCTGCGGACGATGGAAGGTGAAAGCGTACATCGCAGTTCTCCGTTTATGCCGCTTTTGGCAACTTGTTCGCTTGGATCGCCGCCCAAACCGCCGCCGGCGTTGCCGGCATGGCGATGTTCTCGGTGCCGATCGCGTTGGTGATCGCATTCATGACGGCGGCAGGCGCGGCGATGGCGCCGGCTTCGCCGCAGCCCCGGATGCCCAGCGGGTTCGACGGACACCTGGTGACCGTCGTACTGACTTTGAGCGACGGGAAGATATCGGCGCGGGGCATGCTGTAATCCATGTACGAGCCGGTGACGAGCTGGCCCGCTTTGTCATAGACCACGCCCTCGCACAGCGCCTGACCGACGCCCTGGGCAATGCCGCCGTGGACTTGGCCCTCGACGATCATCGGATTGACGACGATGCCGAAATCATCCACGGCCGTCCACGCCACGATCTCGGTAGTGCCCGTTTCGGCATCGACCTCGACCTCGCAGATGTGGCAGCCCGCCGGAAAAGTGAAGTTGGTCGGATCGTAGAACGCGCCTTCCTTCAAGCCGGGCTCAAGGTCCGCCCCGGCGAATTTGTGCGCGATATAGGCATTGAGGGCGACCTCGCCCCATGCGGCCGACTTGTCGGTGCCGGCCACGCTGAACTTGCCGTCCTTGAATTCGATGTCGCCCTCGGCCGCTTCGAGCATGTAAGCGGCGACCTTCTTGGCCTTGGCCTCGACCTTGTCGAGCGCTTTGACAATCGCCGAGATGCCGACCGCGCCCGAGCGCGAACCATAGGTGCCCATACCGAACTGCACCTTGTCGGTGTCGCCGTGGACGATCGAGATGGTATCGATCGCAATGCCGAGCCGCTCGGAAACGACTTGCGCAAAGGTGGTTTCATGACCCTGTCCGTGGGCATGGGTGCCGGTCAGGACTTCCACCGATCCGGTCGGATTGACCCGCACCTCGGCGGACTCCCATAGACCCACGCCGCAGCCGAGCGAACCAACCGCCTGTGACGGCGCGATACCGCAAGCCTCGATGTAGTTCGAGAATCCGATGCCGCGCAGCTTGCCGTGCTTTGCCGCCTCGCGTTTGCGCTTGTCGAAGCCCTTGTAGTCGGACATCTCCAGCGCTTTTTTCAGCGACGCATCATAGTCGCCGGAATCGTAGGTCATGATGACCGGCGTTTGGTGCGGAAACGTTTTGACGAAATTCTTCCGCCGCAACTCGGCGGGATCCATCTTCATTTCGCGGGCGCCGACCTCGATCAGCCGCTCGACCACGAAGGTCGCCTCCGGGCGTCCGGCGCCGCGATAGGCGTCAACCGGCACCGTATTGGTATAGACGGCATCGACCTCGCAGTAGATTTGCGGGGTGCCGTACTGCCCCGATAGCAGCGTCGCGTAGAGATACGTCGGCACCGACGACGAGAACGTCGACATGTAGGCGCCAAGATTGGCGATCGTCTTGGCGCGCAGCGCCAGAATCTTGCCGTCACCGTCGAACGCCATTTCGGCATGGGTGACGTGGTCGCGGCCGTGCGCATCGGTGAGGAATGCCTCGGAACGGTCGGATGTCCATTTCACCGGCCGTCCGACGCGACGCGACGCCCACAGCGCCACGACTTCCTCGGGGTAGATGAAAATCTTCGAGCCAAATCCGCCGCCGACATCCGGCGCGATTACCCGCAATTTGTGCTCGGGCGCCATGCCGACGAAGGCGGCAATGACGAGGCGCGCGACGTGAGGATTTTGCGAGGTATTCCACAACGTCAGATGGCCGGTGCCGGAATCATACTCGGCAATCGCGACGCGCGGCTCCATCGCGCTCGGCGCCAGGCGGTTGTTGACGATGTCGAGCTTGGTGACGTGCTTGGCCGACTTGAATGCCGTCTCAACCGCTTTCGGATCGCCGAGGTGCCATTGATAGATGGTATTGTTCGGCGCCACGTCGTGGATTTGCGGCGCGCCGGGCTTCTGCGCCGCCGCCGGATCGGCAATTGCGGGCAGCACCTCGTAATCGACCTTGATTTTCTCGGCGGCGTCGCGCGCCTGCGCCAGCGTCGCCGCAATCACCACCGCGACCGCGTCGCCGACGTGGTTGGCTTTGCCGTTGGCGAGCGCCGGATGCGCCGACATTTTCATCGGCGAGCCGTCCTTGGAATGGATCATCCAGCCGCAGATGAGGTTGCCGATCTTATCCGCGGCAAGTTCGGTGCCGGTCAGCACTGCAACAACGCCGGGAGCGGCGGCGGCGGCTTTGCTATCGATTGATCTGATTTTCGCGTGGGCGTGCGGAGACCGTAGAAAATATGCGTAAGTCTGCCCGGGCCGATCAATGTCGTCGGTATAGTGGCCCTTGCCGGTGATGAAACGCTGGTCTTCCGTGCGGCGCACCGAGGCGCCGATACCGGTCGTGCTCATGGCAAATACTCTCCGGCGTTACTTCCCTAGGACGCTCCGTTTTTAGTTATTCCGCAGCCTTCGAAGCGGCGTCGCTGCCGCGCATGGCCTTGCCGCCGGCGGCGATCGCTTTGACGATGTTATGGTAGCCCGTGCAGCGGCAGATATTACCTTCGAGCTCTTCGCGAATGGTGTGATCGTCGAGGTCGTTGCCTTTGCGGCGGACCATATCGACCGCGGTCATGATCATGCCTGGCGTGCAATAGCCGCATTGTAGGCCGTGGTTTTCGCGGAAGGCTTCCTGCATCGGATGCAGCGGCCCATCGGCGGGCGCCAAACCTTCGATGGTGAGCACATTGGCGCCTTCGAGCTGGAGCGCCAGCACGGTGCAGGACTTTATGGCCTTGCCGTTCACATGAACGACGCAGGCACCGCATTGGGAGGTGTCGCAGCCGACATGCGTGCCGGTGAGGCGCAGATTCTCGCGCAGGTATTGCACCAGCAGCGTGCGGGGGTCGACATCAGCGGTGACGGGCTTGCCGTTCACCGTCATCGAAACGGCGGCCATGTGGGGACTCCTCCCTTCGAAAGTTTCACTAAACTCTCGTCCTTGCGCCGCGGCTGACAGCCAACGGTCGCATCCAAGGTCGAAATCGCGAAGATTCGGTCCAATTTCGTGACTTTGGAATGAGAATTAGTCTGAACCGCGGCCTAGGGGCCGGTCAAGAGAGTTGCGCGCGGAAAAATAGCCGCCTCGACGTGGAATAGGGCCGGCTCGGTCAGGGTGGGCAGCGGCCCTTTAGGAATTCACCGCCGTCGCGAAGTTTTGGAAGAAATCGTCGGCGACCTTCTTGGCGGCACCGTTGACCAGTCGCTGGCCGAGCTGGGCGAGCTTACCGCCGATTTGCGCGTCGACATCATAGGTTAGAAGCGTGCCGCCGTCCTTCGGCGTCAGCTTCACCGTGGCGCCACCCTTGGCAAAGCCGGCCACGCCACCGTCGCCTTGCCCGGAGATCTTGTAGCCGTGCGGCGGATCCATGTCTGACAGCGTGACCTTGCCTTTGAACTTGGCCTTGACCGGCCCGATCTTGACCGTGGCGATGGCCTGCATTTCCGTGTCGGAGGTCTTGTCCAACTGTTCGCAGCCGGGAATGCAGGCTTTGAGCGTCACGGGATCGTTGAGCTTTGCCCAGACCGTTTCAGGCGGGGCCGCAAGCTGGACTTCGCCGTTCATCGTCATCGCCATCTGGGCTGCTCCTTAGGCTTCGCGCAAGCCATCGGCTTACCGCCTCGCGTGGCTGGTGAAAAGGGTGGTACTAAATCCGCAGCGCAGGGGAGGACCATCAATGCCGGACATCAAGACCGACGACGGCTGTATCATTCACGCCGAGGTGGAAGGCCCCGACAACGCCCCGGTGCTGATGCTGTCGAACTCGCTCGGCACCACTTTGCATATGTGGGATGACCAAGTCGCGCCGTTCACCCGGCACTTCCGCCTGCTGCGCTACGACCGGCGCGGCCATGGCAAGTCCGGCGTGCCCACGGGGCCCTATTCGATGGAGCGGCTCGGCCGCGACGTGGTTGCGGTGCTCGACGGGCTTGGCGTCGCCAAGATCAATTGGTGCGGCTTGTCGATGGGCGGCATGGTCGGGCAATGGCTCGGCGCCAATGCGCCGAACCGGGTGGAGAAGCTGGTTCTTTCCAACACGTCCTCATACTTTCCGGACAAGAACGGCTGGAACGACCGGCTCAAAATGGTGCGCGAGAAAGGCGTCGCCGCGTTTGCGCCGGCCAATATGGAGCGCTGGTTCACCAAGGGATTTCGCGAGCGCGAGCCGCAGATCGTGGCGCGCGTGCAGGCCATGTTCGCGGCGACCCCGCTCGAGGGCTATCTGAGCTGCGGCGCCGCCGTACGCGACATGGATCATCGCCCGCTTTTGGCGAAGATCAGCGCGCCGACTTTGGTCATCGCCGGCAAGCACGATCCGGCGACACCGCTCGAAGGCAATGAATTCATCCGCGCCCATATCCCCGGCGCCCAGATCGCGTTGCTCGAAGCCGCGCACCTTGCCAATATCGAGCAGCCCAAAGCCTACGCCGACACGGTGCTGGGGTTTTTGTTGGGTTAGCGTCCGACGTCCGCTTTGGCGGCAAAAGCGCATTCTGCACCGCAGTCGCGGCATGTTTGCCAAAGCCCGGAAACAGACATCCGGCAATTCGCGCGATCACTCGTCGGCTGCAAGCGCGCGGATTTGCAGTCGGTATTCCATCGGTTCTTCGTGGCGTAGACCACCGACAATACGAGCAATTCGTGCGAAGCCAATGGCGAGCTTTCATGAGGTCCGCCATGTTCGACGCGAAACAAATCCGGAAGCATGCGCTGGAGTGCCTGCGCCTGCAGTCCGACTGTATGCAACTGTCGAGAGTTGCCGACAGCCGCAATCTGCAATCGCATTTCGCTGACATGGCACGGTTCTGGGGCGGCCTGGCGATTTCGGGGCCGGCCTCGAATGCCAAACCGAATCTTTTCAAAGCCAAGACGCAGACACCGTGACCGGCAAATCGCCGCATGTTATTTTGATCGTCGAGCATGATGAGCTTTTGAAGTCGCTCACCGTCGATATCATGGAGGACGCCGGTTTCGTGGCGCTCCAGGCAAGTGATGCCGACGAAGCCGTCACCGTTTTGGAAGCCCGGTCGGATATTGCTCTGTTGCTCACAAGCATCACGATGCCGAGCTGCATGGATGGGTTGAGTCTCGCGCATGCGGTAGGCACGCGCTGGCCGGCCATTAAAATCATCATCGCGTCCGGTCAAGTTCGGCTGGCTGGACATAATTTGCCGAAAAACAGCCGCTTTTTCCGCAAGCCCTATCATGCGCAGATGATGATTTCCGCAATTCGCTCGCTGATTGGCCCGTAGACCGAAATCGGGTCCGTGGAACACGTCTTCGTCTAAACGCACAAGAGCGTGCGGTTTTGCTCAGACTCGCCGCCAAGAAGTGCGCTGGACTGAGACAATGGATACTCGTTCCAACGATAATACCTTGTACAAAACACGAGGGAACGCGCTGAGCAATCAGTTGCTCGCCGTGTTGGAACCTGAGAGCCGAAAGCGGATCGATTCCCATCTTGAGCCGATCACGCTTAAGCTCGGTGCCGTCGTTTGCGAGGCTGGCGGTCTCCTCAAACACGCATATTTTCCGCGAGGGTCGGTTCTCTCGCTGTTGACCGTTTTAGAAAACGGCTCGGCCATTGAGACCGCAAACATTGGGCGCGAAGGCGCATTCGGCCTGTTCGCGGCCATGTACAGCCGCACCTCCTTTAATAGATGCATCGTGCAATTGGAGGGCCACATGGTGCGTTGCCCGATTGCATTCTTGCAATCCGAATTCAAGAACAGCGAACACGTACGCAATCTTTTCGTCAGTTATTCGGAAACGCTGCTGTCACAGGTCCAGCAAACCGTCGCTTGCAATACCGTGCATACGACGGAAGAAAGAATGTGCCGTTGGCTTCTGATGATGCATGACCGGGCGGAAGGCGAATTGCTGACATATACCCACGAGTTCTTGGCGAATATCTTGGGCGCCAATCGCAAGTCGGTGACACTGGCGGCGCAATCCGTGCAGGCGGCCGGCCTCATCAGCTACAGCCGCGGGACGATTCAGGTTCTCAATCGTCCGGGTCTCGAGAAGGCATCGTGCGAGTGCTACGCAATCGTTAAGGAGCGGTTTGACGCCTTCCTCAAGCCCCCAGCGACGGCGGTTCAAGATAGTGTAAAACGGCAAATTACGAATTAGTGGGCGTGACCGTTCGAAGCTATCGGTTGCTGACAGTGCATTGGGCCCCGGTCCGCCATATCGTTCTCGATCCCGCAGCCCGCTCCCCGCACCCGTGACAAAGCATTGCGTTTTTGCTCTGGCGCGCCATCCGCTCCAGGCTATCAGGAACAATACTTTGACGACGGCGTTGCCTTACCGTCCCCCCAATAAACAGTGAGGATACGGCGATGGACAAAGATCGAATCAAGGGTTCGGCAGAGCAGGCCAAGGGCGCTGTGAAAGAAACGGCCGGTAAGGTTTTCGGCGACAAGAAGCTGGAAACCGAAGGCAAAACTGACAAGGCCGCCGGCAAACTGCAAAACGCAGTCGGCGGATTGAAGGACGCGGTGCGCGGAAAATAACACCGGCACCACCAACGGAGGCTCCCATGGAATTGATCCTGATTATCGTTGTACTGGTGCTGCTGTTTGGCGGCGGCGGCGGATACTTTGGCCGCAGCCGAGGTTATTGGTAAGCGAAGGCGGCGGCCGCAGCGAACCCACTGAATAGGCGTCGCGGCCGCGTTGTTTGATTTTCGTACAGATTGGGCCGCGAGGTGTTCAATTCAGACACGCCGCGGCCCCTCTATTGATGCTACTTTCATAAGGCGCGCTCCTCGCGGACGCGTGTTGCCACGGGCAATCATGTCCACGGCTTAAACTCAGTGAGATGCCATGTCGCTCGGAACCATACTGCTCGTTATTTTGGTCATCATTTTACTTGGCGGCTTCAGCGGGTTCGGCGGAGGCCCCTTCTACGGGACCGGCTACTACGGTGGCGGCGGGATCGGCCTCATACTGGTCATCGTGCTGGTCTTGGTTCTGCTCGGCAGACTTTAAGTTTCGGACACGGAGCGTCCTCGGCCGGCAGATTATGTCGGCTCGGCTAAATGCGGCGCGCCTTCCAGGGTCCACGGCGGCGCGCCGGCTTTCTTAAGAAGATTTTGGTCTTTACCCGATCGCAATCTTGCATGCGCCAGCGCCTGGAGGCGCGGCGTCCGGCGCCAGGATTAGGTCAGCGTCGTCGATGACATAGCGGACATATTTGTAGTCGCGGATGAAGCTGATCCTGCCATCCACCCACTCCAGCCACATCAGATAGCTGGGCTTCGCCGCCTCGGAGCCCTCCCAGACCGCGATCACCTCGCGGCCATCGAGCCAGGCGGGGGCGAGCCGCACCGGGGCGCTGCGCGAATAGATGCCGAAGAACATGCCGACGTCGGCGGCGCCGGCGCGCAGCGGGTAGGTTGACTGTTTCAGCCGCACGTCGTCGGCCAGCTTCGCGCGCAACCCGTCCCAGTCACGGCCGTTGAACAGGGCGACATAGCGGGCCACGGCGGGTGACGGCGGACGGGGCGGGCGCTGGGCCGGCGCCTGGGCATTGACCCCCTTGAGCCGAGCGCGCCCGCGGGCGAGATGGGCCTTCACCGCGTTGACCGTGAGGTCGAGCATGACGGCGATCTCTTCCAGAGACTGGTCGAGCACGTCTTTGAGGATCACCACGCTGCGCTGCATGGTCGGAAGCTCCGCGAACCGCGACACTGCTGTTTCGACCGCCTCGCGCCGCATCAGCACCTCCATGGGATCCGGCATTTCGGGATCGGCGACCTCGTGGGCCGCCTCGATGGGCTCGGCCGCGCGGATCGCGCGGCTGCGCAGCAGATCGAGCGCACGGTTATGGGCGATCCGGAACAGCCAGGCGCGCATTGTCAGGTCCTCCTGCAGCTCATCGAGCGCCACGAAGGCCCGGGCGAAGGTGTCCTGCACCACATCTTCGCCGTCGATCACCGAGCCCATCAGGCGCGCGCAGTAGCGGTGAAGCTCCGGCCGCAGCTCGCCGGCGAGCGCCAGGAGTTGCGCCTGGCGCGGCGTCGGCACCGAGCTCGGCGGCGAGGATGCGCCTTCGCTCAAGCCGCCTCTCCCTCAAGGACCGTGATCCCCGTATCGCCCTTCAGACCAAAGGCGAAGCCCGCGGCGTATTGCGGATCGTCCAGCACCGCGACCAGATGGTCGCCGAACTGGCGGGGCGGCATCGGCGCGCCGAACCGAGCCAGGAACGCCGAGCGCTCGAGCCCTGCCGCCCGGGCGTAGGCGCTTGACGCCTCGTCGCCGACCCCGGTGCCGCCGATGATCTGCTGCGGCAAGATCGCCTGAAAGCGGATACCCAGATCCTTCTGCTTCGAGACGCCATTGGCGTACTTGGCCATGAACCAGAGCATACGCTTGGCGCCGGCATAGCCGCCGGACAGCGGCGAACCCTGCTGCGCCGCGCCGCTGGAGCCGACAAGGACGCGGCTTCCAGGCTTGAGCGGCAAGTTGAGCGCCGCCTGCAGCCAATAGAGCCCGGCCTTGACGTCGGTCTCCCACGGCGCGGTGAAATCCGCCCAGCTCAGCTGGTCGAGCGGCCCCATGCGCGGGGTCGCGCCGGCGTTCAGCACCAGGATGTCCGGGCTGACCTCGGCAAGGATGCGGCGGGCGGCGGTCTCGTCCGTCACGTCGGCGGAGATCGTGGCGACGCCGAGCCGGGTGCGGACCGACTCGAGCGCATCGGCGCTGCGGGCGACGACCGTCACTTTGGCGCCATGCGCAATCAGGGCCTCGACCAGCCCGAGGCCAAGGCCGCGGCTTCCGCCGGTGACGACGACATTCATATCTTTGAGGCTCATGGGTTCTGCTCCGGTGTCCAGGTGCAGCTAAGACGATCGAGGCACGGAAAAAGAGTCATTCATTCCCAGCTGTCGAGCTTGATTTCGTTTGGCCAGGCGGCGCCTTTGCCGGTTTCGAGAAGCGACTTCAGGCTCAGCAGAAAGACCGCCCATTTGGTGCTGCAATGGTGCATGAACTCCACCGGCTCTTTCCAGCCTTCATGCTTGAAAAGAATGATGGTCCACTCGCCTTCCTGTTTGAGGTCAAAGCTTATTTTTGTGCCCATCCATTCTGCGGGCCCGTCGACCACCTGCCAGAGCACGCGCTTCGAGGGCTGAAGCTCGAGAACCTTCATGTCGAAACCGCCGGCGCCAAAGCGGAATTGCAGCACTCCGCCGCTTTTGCTTTCGCCTTGCGTGTCGGTCGTCCACCAGCCGGAAAGGCCTTTAAGCGTGGTCAACGCCTTATAGACATCATCCACCGACGACTTGATTCCGACTTTGTGTAGAATATCAACCATATGATCTCTCCTCGGGTGGGAGCGGGCCAATGAGGCTCGTCGGCCTATGAAGCTAGGACGTTCGGGGCCGCGGAAAAGAGTCACGGTCTGGCGCAACTATGATCGGGAAAGATCGCATGAGGTCGATACGCGCGATATGCGCGGCATGCGCCGGCGCGGCGGCGATCGCGGTCGGCACCACCGCTTTGGCGCAGCAATGGCCGACACGATCCGTCACGGTGATAAACCCGTTTGCCTCCGGCACAACCTACGACCTCGTTGCGCATCTTGTGCTCGATCAAGTCGCACGGCAGATCGGCCAGCCCTTTGCCGTGGAGAACCGGCCCGGCGGCGACGGTTCGGTCGGCATCGCCTCGGTGGTGAATGCCGAGCCCGACGGTTACACCTTGCTGCTGAGCACGTCGGCGATGAGCACCGCGGTCATCCTGCACAAATCACTGCCTTACGACGCGACACGCGATCTTGCGCCGGTGGCGATGTTCGGCGGGGAGCCGAGCATGTTGCTGGCGGCGCCGGGGAAAGGCTTTTCAACCGTGGACGACCTCGTGGCGGCAGCCAAGGCAAACCCCGGCAAGCTCAAATTCGCCTCCGTCGGCGTAGGCTCCGCCTCGCATCTCGCCGGCGAGCGCTTCAGCGAAGTTGCGGGGCTGGACGTCCAGCACGTTCCCTACCGTGGGCCGGTCGAAGCGCTCAACGATCTGACGGCCGGGCGCGTCGATTTCTATTTCGTGCCGATCCCACCGACGCTGCCTTTGGCCGCGCAGGGCAAGGTGGTGCCGCTCGCGGTGAGCACGATCGCGCGTTGGCCGCCGTTACCGGATCTGCCGACGCTCGCCGAAGCGGGCTACCCTATTTCCACATTTCTGATCTGGTGCGGGATTTCGGCGCCGGCGAAGACGCCGCGCAATATCGTCGACAAGCTGAACGACGCAATCGGCAGCGCCCTCGACATGCCGGCGATTCAACTCAGATTACAGCGCATGGGCTTTAAGTCGGCGCAGATGGACCCGGATCAATACGGACGATTCTTCGCCGATGATGTCGCCACGATGATCGAGCTCGGCAAGAACGCGCACATCGCGCCGGTGGATTGAAGCGCAAAAGCGACGGCGAGCATGATGTCGGCAAGTCAACCGCCCCTCATCCGGGACACCCGCCGCGGCGGATGGATCGCGCCGGCGCTCACCGCGCTTGACCGATGGTCGAGACGCAGCGTCAGGCAGCAGGCTGAGCCCCCGCTGCGCAGGAAGGCATGGAGCGGCGTTTCGACGACGGCGTAGCCGCGCTCGCCCAACCTCGCCCGCAGCGCCTCGCCGCAACTTGAAAGCACGAGTGTTCGACCAAGGCACACCGCGTTGGCGGCGAAACACGTCGCGTCGGCGCGGTCAAGCGCAAGGCGCTCGGCGGGCGCCACATGCGCGTGAATAGTCGCGAGCGCGGCGGACGTGAAAGCTGCCGGATAGTAGATGACGCCGCCGCAAGGTAGCGCGCAGAAGGCGGTATCGAGGTGATAGAATCTCGGATCGGCGAGAGGAAGTTCGAGGCATCTCACGCCGAAATGCCGCTCCAGGACCCGGCCGGCGGCGGCGTCAGAGCGAAAGCCGCTGCCCATCCAGAATAGGCCGCGCTGCGGATCCCAGATGCAATCGCCCGCCCCTTCGAGCGTAATCCCGTCAGGTAACTCCAAAATCTCCTCGATGAGCCCGCGCGCCTGTAACGCCCGAAACGCCGCCGCAAATGCCGGATGCTCATCCTGCCGCTCGCTGTGGCGAAAACGCGCCAGCACGACCTTGCGGTCGAGCACGACCGCGGCGTTGGCCGTGAATACGAGATCGGGCAGACCCGGCGCCGGTTCGAGCGTTTCGATCGCGGCGCCCGCGGCGAGGAGAACGCGCCGTAAGCTCGCCCACTGACGTCCGGCGGCACCGTACAGGGCCGCGCCGCCGTCCGCCCAGGCTTGCGGGTTCATCCAGGGATTGATGCTGTAGGTCACCGCGAAATGGCGCGGCGGACACATCAGAAAGAGAGGCTGTGAAGTCCGCGAAAGCGTGGTCTTGCTGTTCATCGCTGTGCGAAAGCAGCCTGCGGTTGGGGGCGTTTCCGGAACGAATCAATGCGCCGCGAAAATCGTAGCACGCGGAGTCTTTAATAATGTGACCGAAGAAATCACCCGCCGCGCTGATCGCGGAATTCGTGCGGCGTGGTGCCGGTTTGCTTGCGAAAAAATCGCGCGAAATGCGACGGATCGGCGAACGCGAGCTCCGCGGCAATATCGTGGATCGGCTGCGTGGTGAAGACAAGCTGGCGCTTGGCTTCGGTGAGCACGCGCCGGCGGACGAGATGACCGGCGGTGACGCCGGTCGAACGTTTGACCTGATCGTTGAGGCGGTCGACCGTCATGCCGAGCTTAGCGGCATAAAAGCCGAGCAGACGCTCCGTGCGGAAGAACTCCTCGACCAGCGCTCGCAATCGCGCGACGGTGGCGTCGGCCGGCTGCAGGGTGACGGCGCCGGTGCGGGCGCGGCTTGCGGCAAGCCGGGCGACGCCGACGGCGACCAGCACGAGAAGCCCGCGCATCGCCAACCGATAACCTTCGCGCGCCAGGCTGTGCTCCTCAAACAGCTCGGCGCAAAGCGCCGACAGCCGCGCGAACTCCGGGCCCTCGCCGACCGACACGATCGGTTGCTCGGCGAGCGTCCGCAATCGCGTCAGCGCCTCGCCGGCGCGATCGGTCAGCGCGCCCGTGGCGTCCTCGGTAAATGTGAGGACCCAGCCGTCGGTCACTTCGGGATCGAAACGAAAGCCGTGGGCGATCGTGGCCGGAATGAGAATCGCGGCAGGCGCGGTAAAGCCGAGCCGCGCCGCGTCGAACGTCATTTCGCCGCCGCCGCGCTCAATGAGAAGAATCTGGAACAGATTACGGTGACGATGCGCGCGGATGGTCCAATCATGGATCGACGAGCGCGAGGCGATGGTTTCGACGTGAATGAAATCGAAGGCCTGATCGTCAGGCGGATCGCCGTAAAGATGAAATAGCGGCAGCGTCGAGGCCATGCCCGAGCATAGCTTATCGCGCCAACGAACAAGGAGAGGATGTGAATTTCCGCAAAAAGAAACGGCAGCCCGCATTGACGGGCTGCCGCCTTGTCTAAACGACGCGCCTAGCGGTTCGGGCCGCCCTGTTGGCCGTCGCGCTGGCCGCCTTGCTGACCGCCGGATTGACCGCCTTGGCCGGGCTTGTTCTGGCCGCCCTGCTGTTGCTGGTCGGGTTTATTCTGGCCGCCTTGCTGGCCGGGCTTCTGTCCGCCCTGCTGCGGATTATTGTTCTGCTGATGTTGCGGATTATTCTGTTGGTTCGTCATAGGGACGTTCTCCGTCATTTCTCAGGGGTTGAGTTTTAGTGACTAGACCCCCGCCCATTGAGATAACCGCCGAACCGGACCGGGGTTCCCCAATTTGCTGATCAACTGTGAGCAACGAATTGAATTCATTAAGAAAATTTGTCTCGATACCGACGAAATAGCGGTCCCGCCATTGGCTGCGGCGTCAGGCCGGACGAGTTCAAACCGGCTTGTAGGCCCGGTCGTGATAGACCAGCGCCGGTCCGCCGGGCCCGAGCCGCACCGCTTCGACGACGCCAAAGATGACGTTGTGGGAAGCGACCGCCTTGATCTCGACGGTGCGGCAATCGAAGGCGACGACGGCCGAGGCGAGCACCGGCGCGCCGGTCTTCAAGGTGGTCCACTCGCCCATCGCAAAGCGCTCGTGCAGTTGCGCGCCGCGCCGGCCGGCGAAAACGTCGGCGAGCTTCTCTTCGCTGGCGCCGAGCGTGTTGACGCAAAACACGCCGTTTTGCGCAAGCAGCGGCCCGCTGTTGCTGCGGCGGTTGAGACAAACCAAAAGCGTCGCCGGTTGATCCGACACCGAACACACCGCCGTGGCGGTAAAGCCGGTCTTGCCGGCAATTCCGGCCGTGGTCACGATATGCACGGCGGCGCCGAGCCGGCTCATGGCATCGCGGAACACCAGCGGCTCGACGCTCGCGACCGGACCCGGGCCGACCGCAGTAAAAGCGCCGTCCATGGCGTCGTCAGGCCGTTGATCGGTCCAGCTCATCTTGTTGTTCCATTCGCGCTCATTCCGCAGCGCGCCTGATGTCGTCCGGCAAGCCAGGATAGGCGACATCATCGGGATTGAGCCAGGCCGGATCGGTCCAGCCGTTCTCGTCGTATTCGGACATGCACTGCTCGGCAAGCGCCGTCATCTGCTCGTAAGTCCCGGAGCTGCGCGCATTCCATAACGCCTGAATGCGGATGTCCTCGTGATTGCCGGCATAATTGCGCTCGTAAAGCTCGTGGCGGCCGCCGAATTCGGTGCCGATCGCGTCCCATAGCAGCTTCATCACCTTGATGCGCTCCTTGTAGCCGATGCCGTGGGAGCCGCGCACATAGCGCGCGAGATAGGGGTCGATCGCCGGATTTTTGAAATCCTTGGCCGACGACGGCAGATAGATCAGTGACGAGGCGATGATCTTGTCCACGATTTCCTTGATGCGGCCGTAGGCGTCGCCGGCGAACACGCGGTAGCTCGAGCCGGATTGCAGGTTCGGCAGCACGGCGCCGTCGACCCACGCCATCGGATTTAGCGCCATGGCATCGGTCAGTGCCCAAAACAAATCCCGCCAGGCTATCACCTCGCCCAGCATGGCCTGATTGCCGCGGAATCCGTCGGAGCCGGCGACCCGCAGCGCCTTGGCCAGCACGCCGGCGATGAAGTCGAGCTTGACCGCAAGCCGGGTGCAACCCTGGAACTGGTAGCCGGCCAAGAAGCCCGATTGCGCGAAGAAGGTTTTCAGTTTTTCGATGTCCCGGTGCAGCAGCACATCTTCCCAAGGAACGAAAACATTATCGAACACGAAGATCGCATCGTTCTCGTCGAAGCGCGACGACAGCGGATAATCGAACGGCGTGCCCATCACGCTCGCCGTCATCTCGTAGGAGGTGCGGCAGAACAGCTTCACGCCGGGCGCGTTCATCGGCGCGATGAACATCACCGCGAGATCGGTGTCGTGCAGCGGCACCGCGGCGTTCTGGCCTAGGAAATTATAGTGCGTGAGCGCCGACGCAGTCGCCACGACCTTGGCGCCGGTGACATAGATTCCGGCGTCGGTCTCCTTTTGGATGCTGATATAGACATCCTTGACCTGATCGGCGGGCTTGGCGCGGTCCACCGGCGGATTGACGATGGCGTGATTCATGAACAGCACGTTTTCCTGCGCGCGCCGGTACCAGGCCTTCGCGTTGTCGGCGAACTTGCCGTAAAAGTGGTAATTGGCGCCGAGCGTATTCATCAGCGACGCCTTGTAATCCGGCGAGCGTCCCATCCAGCCGTAGGACATGCGCGCCCACAGCGCGATGGCGTTGCGTTGCGCGACCAGATCCTCGCGCGAACGCGCCGCGCGAAAGAAACGATGCGTGAAGCCCGGCGAACCGGTATCGGTCGGGCAGGTCAGGACGTCTTTCGTCTTCTCGTCGTGCAGCGCGTCGTAGAGCCTTGCGATCGAGCGGGCGGCGTTGCGAAATGCCGGATGGGTGGTGACGTCCTTGACGCGCTCGCCGTAAACATAGACTTCGCGGTCATCGCGCAGGCTCTCGATATATTCCGCGCCGGTGAACGGCCGCGCCTTGGTCTTGATCGCGTCTTCGGACCTCATGTCGCCCGTCCCTGCCTCGCGTCGATGCCAGCGGCAGCAAAGGCACTCCGCCGCAGCCTGTCAACGTGGCGAAAATATCTGCCGCTGGATAGACGCCGAACCAAACGCACACTGCACGTTTATCCGGCAACATGGAAATTATTTCTTATTTTCCGCAGCCGCGGATGCTTCTGTGGAAAAACGTTCTTGAAACTGCCATCTGTCGCGAATGGATGCCCTCGCCGATGCACCAATGCAGGTCCAGGCTGTCGCCGTCACGCGGCGGCGGCGGCCGAGCGCGGCGACACTGGCCGCAGAGCTCGACCAGGCAAGCCCGCGCGAAATCATCGCCGCGGCAGCGCGTACGCTCAGCGACCGTTTGGCGGTGGTCTCGTCCTTCGGCGCCGAGTCAGCCGTGCTCTTGAAATTCGTCGCCGACGTCGATCCGTCGCTGCCGGTGCTGTTTCTCGATACGTTATGGCTATTCAAGGAGACGCTGGCTTATCGCGACGCGCTGGTCGCCCGTCTTGGGCTGACCGATGTGCGCACGATCACCCCCTCCCCGAGCGCCTTGGCGGTGCGCGATCCCAAGCGTGACCTGTGCATTCGCGACCGCGACGCTTGCTGCGGCATCCGCAAGGTCGACCCGCTGGCGAAAGAGCTCGCTGCTTTTGACGGCTGGCTCTCCGGCCGCAAGCGCTATCATGGCGGCGAACGCGCAACGCTTGCGGTGGTCGAGGCCGACGGACCGCGGCTGAAATTCAATCCGCTGGCGCGGCTGGCGCGCGCCGAGCTCAACGCCATCTTCATCGCCGCCAAGTTGCCGCGCCACCCGCTGGAAGGCTTGGGCTTCAGCTCGATCGGTTGCGTGCCGTGCACCCATCGCCCGGCCGCCGGCGCCGACCCGCGCGGCGGCCGCTGGAGCGGGCTTGCCAAAACCGAGTGCGGCATCCACGCCGGGCCGCTGCCGCCCACGGTAAGTTTATAAGACCTGCCCGGCGAATTGCGCGGGACTGATAAGCTCCCGCCGTTGCCGCTCCGATAGCCCCCTGTTACCTTGAACGGAATCGGCGACGAAAGGCGCGCGGGCGCATGGAATACTTCGTCCAGCAGCTCATCAACGGCATCACGCTCGGCTCGATCTACGGTCTGATCGCTATCGGCTATACGATGGTGTTCGGCATCATCGGCATGGTGAACTTCGCCCATGGCGATGTGTTCATGGTGTCGGCCTTTATCGCGCTTATCGCCTTCCTGATCCTCACCACTTGGCTCGGCATCACCTCAATTGCGCTCGCGCTCTTCATCGTGCTGCTCGTGGCGATGACATTCACCTCGCTGATCAACTGGGTGATCGAGCGCGTCGCCTACCGCCCGTTGCGCGGATCGTTCCGCCTGGCGCCGCTGATCTCGGCGATCGGCATGTCGATATTCCTGTCGAATTTTGTTCAGGTGGCGCAAGGACCGCGCAACAAATCGATCCCGCCGATGGTCCAGGGCGAATTCGTGCTGTTCAACCAGAACAATTTTGCGGTCACACTGTCCTACAAGCAGTTGATCATCTGGAGCGTCACCGCCGTGCTGCTGCTGGCGTTCTGGTATCTGGTGACCAAGACCCGGCTCGGCCGCGCCCAGCGCGCGTGCGAGCAAGACCAGAAGATGGCGGCGCTGGTCGGCATCGACGTCGACCGCACTATTTCGATGACCTTTGTGATTGCGGCGGCGCTGGCCGCGGTCGCCGGCACCATGTACCTGATGTATTACGGCGTCGTCAGCTTCTCCGACGGTTTTGTGCCGGGCGTGAAGGCGTTTACCGCCGCCGTGCTCGGCGGCATCGGCTCGCTGCCCGGCGCGGTGGTCGGCGGACTCTTGATCGGCCTGATCGAAACGTTCTGGTCGGCCTACTTTTCCATCGACTACAAGGACGTCGCGGCTTTTTCCGTGCTGGCGATCACCTTGATCTTCCTGCCGCAGGGCCTGTTCGGCCGGCCGGATGTCGAGAAGGTCTGAAATGGGACCCGGCGCGCAAAGCGAGCGCGTCGATGCAGCCGGCGCGCTTCGCGACGCCGCCCTCACCGGCCTGATCGCGTTCGCTCTGTTCCTACCGCTGATCGGCTTCCTCACCGCCGTCAATATCGGCAATGATCTGATCTTGACGACGCGCTGGCCGCTGCTCGCCGTCTTCGTCGCCATCACGGCCGCCGGCCGCTTCGTCTACGTCTTCGCGCTGCTGCCCTGGCTGGCGCGGCGCGCGCAACGCCCGGTGCCGGCCGAACCGCCGGCTTGGCGCGGTTATGTCGCGAACTGGTTCGTGCCCTGCGCCATCGCATTCGTCGTCGTCTATCCGCTGTTTATCTTTTTTACGCTCGGCTCGGGCGGCGGCCAAAAGTGGATCGACAATTTCGGCATCCAGATCTTGATCTATGTGATGCTGGGCTGGGGCCTCAATATCGTGGTTGGGTTGGCGGGCCTGCTCGACCTTGGCTATGTCGCCTTCTACGCGGTCGGCGCTTATTCCTATGCGCTGCTGGCGAAAACCTTCGGCCTGGGATTTTGGGTGCTGTTGCCGCTCGCCGGTATCCTGTCCTCGTTCTGGGGCATCCTGCTCGGCTTTCCGGTGCTCCGCCTGCGCGGCGACTATCTCGCCATCGTGACGCTTGCCTTCGGCGAGATCATCCGCCTCGTCCTGATCAATTGGGTGGCGCTGACCAACGGCTATGCCGGCATCATCGGCATACCGCGCCCGACTTTTTTCGGCATGCCGTTCGACGCCAGCGACCATGGTTTTGCCGCGGTATTCGGTCTGCAATTCTCGCCGCTCTACCGCATCATCTTTCTCTATTACGTTATTCTGGCACTTGCTTTGCTCACCTGCTTCGTCACCGTGCGGCTGCGCCGGCTGCCGATCGGCCGCGCCTGGGAGGCGCTGCGCGAGGACGAGATCGCCTGCCGCTCGCTCGGCATCAACACCACCAATACCAAGCTCACCGCGTTTGCCATGGGCGCGATGTTCGCCGGCTTCGCCGGCTCGTTCTTTGCGGCGCGGGAGGCGTTCATTTCGCCGGAGTCCTTCACCTTCATCGAATCCGCGACCATCCTCGCCATCGTCGTTCTCGGCGGCATGGGCAGTCAGATCGGCGTCGTCATTGCGGCTATCGTGATGATCGGCGGTTCGGAGCTGTTGCGTCAGCTCGACTTCCTCAAAGACATTTTCGGCCCGACCTTCGACCCCACGCAGTACCGCATGCTGCTGTTCGGCCTTGCCATGGTGCTGATCATGGTGTGGCGGCCGCGCGGACTGATCGCGACCCGCGCGCCCTTGGTTTTCCTGAAAGGGCGCAAGACCATTTCCGCCGATCCGGTCAAAGAACGACATGCTACGGAAGGACTTGGTTGATGGCGCGCGATGGCAGCGCGGTGTTGCGCGTCGAGCACCTGACGATGCGCTTCGGCGGGCTGGTTGCCGTCGATAATGTCAGCTTCGATGTCGAGCGCGGCGCCATCACCGCGCTGATCGGACCGAACGGCGCCGGCAAAACCACGGTGTTCAACTGCATCACCGGCTTCTACAAGCCGACCGAGGGCAGGCTTGCGCTGCAGCGCGGCGAACCCGCGCTGTGGAATGCGCTCGAAGACGTGACGCAGACCGGCGCGCGCAGTGTGACACGGCGCGACGGCGCGCTGTTTCTGCTGGAGAGGATGCCGGATTATCTGGTGGCGCAACAAGCGCGCGTCGCCCGCACGTTTCAGAACATCCGGCTGTTTCCCGGCATGACCGTGCTCGAGAATTTGCTGGTGGCGCAGCATAATCGGCTGATGCGCGCGTCCGGCTATACGCTCCTCGGCATATTCGGCTTTCCGTCCTATGGCGCGGCCGAGCGCGGCGCGATCGACAAGGCGCGCGCCTGGCTCGACCGTGTCGGCCTCAACGAGCGCGCCGACGATCCGGCCGGCAACCTGCCCTACGGCGCGCAGCGGCGGCTGGAAATCGCGCGCGCCATGTGCACCGATCCGGTGCTGCTCTGCCTCGACGAGCCGGCAGCCGGGCTTAATCCGCGCGAGAGCGCCGAACTCAACGAGCTTTTGCTCGTCGTGCGCGACGAATACCCCGTCTCGATCCTCCTGATCGAGCATGACATGACGGTGGTCATGAACATTTCCGACCATGTCGTGGTGCTCGATTATGGCGTTAAAATCGCCGACGGCGCGCCGGAGGCGGTCCGCAACGATGCCAAAGTCATCGCCGCCTATCTCGGCGTTGCCGACGAAGAGGTGGCGAGAGTCGAGGCGGAGGTCGGCTTGTGACCGCTGCCCTGCTTTCGGTGCGCGGCGTGACGGCATTCTACGGCCGCGTCCAGGCGCTCAAGGGCGTCGACCTTGACGTCAATGAAGGCGAGATCGTCGCGCTGATCGGCGCCAATGGCGCCGGCAAATCCACGTTGATGATGACGGTGTGCGGCAATCCGCGGGCCCACGACGGCGAAATCGTTTTTGCCGGCCGCGATATCACCCGTTTGCCGCCCCACGAGATCGCACGGCTGAAGCTCGCGCAGGTGCCGGAAGGCCGCCGCATCTTTGCGCGAATGACGGTGCTGGAGAACTTGCAGATGGGTGCGACCGTCGCGGCATCTGCCGAATTCGACCGCGATCTTGAAGGCGTGTTGACGCTGTTTCCGCGCCTCAAAGAGCGCCTCGCCCAGCGCGGCGGCACGCTGTCGGGCGGCGAACAACAGATGCTGGCAATCGCGCGCGCGCTGATGAGCCGGCCGCGGCTGTTGCTGCTCGACGAGCCATCGCTGGGATTGGCGCCCCTGATCGTGCGGCAGATTTTCGACATCATCAAAAAGCTCAACGCCGAGCAAGGCCTCACCGTATTCCTGGTCGAGCAGAACGCTTTCCATGCGCTCAAACTCGCGCACCGCGGCTATGTCATGGTCAACGGCTTGATCACGCTGTCCGGCACCGGCCGCGAACTGCTCGACCGGCCGGAGGTGAAATCCGCCTATCTCGAAGGCGGCCGGCAAAAGGCCGAGCCATGATGCAAGGTTTTCTCCACGAGGAGAGCTCCTTCGGGGTCTTTGTACTGCTCACCGTCATCCTTGGCGGCGGCGCGGCGGCGCTCGCCGGCCGCGCCATCGCGCTGACCTGGCGGCCGTGGTGGCAGATCGCCGTCTATATGCTCATTCTCGGCGGCGCCGTGCGTTTCATTCACTTTGCCCTGTTCGGCGGCACGCTGGTTTCAGTTCATTACTACCTTGTCGACACCGTGGTCTGCGTGGCGTTCGGATGTATCGGCTTTCGCGTCGAGCGCGCCGCGCAAATGGTCCGGCAATATCGCTGGATCAACGATCCGAACGGCCCGCTGCGCTGGCGCCGCAAGTCGCTTTGACGTAACATTGCGCCAAGCACGAACGCGCCGGTTCCAGTTGAGGGGACGAAGATGAAAAGCACCACGACACTCGCTCTCGCGCTCGGCATCGCGCTTGGTTTGGCGGGATCCGCATCCGCCCAGGTCAAGTTCGGCGTCGGCGGTCCGATCACCGGCGCCAATGCCGCGACCGGGGCGCAAATGAAGAATGGCGTCGATCAGGCGGCTACCGACATCAACGCCGCCGGCGGCATTCTCGGTCAGAAAATCGCGACCGAGTACGGCGACGACGTGTCCGATCCCAAGCAAGGCGTGTCGGTCGCCAACAATTTTGCCGGCGACGGCGTCAAATTCGTCATCGGACACTACAATTCCGGCGTCACCATTCCGGCTTCCGAAGTCTACCAGGAAAACGGCATCCTCGAAATCACGCCCTCCTCCACCAATCCCACGGTCACCGAGCGCGGCATGTGGAACATTTTCCGCACCTGCGGCCGCGACGACCAGCAGGGCAAGGTCGCGGGCACCTACATCCTCGCGCACTTCCAAGGCAAGAAGGTCGCCTTCGTCAACGACAAGACCACTTACGGCAAAGGCCTCGCCGACGAGACATTGAAGACGATCAAAGCCGGCGGCATGAATGAAGTTCTGTATGAAGGCATCAATACCGGGGAGAAGGACTATTCGGCGCTGATCTCCAAGATCAAGCAGTCGGGCGCCGATCTCGTTTATTTCGGCGGCCTCTACACCGAAGGCGGCCTGATCGTGCGGCAGATGCGCGACCAGGGCGTCACGGCGCCGCTGATGGGCGGCGACGGCATCACCTCGGACGAGTTCGCCTCGGTCGGCGGCCCGGGCGTGGAAGGCACGCTGATGACCTACGGTCCCGATCCGCGCAACAAGCCGGAGGCTAAGGCCGTGGTCGAGGAATTCCGCGCCAAGAAATTCGAGCCGGAGGCTTACACGCTCTACAGTTACGCCGCCGCGCAGATCATCGCGCAGGCGGCGACGGCGGCCAATTCGCTCGATCCGAAAAAAGTCGCCGACGAGATGCATTCCGGCATGGCGTTTAAGACCGTGCTTGGCGACATTTCCTACGATGCCAAGGGCGACATCACCAAGCTCGATTACGTCATGTACATCTGGAAGAAGGATGCGAGCGGCAAGCTCACTTACGTGGAATGCCCGGCGTCCGGCTGCACGATGTGAAAGCTGGCGCGGCGTTTTGTTTATAGATCTAGCGAGGCGTCGTCTTCGTTCCTTTGGGTCGGTGTGCACATAGGCTCCTCACACCATCGATGCGGGGCCCGCGTTCGCCGCCCCCAACG
>Ga0181525_10000812_pt1 | contig 27148 bp, 20 predicted proteins | sample PEATcosm2014_Bin_48_FD_121100 | JGI IMG/M metagenome (GOLD analysis project Ga0181525, IMG submission 121100) | Peatland microbial communities from MTU Mesocosm Facility, Houghton, MI, USA - PEATcosm2014_Bin06_10_metaG | ecosystem: Environmental > Terrestrial > Soil > Wetlands > Peat | place... | reverse complement strand
TGTCGGTTGGGTCGCCGCAAACCGCGGCCGGCTGACGGAAAATATGGGGCAATAGGTAATTTTGCCAAAAGTCTGTTGAACTTTAACCTGCCGCGACTGTAATTGCGTATCCGGGCCGAGGCAGCATGAGCAAGTCCATTTCAAGTCGCGCGTCCGTCGGCACGGTGTCAGGTATCACCGCAACGGCGATCGTCATCGCCGACATGGTCGGCGTCGGCGTCTTCACCAGCCTGGGATTTCAGGTCGTCGACATCAAGTCCGGCTTCACGCTGCTCTTGCTGTGGATCGTCGGCGGTGTGGTGGCGATCTGCGGGGCGCTCTGCTACGCCGAATTGGCCACCATGCTGCCGCGATCGAGCGGGGAGTACAACTTTCTGCGCCGGATCTATCATCCGGCCTTCGGGTTCGTGGCCGGCTGGCTGTCGGCGACCGTCGGCTTCGCGGCGCCCATAGCGCTCGCCGCCATGGCGTTCGGCAGCTATTTCAAATCCATCTCGCCGCATGCGCCGCCGCTGTTGCTTGGATTCGGTGTAACCTGGCTTGCCGCGCTGGTGCATCTCGGCGGGGTACGGTTCGGCGGCGCATTCCACAACGTTTGGACCTTGCTCAAGCTCGTCCTCATCGTTGTTTTCATCGTCGCCGGTTTCGCATTCGGCGATCAACAGCCGATTTCATTTTCGCCGGGCGCCGCCGACCTCCCGGCCATCACCGGCGCGCCGTTCGCCATCAGCCTGGTGTTTGTGATGTATTCCTATTCCGGCTGGAACGCGGCCACCTATATCGCCGGCGAACTGCGCGATCCGGCGCGCAATTTGCCGCGGGCGTTATTGGCGGGCACCGCGGTCGTGATCGTTCTCTATGTCGGGCTTAACGCGATCCTTTTGGTCACGACGCCGCTGCCGGAATTGGCCGGGCAACTTGACGTCGCGGTGGTCGCCGGCCGGCATGTGTTCGGCCCGTTTGGCGGACGCATCGTCGGAGCGCTGATCAGTCTCGGGCTGGTATCTTCGATCAGCGCCATGACGTGGATCGGCCCGCGCGTGACCATGACGATGGGTGAGGACATGCCCGTGCTGCGTCTGTTCTCACGCCAGTCGAAGCGCGGCGTTCCGGCCGTCGCCATTATCTTTCAGCTCTTGGTCTCCAACCTTTTGCTATTGACCCAGAGCTTCGAAGCGGTATTGGATTTCGTCCAATTCAGCCTCACCTTCTGCTCGTTTTTTACGGTGCTGGGTGTTATCAAGATGCGTATCACCCACCCCGATCTGTCACGGCCGTACCGCGCCTGGGGCTACCCATTGACGCCGCTCATTTTCCTCGCAATGACGTTATTCGTAATGTACTATCTCGTCGTCAGCCGGCCGTTGCAGTCTCTCGGCGGCCTCGCCATAATGTTAGCCGGCCTTGTGATTTATTATATGGCTCGCCTGCTTTCCAAGGTTCCCGCTCCGGACGTTTCCCAAACAGTGCCCCTGAAGGTAGATGCCCTCGACCGCGCCTAAGTTGATGGCGTCCGCCCTCGTCGCGGGCCTGCTGGCGCTGACCACGGCGCTGACCTTGGCGCCGGCGCGCAGCGCCGAGCTATCGGCACCCAACGATACCGCGCGCTTCCTCGCCGGACTGCCGCCTGCGGCGGACTCGCCGCTCGTAACTCTCACCAAGGATCCGCTCTGGGAGCAGCACGCCAGCCATTTCAATTCCATCTTCGGACAGGTCGACAAGACCAGGCTTTCGGAGATTCGCGCATTCTCGCAAGCGCAGTTGACCGAAAAGCACCAGTCGATGCTGTACATGTTCAGCGGTCCGGATTTCCTCTACGCCGTTTCGTTTTTCCCGAGCGCAACGACCTACGTGCTGAGCGGTCTCGAGCCGGTGGGCGAGGTTCCGCAATTGACCGGTCTGCCGCATCAGGCCGTCAATTCGGCGTTGCTTAACCTCGAAAGCTCGATGAGCACCCTGCTGAACATCAGCTTCTTCATCACCAAGGAGATGAGGACCCAATTGCAAACCGGGCCGGTCTACGGGACGCTGCCGGTCATCTATGTATTTCTGGCGCGGACCGGCAAGACCATCCACGACGTGAGTTTCGTGAACCTCGACGAGGACGGCAATATCGAGACGCCGCCCGCGCCGGGCGACAAAGCCGCGGCCAAGAAATTCGCCCAAAGCGGGGCCAAAGGCGTGAAGATCGTTTTTTCGGACGGCAACGGGCCTAATCAGACGCTCTACTATTTCAGCACCAATCTTGCCGACGACGGAGTCAAAACGAGCGGCTTCCTGCAATTCTGCGACCGGCTCGGCGTCGCCGACAGTTTCTTCAAGAGCGCGTCCTATCTGATCTCCGGCGGCGGCTTCAACAAGCTGCGCAATTTCATTCTCAACCGCAGCGCGACGATCGTGCAGGACGATACCGGCATTCCGATCACCTATTTCGATCCGAAAAAATGGCGGCTGCGGCCGTTCGGTCATTATCTCGGTCCGATTCCGGAATTCTCCTCATGTTATCAGGCCGGAATGGACGAGCTGTTTCGCAAGGGCAACCCTGTCCCGATCGATTTTGGGCTCGGCTACCGGTGGCGAACGAACGAATCGAATCTCTTGGTCGCGCAGCGGATTGGACCCCTAGATGGGGCCGCCGTTAGCTCCGCGTTAACCACCGTATCGGACCAGTGGTGGGGGGCCGCGCCGAAAACGTGCGGCGGAAAGCCGCCTATCGAGGCCGCCGCAAAAGAGCCGCTTGACCGCTTCTTTTTCGGAGCTCGCCCGGTTCGTTAGGCCAGACCGTCAAAATAGGGACAAAGTTGTCACCGAGATTACCGGATCGTCGGGTGGGGAAGATTAGGTGTCACAAGGGGTTGCCGGCCCAGCGCTGCAAGGTGCCCGTTGGCCCGCCATAGGCGCGGCTGCGAGCCAGCGCGTGCGCCATTCCAAACTGGACGCCGACGTGCGACGGCGCGTCGAGCCGGCCATAGCGCGCACGCTTGCTGTACGCGGTCATCTCGAAAGCGGCCGCGCCAGGTACGAGTACGCGCGCCGGCCGCCGCGCCGGATGAGTGGGCTGCGGGACGCGATCGAAGAGCACCTGTTCCAGATTTGCGTCGTCTCGTTGCTCGTAAGTTCCGTGGGCTGGGGTCTGCTGCTTTACAACGAATACCGGTCGGCGTTCTCGGGGACGCCGGTTACGGCCTATGCGCCGACGAATGCCGGCAACGCCGACTTTGGAAAAGCTGACGTCTACGTCGCCTCGACCTACGCGCCCGTCGATCACGCCAAGGCAGTAGCGAGCGCGCGCGTGCCGGCCGGCGGCGCGAGCGCCGCCAGCATCGTGGCCCGCGACTGGAACCTGTTTCAGCCGGTGCGGCAGGCCGACCAGGTTTCGGCGCCGGCAAAAGCCGTGACGATCGCGCCCCCGGTCCGCGTGGCGGCGGTCACGCCGCCGGTACCTGTGACGGTCGCGCCCCCGGTCCGCGTTGCCGCGCTCGCCCCCGCTACGCAACTCGCGGCGCTTCATCCGGCAACCGATGCCGTCGTGCCCCGCCTTCCCGCCACTATCGAAGCAAAGACGAGCCTGGTCGATTTCGAGACGGCGCCTTTCCCTTATCGCGGCAACATGCCCGGGTCGGACCGTCCGTTCCTCAATGCCGGCGAAGAAGGTCACCGCGGCCATGTCAATTTCCGCGGTCATGTCTTTTGGGAAGCGGAGACCTACAGCGACGACCGGGTGCTGCTGCACATCCCGCCGGGGTTCGATCCCAAACGTCCCGCCGTCATGGTGGTTTTCTTTCACGGCCACGGTGCCGATCTGGCGCGCGACGTGCGCGACCGGCAACGTCTGCCGGCGCAGATCACGGCGGCGGAAGCTAACGCGGTCCTGGTGGCGCCGCAGTTTGCTTTCGATGCGCCGGATTCGAGCGCCGGAAAATTCTGGGAGCCCAACGGATTCAAGCACTTCCTCGACGAAGCCGCGCAGAAGCTTGCCAAGATGTATGGCGATCCACGCAGCGCGCCAGCGTTCGCGAATATGCCGATCGTCATTGTCGCCTATAGCGGCGGCTTCGGCCCGACGCTGGCGGTGCTGGATCGCGGCGGCGTGGGCTCGCGCGTGCGGGGCCTGGTCCTGCTCGATGCGCTCTATGCCGGCATCGATTCGTTTGCCGACTGGATCGCCAATAACCGATCGGCATTCTTCGTCAGCTCCTACACGCCGTACACGGAATACCACAACGCCGATCTCAAACACCTGCTGAGCGAGCGCTCGGTGCCGTACGATTCGGAACTCAAGCGCGATCATCTCCAGGGCACGGTCGCGTTCCTGCCTGCCGGCGACGTCCCGCACCGGGATTTCGTGACCCATGCTTGGACCGATAATCCGGTCACGGATATTTTGGCGAGAATGGACGACATCGATCCGAAGCTCGAAACGGCCGCAATGACGGCGGCAAAACGCAACTGATAAATCGGGTAAAGCGGAGTTACGATCCGCTCGGTGCTACCGCCCGTGCTCCCACAACATTTCCAGCCGATGGCGGAACGATTTCGGCCGCTCGGCGAACAAGCGATGGGCGATGCGTGCGGCGCGTTGCGCCAGCGCCGCCGAATGCTCCGCGATGGCCGGCGTCAACCGCGAGCGCCAATGCGCCAAGGGCTGATGCGGCGCGGTGAGCCGCTTGAGCACTTCGAGATCCTGGCAGCGCCCGAGCCGGTCGCGCAGCCGCTCGGCTTCTTCGGTCCACATGCGGCCGAAGCGCGGCCATAACGGCTCGATCAATTCCATCTGATAGCGCAGATCGACAACGCGCTGGCGCAATCCATGCAGATCTTCCGCGCCGGCAAGCGACCAATCGGCCGGGATGCGCCTGCGCGCGCTGCGAAAACTATCCGCCAATTGCGCCGCGATCGAAGAGAAATCGAACGGGTCGAGCGGCCACAGTTCGACCGACGCCGCCGCCGTGTCGAGCCAGGCGGTAATGGCGTCGCGCAGCGCCGGCGTCAGCACCGCCTGCTCCTCGCTGCCGCGCAACGCCTCGATGCGCTCCCGGATGGTCGCGGTCGAGCGCTCGGATAGCACCAAGCCTTTCTTGAGGATGTCGTCGAAGGCATTAAGCGCCGCCGCGCTGTCGCGCGCATGCGCCAGCGAGCGGGCGTGATCGCGCGCCTCGTGCCGCCAGCGCGAGGCATCCGGGATGAACGGCGCCAAAAGCCGCATCAGCGCGCGCCACTCCTTCATGGCGCGGCGGAAATTGTGCACGGCGTCCTGGTTGGAGCGTTCCGGACCCATGATGGCGGCGCGGGCTTGGGCCAGAATATGGCCGGCAATGCCGCGCACGGCCGGCCCGATCGCCGCATTGGGCTGCAAGGCAGGTTTATCGCCCATAATCGGCTCTATGAGTGCGTGCATGACGGTTAAGACTGGTTCAGACCAGTTCAAGACTTGGCCCCAGCCCGGCATTATGACGAATTATCGGACCCGCCGCACTTCCCTTATGGAAGGGGGCTTGCTACATGACCTTGCAATAAATCGAACCTTTGACGCGGGGTGGAGCAGCCCGGTAGCTCGTCAGGCTCATAACCTGAAGGTCGTAGGTTCAAATCCTACCCCCGCAACCAAACTCAAAAGGGCCCGCAAGGGGCCCTTTTGAGTATGTCGCGGAGGTCCGGCGAACGAACCGAAAAGAGGGCTCGGCAAGCGGCGCTGCCGCGGCAGAAATGTTCAGAGCCTACCCCCTCAAGCTGTTACGCAACGGCAACGTGTGCGGTCCTACGAGCCCGCCGGGAAGACGTGACTGATCGCGGCCAGCACGGCGAGAAGCGTGAGCCCGATGCCAAGGCTCCAGCCGATCAGCTTTTTCTCGACCGCCAACAGCGGTTCGGGCGCCGCGCGCAATTCTGCGCGCAGTTCCCGGCCCAAGTCGGAGTGATGCGTGAAGTCTGACATTTTTTCTCTTCCGCCCATGAAAAACTTGACCTGACCGGATAATCGATCTCGCCATCGCGGGGCGGAAAGTCAATGCAAACAACAAAAATAAGAGAGTCTTGTTTGATCGGCGAAGTATTGGACGAATGAATTCACCGCCGAGCGGTCCCGCCGGGAAAGAATGTTTTACGCCGCAAGGGGATTTTGCGCCGCTACGCGGCCACTTGCGTAAGACGGCCCATCTCGCGCTGCACGAGCTGCTGGTAGAGCCCCTCGCGGCGCATCAGCAGATCCGGCGCGCCGTCCTGCATGACCTTGCCGGCCTGCAACACGACGATGCGGTCGAAATTGCGCACCGTGGAAAGCCGGTGCGCGATGGCGATGACGGTGCGGCCGTTCATCAGGCGGCCCAAGGCTTCGCGGATCGCTTCTTCGGATTCGCCGTCGAGCGCCGAGGTTGCCTCGTCTAGCAACAAAAGCGGCGCGTCCTTGAGAAACGCCCGCGCGATCGCGATGCGCTGGCGCTGGCCGCCGGACAGTTTCACGCCGCGCTCGCCGACGATGGTGCGCATGCCTTGCGGCAGATTCTCGATGAAGTCGCAGCGCGCCGCGAACGCCGCGCCGAGCACTTCGTCGTCGGTCGCCTCCGGGCGGCCATAGCGGATGTTCTCCATGACCGGGCGGTGGAACATCGAAATGTCCTGCGGCACGACGCCGATGGCGTCGCGCAAGCTCTCTTGCGTGACCCGCGCGATGTCCTGGCCGTCGATCAAGATGCGGCCGAACTGCACATCGTAGAAACGCTGCAACAGCGCGAACAGCGTCGACTTGCCGCCGCCGGAATGGCCGACCAGGCCGACGCGCTCGCCCGGCCGAAAGGTCAGCGAAAAGTCCTCGAAAATGCGCTGGCCGTCGGCGTAGCGGAAATCGACGTGCTCGAACTTGACGCTGGCGCCGCGCCGCACCAGCGGTTCGGCTTCGGGGTGATCGCGCAGGTCATGCGGCACCAACAGCGTCGCCACGGCTTCCGCAAGCCGCGCGATATGCTGGGTGATGTCGACCAGAGCCACCGCAAGATCGCGGGTCGCGCTGAGCACCGAGATCGCCAGCGTGCAGGCCAGCACCACGTCGCCGGTCGTCGCCGCGCCTTGCTGCCACAGCATGATCGCCCAGAACAGCAAGCCGAGCGTCAAGATCACCGTGACCACGGCATGAAAGATGCGCAGCTTCTCAAGATAGAACAGGCTCCTGCGCCGCGCGTCCATTTCGCGATCGACGGTTGCCTCGAAGCGGCGGTGCTCGCGAAAAATGCCGCCGAACGCGCGCACCAGCGGCATATTGCTGACGACGTCGACCATCTCGCCGTCCACGGTCGCCGCCTTGTTGGCGAAGTCGTGATGCAGCGGCCGGCCCGCCGCCGCCAGCCGGAACATCAAGAGCACCATGATTCCGGCGACGCAGGCCAGCGCGCAGGCCATCGGCACGCTGATGGTGAACACCAGCGCAATCGCCGCGATCGTCGCCACGACCGGCGGCAGCACGTTCCAGATGAACATGTTCTCCGCGGTGAAGACGGCGTTCGAGGTGGCGGTGACGCGGCTTGTCAACATGCCGGGCAGGCGGTCGGCGAAATAAGTCGGCGAATGGCCCATCAGATGCCGAAACAGATCGCGCCTTAGATCGCCGCTGACGGCGACGAAGGCATAATTGGCGATCCACGATGCAATGCGCCAAAGCAGATTGTCGGCAACGATCAGCGTGCCAAGGAGGCAGAACGCGGTCCATACCGCCGCGTTGGCGCCCCTCGAAAGCGTGTCGACTAGAAATTTAACCCCGTATTGCGTGCCGACGGAGCAGATGACGGCGCCGAGCACTGCGGCGAGGATCACCGCATGCGCGACCGGCCGCATTCGGATGTAGCGAAAGATGAAGGCGAGGGGAGAGCCGGCGTAACCCGTCAGTTCGGCCATGCGCGTATTCATCTCCACCGGAAGCCGCCGGCCCCTTCTGCAAGCTTCGAGAAACCGTGCCAAGGAGCCATGAAGGGAACGAGCCGGCGCCCGCCGTGTTCCGCGCCGCGCGGCGCGCACCCATCACATTCGTCAAACGTCTGTTACGTCGTCGTCAGCAGCCGATCGTTTGCCGAAGCCCGCACGCACGGACATCGATGTCGACGCGGCAGCCGCGAAAAAGTTCCATGCGCCGCGGAAAATTAAGTTCCCGCCGCAACCCGACGTATTTCGCGGTTGCAACGTTGTCGGTTGTCGCCGGGCGAGAACTTCAAACCACAATATAGAGGGATTTCGATGCACATCGCACAAGTTGCGCCGCTGACCGAGGCCATCCCGCCCAAGCTTTACGGCGGCACTGAGCGGGTGGTGTCCTGGCTGACGGAGGAACTGATCGCGCTCGGGCACGAGGTGACGCTGTTCGCAAGCGGCGACTCGATTACCTCGGCGAAGCTGGAAGCGGCATGGCCGCGCGCGTTACGGCTCGACGGCGCGGTGCGCGATCCCAACGCGCTGCACATGATGATGCTGGAGCGGGTCTATCGGCGCGCCGGCGACTTCGACTTTCTGCACTTTCATCTCGACTATTATCCGTTCTCGCTGTTCTCGCGCCAGCCGACGCCGTTCCTGACAACGCTGCACGGCCGGCTCGATTTGCCGGAGCACCAGCCGGTATTCGACACATTCTCCACGGTTCCGGTGGTATCGATCTCGGATTCGCAGCGGCGGCCGCTACCGCAGGCCAATTGGGTGCGCACGGTTCATCACGGCCTGCCGGCCCGGCTGCTCGAGCCGAAGCCGGTCAAGCCGAGCTATTTTGCGTTCCTCGGCCGCATCGCGCCGGAGAAGGGCATCGATCGCGCCATCCGTATCGCGCAACATTGCGGCGTGCCGCTTAAAGTGGCGGCCAAGGTCGATAAGGCGGACAAGGATTATTACGATGAGCAGATCAAGCCGCTGCTGCAGTTCGGCAATGTCGAGTTCATCGGCGAGATCGGCGACAAGGAAAAGCCAGAATTCTTGAGCGGCGCCATCGCGCTTTTGTTCCCCATCGATTGGCCGGAACCGTTCGGCCTGGTGATGATCGAGGCCATGGCCTGCGGCACTCCGGTGATCGCGTTCAACCGCGGCTCGGTTTCGGAGATCATCGAAGACGGTCTCACCGGGTTTGTCGTCGAGGATATCGAAGGCGCGATCGGCGCCATCGATCGGCTCGATCATCTGTCACGCGGCAAGATTCGGCGGCGCTTCGAGGAGCGCTTCACCGCGCGCCGCATGGCGCAGGATTACCTTGCCGCCTACCGCAGCATGATGGACAGCGCCACGCCGCATCTGCGTCTCGTCGCCGACGACGCCCCGGCGTTGTGAGCTCGGTAGGGTGGGTTGCGAACGTCAGCGAAACCCACCGCAAGGCCGTTGGTGGGTTACGCCGCTTGGCGGCTAACTCTGCGATACCTGTTCCATCGGTCGTGTTTCCGGCATTAGGAACCACAGCACGGTAAACCCCACGACGGCGATGACGGCGAGTGCCGCGAAGGCCGGCCGGCTGCCGAAGTGGTCAGTCACATAGCCGGCGAGCGTCGCGCTCAATGCGGCGCCGATGCCGGTCGCCGTGCCGAGAATGCCCTGGCCGAGGTTGAAATGGCCGGTGCCACGCGTGAGATCGGCGACCACGAGCGGCACCATGACGGCGAATACCGCAGCCGTGATGCCGTCCAAAAGCTGCACCGCGAGAAGGAGCGAAGGATCGGTCACCGAGGCAAACAACAAGCCGCGGATCGGCAGCGCGGCGAAACCGATCAGCAGCAGCGGCCGGCGTCCCCAGATTTCCGCGCGCCTGCCCACCCACGGCGACAATGCCGCCACCACAAGCTGCGGCACGACGATACACGCCGCGATGATGACCGTCGCCCAATCCGCCGAGCGCATGGTGACGACGCTGCCCATCAACGGCAGCATGGCCGAATTGGCCAGATGAAACAGCAGCAGGCATCCGGCGAAAATGAGCAGCGGCCGATTTTGCATCAGCGTGCCCGGTCTGATCGGCGGTTTCTTGACGAGGCGGCGCGGTGGTGCACCGTGCGCCCGTTCCGGATCGATCTCGGCTCCGACGATCGTGCGCAGCGACCAGAGCGCCGGGATGAGCAACAGCACCGTGACGATGAACACGGCGCGCGCCGAAATCAGATAACCGCAAGCGCCCATCGCCGCCGCGGCCAAGCCGTTGCCCACCGAGGCGAAGCGCGCATTGCGGCCGAGCCGCTCGCCAATCGCGACGTGGCCGACGAGACCGAGACTGATCGCGGCGATGGCCGGGCCGAGCACGCAACTCGCCAGCGCATGCAGCACCGACCCCGCCAGTACCAACGGAAAGATCGGCACCGCCGCATAGAACAGGGCGCTCACGCAGATGGCCGCCACCGCAACGCCGGCAACGAAACGCTCCGAACGCGCGGCGTCGACCAGCGCGCCGCCGGGCATTTGTCCGATCAGTGAAACGAAGCCGGTCGCCGACAACACCAGCCCGATATCGACCTGCGTCCATCTTTGCGTGGTGAGATAGACCGACACGAATGGGCCGAAGCCGGTCTGCACGTCGGCGACAAAGAAAATGAACCAATCGAGCCCGCGCAAGCTCTGCCGCGACGGCAGCAATGGCGGCTCGGTTCCTTGCGGCTGGTCCGTTGGCGGCGGCGCGGACGCGGTCTCGCTCCCACCGTGCGGATCCGGCCTGTCGCCTAAGCGGCGTAATGGATTTGCGGGCAGGATACGTCTCCGACACAGTCGTGAGAGTTGGCGCGCTTTACGAAAGTCGCGCGCTATTCAAACGGCAGGGGCTCGAGCTTGCCGAGCGCACCGAGGACGACGACCGGTTTTCCTTCCGCATATTCAGGGGCTGCTTTCACTTGGTCGCGCGTAAGCTCGAGCGTCACCTTGGCGTCGGCCTGGCCCGGCGGCGGAAAATGCAGCGCGCTCCAGTCGACCGCGATCTTGCGGCTGCCGACGCCGAGGAAGCCGCCGAAATCGATGATCGCGGCGCGCACCTGTCCGCTATGCTCGACGACCACGTCGACGATGCGGCCCATATTCTCGTCGGCGGCGCTCACCACCTCGCGGCCGAGAATGCCTTCGACCTCGTGGTTGTTGAGGATGGTCACCGAAGGCGGCACATCCGGCGCCGTTGCCGGATGATCCGCGGGCGGGTCGCTTCCGCCCGGCGCTTGGACGTTTTCCGCGAAAACGACACCGGCAGTGGGCGATAACGCCGCTGCCGCCGCCAAAGCGACTATCGCCATCAAGCTTTTTGCGCGCATCTTGGCTCCGGGAGGTCCAATGGAGTTCCGCCCAATGGAACTCCGCATAATGGAACTCAAGGCACTAAGCCGCGGCAACCCGGCTGGTTCCAGGCAAGCCCGGTATCATGATGCGAAGACGGCGCTTGGCTGCGGCGCGTCGCGAATCATTTGTTGCGCCGGTTCTTCTGTCGAACCGTCTCGACTTCGATAGCCTTCGCCATGAACTCGTGACCCATTGCCCGCGCGTCGCGTCCGCTTAGGACGAAAACACGATGGACACCCGGATATTGCCGCTGATCCGGGGCGTATCGAGCGAAACGGTGTCGCCGTGACGGCGCACCCAGATCGACGCTCGATGACGAAAGCCGCAAATCCCGCAACGTCACTTCGTCGAGGAACTCGGGCAGGCGCGGATTGCGTAGCCGGATCTCGCCCTGGAACGGGTCGAATTCGAGACCGAGCGAAGCTTCAAGTAACGTGAATGGCGCGGCGCTGGCCCAGGCCTGCGGAGCGCAGGCGACCGGATAGAGCGTCGGCCCTTTGCCGCGCTGATGCCGGAAGCCGCAGAACAGCTCCGGCAGGCGGCGGTGATCCATATAGGTGGCGGCGCCGAACAGGCCGCCGAACAGCGTCTCGACCGAGCGCTTGCATTCGTAGCGCGCGAGGCCGAGCGCGATCAGCGCATTGTCGTGCGGCCAGACCGACCCGTTATGATAAGACATCGGATTAAAGCGCGCTTCGCCGAGCGCCACGGTGCGAATCCCCCAGCCGGAGAAGAAGTGCGGCCGCAATAATTCCTTGGCGACGCGCGCGGCGCGATCGGGCGCGGCGATGCCGGTGAACAGCACCTGACCGGCATTCGACGTGCGCACCCGGCACGGCTTTTTCGCACCGTCGAGCGCGAGCGCATAGGTATCGAGCTCCGGGCACCAGAATGCCGCCTCGAAGCGTTCGGCAAGGCGGCTCGCTTCGGCATCGAGCCTTTCCGCGGCGGCGTCGCGTCCGAGCCGGCGCGCGCACCGCGCCGCCATGCGCTTGGCCGCATAGACATAGCCTTGCACCTCGACCAGCGCGATCGCCCCTTCGGCAAGCTGACCGTCGGCATGAAAAATAGCGTCGTGGGAATCTTTCCAGCCCTGATTGGCGAGCCCTTGTTCGCTGGCACGCTCGTATTCGACGAAGCCGTCGCCGTCCGGATCGCCGGGCCCGTCGATCCAGGCCAAGGCGGCTTCGATCGCGGGCCACAGCTCGACGATGGTTTCGGTGTCGCCGGTGCGCTCGGCATAGAGCCCGGCGAGCAGCACGAACAGCGGCGTCGAATCGACGCTGCCGTAATACAGGCCGAACGGCACTTCGTGCAGCGCCGCCATTTCGCCGCCGCGCATCTCGTGCAGAATTTTCCCGGGCTGGGAGTCGGCCAGCGGATCGGTCGTCGTCGCCTGATAGGCGGCCAAGCGGCGCAACACGCCGCGCGCCACTTCCGGGCTCCACCACAACATCTGCAAGGCGGTGATGAGTCCGTCGCGGCCGAATGTCGTCGAATACCAGGGAATGCCGGCATAAGGATAACGGCCCTGCGGCGTATCCGTCATCAGCATCGCCAGATCGGCGGCCGAACGGCACAGAATCTCATTGAAGCGATCGTTCGACGTTTCGACCGAAGTGCGTTCACGAGTTTGCTCGCGCATGTCGCGGCGCGCGGCGAGCAGCCCGCGCAAGAACGGCAGCGGCGGCGAATCGGTTCGGTCGCAGCTCACGGCAAGAAAAATCGGTCGCATCTCGCCGGGCTTAAGATGCAGATTATAGACGGCGGACTTCGTGGTCAGCCGGTCCGGCGGCGGATTGAAGTTGAGCGCGGTACGGCGCACTTTGTCGTCGAGGCCCTGATAGACCAACATCACCCGGTCGTCGCCGTGCAGCTTGGCCGTGGCTGTGCCGCGCCGGTCGCGATGCGTGCCGCGCACTTCGAACAGATCGGCAAAGTCGTTCTCGAACAGGATCGCGAGGCGGAGCTCGATCGCTTGGTCGCCGTAATTGCGCACACCAAGCCGTTGATAGGCGGTGCCCTTCCACAAGAAGAGCGTTCGCAGAATATGGACGCGGTCCTTCTCCATGACGATACGCTGGCCATCCATCAGATCCGGATTGGTCAGATCGACGAAGAATGCCGAATTATCGTCGCGCAGGTTGGAACCCAGCAGCAGTGGCGGCTCGTCGTTGACCAGCAATTCGAGGCGCGACAGATGCCGCGTGTCTTGGTGAAACAGGCCGCCGGAATCGCCGGAGGCCGTGCCGATGTCGCCGCGGCTGTCGAGCACCACGAAAGTGTCGCCATATTTCAGCGTGCGCGGCGGCCGGGCGGCTTCCGTCGCGGTGATGGTGAACGCCGCCTCGGCCGGCATCTCGGCAGGGAACGTCAGCGCCGTGGATTTGGCCGCGGTTTTGGGGGACATCGCTCTTGATCTAGCCGTCAATGCCGTGTCGCGGCTGCTGCGCCTTGCGGCTTATGGTCTGGCGCTACCGTGAATGATGTCGACAACGCGCATGGCGATCGGGTCGACGACCACCACATCGTCCCCGACCATGGCGTATTTGAGGAGATCGGCCCAAGGCTCGTCACCCGTCGCTTGGCCCGGCAGGTCAGAGAGTGCAATGGCCGGCGGCACCGGCGCGCCGACGGCGGCCGGAATTGCGACTGTCGAGGTGCGCACTCCTTGCTGCAGTACGGCATTGTAGATCGCGCTCTTCTGCGCATCACTGAGCACCAGTTTCCGCGCTACGATTCCACTTTGATTGATTGCCTCGTCGGCGCCCACGGTTTGGGCGAAGGCGCCGGCGCTGCCGAGAAAGACCGCTATAGCCGCAAACGGCGGGATCAAAAGCCGGGCAAGCATGCACCGCTCCCTGTGTAAGGCAAGGGATTACGAATACGAGTTTCCTCGAAGCGAACGCGCGACCGACCAAATAGGTCCAATCGGCTTTTGCTGCACCGCAACCGTGGATTTTTGTGCGCCGTTTGGCGCCGGTTGCGGCGATTAGCCACGCCAGCAAAAATTGTCCATGACAAGTTTATGAATACACGGCAAATATCTTGCGCTTTAGACGTAAACAAAAATTTGGGACGGAACGCCATGACGGTCATAACGACAACCGCCGAATCTCGGGCGGCGGCGTCGGCAAGGGCGCGCTGGGGCTATCTCGCGATCTGCATCATCTGCATGGTGATGATCGCGAACCTGCAATACGGCTGGACGCTGTTCGTCAATCCGATCAACAAAGCGAACGGTTGGTCGATCGCTTCGATTCAATTCGCCTTCGCAATCTTCATAGCGCTTGAAACCTGGCTCACGCCGATCGAGGGCTGGATCGTCGACATACTCGGTCCGCAACGCGGACCGAAGCTCATGGTCGGCTTCGGCGGCATCATGGTCGGCACCGGCTGGGTCATCAATGCTTACGCCGGCTCGCTGTCGATGCTCTATCTCGGCGCGGTCATTTCCGGCATCGGCGGCGGCGCCATCTACGCGACCTGCGTCGGCATGGCCGTCAAATGGTTCCCTGACCGGCGCGGATTGGCGGTCGGCCTGACCGCGGCGGGCTACGGCGCGGGCGCCGCGCTCACCGTTATCCCGATCCAGTATGTGATCGCCAACTACGGTTACAACACCGCGTTCCTTTGGTTCGGCATCATCCAGGGTGCCGTCGTCTTCGTGCTCGCCATACTGTTGCGCGGGCCGGATCCGGGTGAAATGGCAAGCGCCCCTGCGCCCAAGGTGGCGCAATCGGCCAGAAGCTTCTCGCCGCGGGAAGTATTGATGTCGCCGATCTTCTGGCTGCTCTACATCATGTTTGTGATGGTGTCGGCGTCGGGCCTGATGGCGACCGCGCAGATCGCCCCGATCGCCTCCGACTTCAATGTCGGCAATCAGATCGTGTTCTGGGGTGCGACCACGCTGACGGCGGCGCTGATCATCGACAATCTCGCCAATGGTGCGGCGCGCCCGCTGTTCGGATGGATCTCGGACAATATCGGCCGAGAGGCCACGATGGCGATCGCGTTCGGGCTGGGCGGGGTTGCCTATTGGCTGCTCGGTTCGGCCGGCACCGCACCGTGGGCCTTCGTACTCTTCGCTGCCCTGATCTTTTTGACCTGGGGCGAAATTTTCAGCCTGTTCCCGTCCACTTGCACCGATACGTTCGGTGCAAAATTCGCCACTGTGAATCTAAGCCTGCTGTACACCGCCAAGGGGACCTCGGCGTTCCTGGTGCCGGTCGCCAATCTGATCAAAGCTTCTACCGGCTCCTGGCACATGGTGTTCGCGGTCACCGCGCTGATGAATTTCATCGTGGTGGGGCTGGCGTTGTTCGTCCTCAAGCCGATGCGGCAAAGGGCGATGAATCGCGGGTGAGACCGCTGACTGCCGGGACTATGACGGGCGTGGGAGCAATCCCGCGCCCGTTTCATTTGGCCGCTGGCCCGGATCGCGCACGCAGAATCTGGGCGTTGCTCAGGCTCGCTCGTTAGCCCGTAAAATGCGGCATTTCGGCTCTGGCATAATGTATTACGGTGCGCTATGGGTTTGCTCTGAACGCGGCCTGAGATCGCGTCGGGTCAGGGTAGCGAGCGTCTTTGATGTCTTCCGGCGTGCACCGATTTTCCGACCCGGCGAGTGATGTCGCGACCATCGAGCGGCCGCGCGTGGCGCCGATCGACACCTCCTTCAGCTTCAAGAACAAAGCCTATGCCGCGCTGAAATCCGTCATTGTCGGCATGGACGTCTACGGCAGCCGTGACGATATCCGGCTCGATGAGCGCACGCTGGCGCAGGAATTCGGCATCAGCCGCACGCCGGTGCGCGAGGCCATGGCGCAGCTCGAGCGCGAGGGTTTTGTCCGCTCGGTGCCGCGCCGCGGCGTCTATGTGGTGCGCAAGACCAAACGCGAAGTGATCGAGTTGATCACCGCCTGGGCCGCGCTCGAAAGCATGGCGGCACGGCTCATCACCGCGAATGCCAGCGACGACGAGATCGCGTCTTTGCGCAAAATGTTCGCCACCTTCGACAACGGCGCGCTGCGCGCCCATCTCGACGAATATTCCGAGGTGAATATTGAATTCCACCAGATGATCATTCGGCTGAGCCGCAATTCGGTCCTGGTCCAGCTCGCCGAGAATCTGTTCACCCATATGCGGATGATCCGGCGCAAGACGATCGGCGAGAAAGACCGCGCCGACCGTTCGATCCGCGATCACATGCACATCATCGAAGCTTTGGAAGCGCGCGACACGGTGCGCGCCGAGAAGCTTGTTCGCGACCATGCGCTCGGCCTCGCCGAGCACGTCGATAAATATGCGGATTATTTGGACTGAGATGAGCAGCGGCTCAACACGCAGGATACAGGGAGATTCCCATGGCTGATGCGGCTATGAAAGAGAAAAGCGAAACCGCCGGCGCAACCGACGCGGAGCCGGAGCTGACGGACGGTTTTCACCTCGTCATCGATGCGCTCAAGCTCAACGGCATCCGGACGATCTACGGGGTGCCCGGCATTCCGATCACGGATTTCGGCCGCATGGCGCAAGCCGCGGGCATTCGCGTGCTCTCATTCCGGCATGAGCAGCACGCCGGCAACGCGGCCGCCATCGCCGGCTTCCTGACCAAAAAGCCCGGCATCTGCCTCACGGTGTCGGCGCCCGGCTTTCTCAACGGCCTCACCGCGCTGGCCAATGCCACGACCAACTGCTTCCCGATGATCCTGCTCTCGGGCTCGTCCGAGCGCGAGATCGTCGACTTGCAGCAGGGCGACTATGAAGAGATGGACCAGCTCGCGATCGCCAAGCCGCTCTGCAAGGCGGCCTTCCGTGTGCTGCATGCAGCCGACATCGGCATCGGCGTGGCGCGCGCCATCCGCGCCGCCGTCTCCAGCCGGCCTGGCGGCGTCTATCTCGATCTGCCGGCCAAGCTGTTCTCGCAGGTGATGGACGCAGAGGCGGGAGCGAAATCGCTCGTCAAGGTCATCGACGCGGCGCCGGCCCAGCTTCCGGCTCCGGCCGCGGTCAAGCGCGCGCTCGATGTCCTCAAGAGCGCCAAGCGTCCCCTGATCATCCTCGGCAAGGGCGCGGCCTACGCGCAGGCCGATGATGCGATCCGCGCCTTGGTCGAAAAGAGCGGCATTCCTTTCCTGCCGATGAGCATGGCCAAGGGTCTCCTGCCCGACACGCATCCGCAATGCGCTGGTGCCGCGCGCTCGACGGTGCTGAAAGAGTCCGACGTCGTCATGTTGATCGGCGCGCGCCTGAACTGGTTATTGTCGCACGGTAAGGGCAAGACCTGGGGCGAAACACCGAAAAAGTTCATCCAGATCGACATCGAGCCCAAAGAGATGGACTCGAACGTCGAGATCGTCGCTCCGGTGGTCGGCGACATCGGCTCCTGCGTCTCGGCTCTTCTCGAAGGCATCGATGGCAAATGGCCGGCCGCGCCGGCCGACTGGACCGGTGCCGTCAGGGCGAAAAGAGACGAGAACATCGCCAAGATGGCGCCGCGGCTGATGAAGAACTCGGCGCCGATGGATTTTCACGGCGCGCTCGGTGCGCTGCGCACCGTGATCAAGGAGCGGCCGGATGCCATCCTCGTCAACGAAGGCGCCAACACGCTCGATCTCGCGCGCGGCGTCATCGACATGTATCAGCCGCGCAAGCGCCTCGACGTCGGCACCTGGGGCGTCATGGGCATCGGCATGGGCTTCGCGGTCGGCGCCGCGGTCGAGACCGGCAAAGCCGTGCTCGCGGTCGAAGGCGACAGCGCCTTCGGCTTCTCGGGCATGGAGGTCGAGACGATCTGCCGCTACAAGCTGCCGGTCTGCATTGTCGTCTTCAACAATAGCGGCATTTATCGCGGCACCGACGTCAATTCCGCCGGCGGCTCGGACCCGGCGACGACGGTCTTCGTCAAGGACTCACGCTACGACAAGATGATCGAAGCATTCGGCGGCGTCGGCGTCAGTGTGACGACCCCCGATGAACTCAAGCGCGCCGTCGACACGGCCATGAACTCCGGCAAACCGACCCTCATCAACGCGGTCATCGACCCGGCAGCCGGCAGCGAGAGCGGCAGAATCGGCAACCTCAATCCGCAAAGCAAGCTTCGCAAGAAGTAAGGAACCCACGCTTCGCGCGACTCCGGGATGACGAACTAAGTTTAGGAGAGGAAACAATGGCAACGCGGAAAAAAGCGACCAAGATCAAATCCAAGGCGGCCGTAAAGGCGAAGACCAAGAAAGTCGTCAAGTTCGCCGTAAAAAAACCGGCGGAGAAAGCGCATGCCGGCAACGGATTGCCGCGGCCGAGCGCAAAACCTTGGGGACAAGCGGGCAGGGCGCTCGATGGCGTGCGTATCCTCGATTTCACCCACGTCCAGTCGGGTCCGACTTGTACGCAGCTCCTCGCTTACATGGGGGCCGACGTCATCAAGGTGGAACGGCCGGGCATCGGCGACATCACCCGCGGCCAACTGCGCGACGTGAAGGGCGCCGACAGTCTGTATTTCACCATGCTCAACGGCTCGAAGCGCTCGATCACGATCGATTCCAAGCACGCCAAAGGCAAGGAAATCCTCGAGCGGCTGGTGAAAATTTGCGATGTGCTGGTGGAGAATTTCGCGCCCGGCGCGCTCGACCGCATGGGGCTCACCTTCGAGCATATCCACAAGCTCAATCCGCGCATGATCGTCGCCTCGGTGAAGGGTTTCGGCCCCGGCCCGTACGAAGACTGCAAGGTGTACGAGAACGTGGCGCAATGCGCCGGTGGCTCGGCCTCGACCACCGGCTTTCGCGACGGGCCGCCGCTCGTCACCGGCGCGCAGATCGGCGACAGCGGCACCGGCTTGCATCTCGCGCTCGGCATCGTCTCGGCGCTTTACCAGCGCGAGCGCACCGGTCGCGGCCAAAAGGTGCTCTGCGCCATGCAGGACGGCGTGCTCAACCTGGCGCGCGTGAAATTGCGCGATCAGCAGCGCCTTAAGCACGGCCCGCTTAGCGAGTACAGCCAGTACGGCGAGGGCGTGCCGTTCGGCAAGGCGACGCCGCGGGCCGGCAACGATTCCGGCGGCGGCCAGCCGGGCTGGATCCTCAAATGCAAGGGCTGGGAGACCGATCCCGACGCCTACATCTATTTCATTACGCAAGCGCCGGTGTGGGCCGCGATCTGCGATCTGATCGGCAAACCGGAATGGAAGACCGATCCGGATTACGCGACGCCGCCGGCGCGGCTGCCGCGGCTGCGGGCGATCTTCGACACCATCGAGCAGTGGACCATGACCAAGACCAAGTTCGAGGTCATGGACATCTGCAACGGGCACGACATTCCGGTCGGGCCGATCCTGTCGATGAAGGAAATCGCCGAGGAGCCGTCGCTGCGCGCGACCGGCACCGTGGTCGAGGTCGACCATCCCGGACGCGGTGCGTATCTGACCGTCGGCAATCCGATCAAGCTGTCGGATTCGCTTCCCGACGTGCGGCGCTCGCCGCTGCTCGGCGAGCACACCGACGAAATCCTGCGCAAGGTCATCGGCTATTCGGACAAGGAAATAACCGAGATCAAAGCATCGGGCGCCATCACCGCGCCGGAGAAGCCAGCCAAAGCGGAGGCGGCGTAACAGATCGTCGTCTCCGCGACGGCGGGGACCCGGTCATCGCCGAACGATCGGTGCTTACTGGATGCATGTCTTCGCGGGCATGACGGCTATGGATGGAGAGAGGTTTTCGAATGCGTATCGTGGTTCACGGCCAACAGGCGTTCGGCAAGGCGGTGCTCGAAGCGCTGATCAAGCGCGGCGAAGAGGTCGTCGCCGTTTATGTCGCGCCGGAAAAGCCGGGCGCCAAGGCCGATCCGCTGAAGGAAGCCGCCATCGCGGCGAAGCTGCCGGTCTATCAGCCCGACTCCTACAAGAAGCCCGAAGTGCTGGAAGAATTCAAATCGCTCAAGCCGGACCTGCAGGTGATGGCTTTCGTCACGCTGTTCGTTCCCGAGGAATTCCTCAATCTGCCGACCCACGGTTCGATCCAATATCATCCGTCGCTCTTGCCGGCCTATCGCGGCGCCAGCGCGATCAATTGGCCGATCATCAAGGGCGAAACGGAAACCGGGCTCTCGATCTTCTGGCCCGACAACGGGCTCGATACCGGCGATGTTCTCTTGCAGAAGAAAACGCCGATCGGTCCCAACGATACGCTCGGCACGGTTTATTTCGATCGGCTGTTTCCGATGGGCGTCGAGGCCATGCTGGAATCGGTCGATCTGGTCAAGACCGGCAAGGCGCCGCGCATCAAGCAAGACGAAGCGAAAGCCACTTACGAAGGGCGCTGCGGCGCCGACAACGCCAAGATCGACTGGGGCAAACCCTGGGAGCAGATCGACCGGCTTATCCGCGGCTGCAATCCGGCGCCCGGCGCGTGGACGATGCTCGACGGCAAGCAATTGAAGATTTTCGACGCCAAGCCGCTGCCGGCCAAAGATCCGAAGGGGATCGCCGGCAAGCTCGGCGAGATCGCCGCGGTCGAAGCCGACGGCTTCACCGTGGTCTGCGCCGATGGGCGCTTCAAGGTTTCGCGTGTTCAGCCCGCCGACGGCAAGAAGATCGAAGCCGGCGAGTGGGCGAAGTCGGCTAATCTCGCGGTCAAGTCGAGGTTCGCATGATCGTTTTTACCAAACTCTGCGCGCCGTCATTCCGGGGCGACGCGAAGCGTCGAGCCCGGAATCCATACTCCGCAACTGGGATTATGGATTCCGGGCCCGCGAGCTTCGCTCGCGTCCCGGAATGACGAAATCGGAATGACCGGGATTTCTTTCACTCCAACTTTTCACGGACCTCACACATGCCCGCCTCGCAACATCAGTCGCCCAAGTCCGACATTGAAATCTCGCAGGCCGCCAAGAAGCGGTTGATCCTCGACGTCGCCAAGGAGCGGCTCGGCATCGCGCCGGAGAATCTCGAGCCCTATGGCCACTACAAGGCCAAAGTGTCGATGGATTTCATCAAATCGTTGCAAAGCAAGCCGAACGGCAAGCTCATTCTGGTCTCCGCCATCACGCCGACGCCGGCGGGCGAGGGCAAGACGACGACGACGGTCGGCCTCACCGACGCGCTCAATTACATCGGTAAGAAGGCGATGCTGTGCCTGCGCGAGCCGTCGCTCGGCCCGTCATTCGGCGTCAAGGGTGGCGCCGCTGGCGGCGGCTACGCCCAGGTGGTGCCGATGGAGGACATCAATCTGCACTTCACCGGCGACTTCCATGCCATCACCTCGGCGAACAATCTGCTCGCCGCGCTGCTCGACAATCACATCTATTGGGGCAATGCGCTCGGCATCGACGAGCGCCGCGTCGCCTGGCGCCGCGTGCTTGATATGAACGATCGCGCGCTGCGCTCGGTCGTATCCTCGCTCGGGGGCGTCGCCAACGGATTTCCCCGCGAAGACGGTTTCGACATCACCGTCGCCTCGGAAGTCATGGCGATATTCTGTCTCGCCCGCGATCTCGACGATCTCAAGAAGCGGCTTGGCAATATCGTCGTCGCCTACACCCGCGACCGCAAGCCGGTGCGGGCCGCCGACCTCAAGGCGCACGGCGCCATGACCGTGCTGCTCAAGGAGGCGTTGGCGCCCAATCTGGTGCAGACGCTCGAAGGCACGCCGGCTTTCATCCATGGCGGGCCGTTCGCCAATATCGCGCATGGCTGCAATTCCGTGCTGGCGACGACCACCGCGCTTAAGCTTGCCGATTACGTCGTCACCGAGGCCGGCTTCGGCGCCGATCTCGGCGGCGAGAAATTCATGGACATCAAGTGCCGTAAAGCCGGCATCGAGCCGTCTTGCGCGGTGCTGGTCGCCACGATACGCGCGCTCAAAATGCATGGCGGCGTCAAGAAAGAGGATCTGAAGACCGAGAACTTAAAGGCGCTCGAAGCCGGCATGAGCAATCTCAAGCGCCACGTCGAGAACGTGCAGAAATTCGGCATCGTCCCGATCATCTCGATCAACCGTTTCTCCGCCGACACCGAGGCCGAGATCAAGCTCGTCGAAGACACCTGCAAGTCGCTCGGCGTCGAGGCCTTCATGGCCGATCATTGGGCGATGGGCGGAGAGGGCGCGGCCAATGTGGCGAAGGCCGTCGTCAAAGTGGCCGAGAGCGGCAAGAGCAAGCTGAAGTTCCTCTATCCCGACGACATGCCGCTTCTCGAAAAGATCCGCACCATCGCCAAGGAGATCTATCGCGCCAAGGATATTTCCGCGGATAAATCGGTGCGCGACCAGCTCGCCAATTTCGAGTCGATGGGCTACGGCAAATTCCCGATCTGCGTCGCCGAGACGCAATATAGCTTCTCCACCAATGCCGACGCCAAGGGCGCGCCGGTCGATCACATCGTCAACGTGCGCGAGGTGCGGCTGTCGGCGGGCGCCGAGTTCGTGGTCGCGATCTGCGGCGAGGTGATGACCATGCCCGGCCTGCCGCGAGTTCCGGCGGCGGACGTGATCGACGTCGGGCCGGACGGCAAGATCGTCGGACTGTTCTAGGCGGGCGACCGGGCGAAGTGCACGAAGATCGCGCTTGCGAGAAACCGCCGGCGCCGAAGACTAACACCGTGCAGGCGCCGCCAAAGCTGAATGCCCCGCTGAAGTTATCTGAAGAAAAGCGATGAGTGCCGGCGAAACTGCAATGGAACCCTGTCTCGGCCGCCCTTCCGGACGATCGGTCTTCATGCCATCCTGGTTGGCGACGTAAATGCCCAGAGCCCGTATTGAGCGGCATCTGCGGATTACTTCAACCCGACATCCCAAGGAGAGACGATGATGCTTAAATTCTATTACAGCGGCGCGCCCAATCCGACCAAGGTCGCGCTGTTTCTCGAAGAGACCGGCCTGCCTTACGAGGGCGTTCCCGTCGATACCCGCAAGGGCGAGCAGCACAAACCGGAATTCCTGGCGATCAATCCCAACGCCAAACTCCCGGCCATCGTCGACGGCGATGTCACGGTGTTCGACTCGAGCGCGATCCTGCTTTATCTCGCCGAGAAGACCGGCAAGTTCCTGCCGGCCAAGACCGATAAGGCGCGCGGCGAGCTGTTATCGTGGATGTTCTTCGTGTCGTCGGGTGTCGGGCCCTATTTCGGCCAGTCGGTGCATTTCCGCAACTACGCGCCGGAGAAGCTTCCTTACGCCATCAATCGCTACGTCTTCGAGGCGAACCGTCATGCCGGCATTCTCGATGCGCGGCTCGCCAAGCACAAATACATGCTGGGCGACACTTATACGATCGTCGACATGAACGTGTGGGGCTGGACGCGCATGCTGCCGATGGTGATCGGCGATGGCGCCTGGGATAAATACAAGAACCTCAAGCGCCTGGTCGATGAGATCACCGCCCGTCCTGCGGCGCAAAAGGCCAGCACGCTGAAGGACCGCCACAAGTTCAAGACCGAGATGGACCAGGAAGCGCTCCACGCCATGTTTCCGCACCTGAAGGAAAAAGTGGCGTAGCCGCCATCGACGCTGTTGGTTGTCTCGGCCGTAATCGTGTGCGTCTCGACGCAGGATGGCGCCTGCGTCGAGACCGTCATGGAACTCGACGCGACCTGCGCTGCAGGGCGGTTCGTCGCGAGTGCCTGTACGCGTTTGTCCGCATTCCGGGCCGGCCTTGGTACGTGTAGAAAATAAAAATGGCGCGGCTTTTGCGGCCGCGCCCGGTGGAGCCCCAGGCAAGGATGAACTGCAGCCTCTTCTCGCGCGGCTCTCTTGAGAACTGAGCAATTTTGCTCAGTCTTGTATCCCCGTCTTCGTCAAGCTGTGCGCGATGCTTTGTGCCGGCGGCTCAGAGGATTCGTGTGATGTTGCATCTCGTCAAGCTTGAGGGGCATTCCTACGATCCGGAAACTATCGCCGTCATGACAGCCGCATTCGACGCGGTCTGCCTGTCCCTTGCAGCGCGGGTGAACGGCAGCGACGATTTGCGCCGGACAATCGCAATTGCAATCCTTCGGCACGTCGATCAGGGAGAGCGCGATCCGACAGAGATCGCGGCCGCCGCCTGCAGCGAATTGGCCGAGCTTATCGGCGCGGCGGCCGTTCCGGCAGAGTCCAGCGCAGGTAGTGGGCCGCCACTGTCGGTCGCCGACGTCACTATCACGCCGGAACTGTGGTTTCGGAAGTCGCACGCGCCCAATATCGCAGCGGAAGAGGCGGCGATGCGCCATCTCGCCGAGACGATGGCCAACGATTTATCGAACACCTTTCAGGCCTGTGTCGACCTTACGCTTGAACTCTGTCACGCCGATACCTGCGGCATCAGCCTCCGCGAGTTAAATGACGCCGGCGAAGATATTTTTCGCTGGATCGCCATGGCCGGTCAGTTGAGACAACATCTCCACGGCACCACGCCCAGATACTTTTCGCCCTGCGGCATTTGCGTCGATAGCAGCGCGCCGTTGCTGATGCGCCGGCCCGAACTGGTCTACAAATACCTGGATGTCGGGCCTCCCTTCCAAGACGTCCTGCTGATTCCGCTTACCGAGCAGGGCAGCAGCCTCGAAGGCACGATCTGGATTGTCGCCCACAATCCGACGCGCAAATTCGACGGCGAGGACGCGCGCGTGATGCAGCGCCTCGCGGTCTTCACCGCCACCGCCCTTCATTTGGCAAAAGCCGCGGAGGCATGGAAGGCCGAGGCGTCGAAACAAGAGTTGCTATTTCGCGAACTCGATCATCGCGTCATGAACACGCTGATGATAACGGCGGGCATGCTTCGACATCAGCTCGACGACATTGCCGATCCCGCGGCCCGAGAAGCGATGGAGCGGGCGAGTGGCCGGGTGCTCGCGATGGGGCGGGTGCATCAAATCGGCGCCCACTCTGCCATCGGAGATCTTGCCGAGGTCATTAAAGGAGTCTGCACCGATCTGGTCGGGCCGGACCCGCGCTTCCTGCTGAAGTTGGAAGCCGAGCCGGTCGTCGCGCCTGCGATCAAGGCGGCCGTGGTCGCCTTGATCGTCAACGAACTGGTCACAAACGCCGTGAAGCACGCGTTCCGCGACCGCAGTGTCGGCACCGTGTCGGTGAGCTTGCGGCAGACGAACGGCAACGCGACGCTCTGCGTTACCGATGACGGCGCGGCGCTGGCCGCAAGCAGCAATGGGTCCACCGATGGGATCGGCCTTAGCTTGGTGGCTCGGCTTGCGGCCCAACTCGCCGGTACGCTCAGCGTCGAGACGGAGCCGAAGCGATTCACCGTCGTGTTTCCGGTGCACGCGGCCCAGGCAATAGTGAATTCTGCCGCCACCCTCGCATTGACGTAGGGGCCACGATTGCCTGAGCGTTTATTTGCTGCATGCAAGAAGGTTCGGCCGAGAACGTAGGTCGATAAAAGACGGCGCGGCTTTTGCGGCCGCGCCGTTCGCTATTGCAAGATCGAAGCCTCTTACTGGAACAGCTTCATCGCATTTTGCAGCGTTTGCAGCACGCCCCACGCCAAAGGGATCCCAACGAAGCCCCAGGCGAGGATGAGTTGCAATGTCGAGCTGCCGGTCTGTTGGTTTGAATCGGGCATGACCGTATCTCCTTTAAGCGCCGGCCGGCCGGCCGGCGGCGGCGACATTTGCCGCTCCGGCAAGTCCGGTATTGCGATCGGGTTGCATATCGGGCTGCATGTGGAAGCGCTTATCGACTGCCTTGATCATGAGGTTGCAGAGGAAGCCGATGACCAGCAAACCCGCCATGATGAACATGGTGACGTTGTAGGCCTGCGCTTTCGGTACGCCGCTGTCGATCTGATACTGGCGGATATAGTTGACCAGCACCGGTCCGAACACGCCGGCCGCCGACCAGGCCGTGATCAGCCAGCCGTGAATCGCGCCGACATAGCGCGTGCCGAACATATCCTTCAGATAGGCCGGCACGGTGGCGAAGCCGCCGCCGTACATGCTCATGATGATCACGAAGCAGAGCACGAACAGACCCACGCTGCCGATCGAGCCCGCCCACGGCACCAGGCAGTACAGCAGCGTGCCGAGCGCGAAGAAGCAGAAATAGGTGTTCTTGCGCCCGATATAGTCGGAGGTCGAAGCCCAGAAGAAACGGCCCAGCATGTTGAACAGGCTGAGCAGTCCAACGAAGCCCGCCGCGGCGACGACCGAGACCTTGCCCGGGAACATTTCCTGGCTCATCGCGGACGCCTGCCCGAGCACGCCGATGCCGGCCGTGACGTTGAGGCAGAGGACCCACCAGATCAACCAGAACTGCGGCGTCTTGATCGCGTCATAGACGTAGACGTCGTTCCTGGTGATCAGCTTCTGCTCGACCACCGGCGGTGTGTAGCCTTCCGGCTTCCAGCCCGGCGCCGGCACGCGTACGATAGCGGCGCCGACCCACATGAAGATCAGGTAGATCACGCCGAGACTGATGAAGGTTTCGGCAACGCCGACGTGGGTTGGCGTCGAGAAATGCGCCATCAACCAGACCGAAAGCGGCGAGGCGATGAAGGCGGCGCCGCCGAACCCCATGATGGCCATGCCGGTCGCCATGCCCGGCCGGTCGGGGAACCATTTGATCAGCGTCGAAACCGGGGAAATGTAGCCGAGCCCAAGCCCGATGCCGCCGAAAATCCCGTAGCCGAGATAGACGATCCAGAGGTTGTGGACATACACGCCGATGGCCGAGATGAAGAAGCCGAGCGCCCAGCACAAGCCTGCGGCGAACATCGCCTGACGCGGCCCGCCTTCCTCGACCCAGCGGCCGAAGATCGCCGCAGAGGTACCGAGCACGAAGATGGCGATGGAAAAGATCCAGCCCAATTCGGTCAGCTTCCAGTCGTCCGGCGCCGATTGGGTAATGCCGATCAGTTTGGTCATCGGCAAATTGAAAACGCTGAACGCATAGGCCTG
>Ga0181525_10000810_pt1 | contig 27178 bp, 32 predicted proteins | sample PEATcosm2014_Bin_48_FD_121100 | JGI IMG/M metagenome (GOLD analysis project Ga0181525, IMG submission 121100) | Peatland microbial communities from MTU Mesocosm Facility, Houghton, MI, USA - PEATcosm2014_Bin06_10_metaG | ecosystem: Environmental > Terrestrial > Soil > Wetlands > Peat | place... | reverse complement strand
GGGGGCCTTTTCGCGATAGTCGATGAAGAGGGTTTTGCCATTTGCCATGCGAACCAGCATGAATCCGCCGCCGCCCAGATTCCCCGCCGCCGGATGCACGACTGCGAGGGCGAATCCCGTAGCCACGGCGGCATCGACGGCGTTCCCGCCGGCCCGCATGATTTCGACTCCAGCGCGCGAGGCCAGCTCGTGAATGCTAACCACGATGCCATGCTGCGCGGGGACAGGCTCGGTTGAGCCACGGGCGGGGCGTGAGGCGCAGGCGGTCACAGCCGCCAGCAGCAGCAAAAGCAAAGATTTTTGCCGGGATCGCATTAAGATTGAAGATGTCCAGGAATGAGCTGACTCTTGAGGCTAGCCGACGGCGGCAAGGGTAGTCAAATCAATGCGAGGCGGGGGAGTGGTCGATTCCAACAGCATTCCTCCTGGTGGTTCAAGCCGCGATTGATTTTGCACACCTTACGGGGCGGCTTCAAGCCGCCGCCCTATCAAAACAATTTCGAACTGACCCACTACTTGAGGCGGGCGGGCGCGCGCGCCGACCCTACCGGAGGAGAACCTTCAACCCTCTTCGTCTTTTTCCGAGGTTCAGGTTTAGCAAGAGCTTTCTTTTTCCCTGGTTTTTTCGTTCCCGATTTTTTCCCTGGCGCCTTCGCCGCCACCATGTCGTAGGACTGTCGAATCAACTCCTGTAGCTCGCTCCAACCGACGGCATCGAGCCGGTGCAGCATCACCCAGTGGTAGCGCCCCAGGTACGGCGATGGACGGATGTCCTCGCGCTCGATCAGGTCGGCAAAAGTCTCCGGCGTGCACTTGAACGTGAGCCGCACATGATCTAATCCCATCACCGCGAACATCTTCCCGCTTATTTTGAAGCACAGAGCATCGCCCCATTGCAGTTTCTCGGTCGCACGCGGGAACGACACACAGTAGTCGCGAATGGAATCGACGTTCACGGGTTGAGCAATTCGATGGTCGGGCGATCGAACCCGACAAGAGTTTACTAAATCGTCCAGCGCTCTCTATTGCAAATTCCTGATTGCCGTGACCTTGCTGTAGGCGACGCGAAATCCCAATCGTTCGCAGTTTCGTTGCGAGGCCGTGCCGCCCTGCGTAACCACAACGGCGTATTCGCAACCGGCCTCGGTCACGGCCGCGAGGCGGGCGGGCAGCAGAGCGGTTTGCAATCCGCGCCCGCGCCCATCGAGCCCGTGATGATCAGGAGTGATGTCCGCTCCATTGCGACTCGATGATTCCTTCAAAGTGCAACCGCAGTGAAGGTGTCGACTGAAAACTGACGGCTGATCCTCAAACCTGCTCTCGGGCTTCGCCCAGCGAAACATTCACATCCAGCTTTTTCTTGTTGCGATAGATTGTGACCTTCACGGTGTCGCCGGCGCGATGGTTGTTCATCATCTGCGACAGATCCTGCTCGTCCTCAACTTTTTCGCCGTCTATGGCCACAATCAAATCGCCGCCCAGCATGATGGGTATATTGCCGAGATAGGCGCGTTCACTGCCGCCGCGCAGCCCGGCTCGATCGGCCGAGCCGCCGGGGATGACCTGCACAATCAGCAATCCGTATTCGACGGGCAAACCCATCTCATCGGCGAGTTCGGGGCTGATCGGAATGGTCTTCACGCCCAGAGCCGGCCGGCGAACGCGTCCGAGCGTCATCAGATCGTTGAGCACGGCCTTCGCGGTGTTGATGGGAATGGCGAAGCCGATGCCGGCGTTCTGATTCACGCTGGAAAGAATCATGGTGTTGATGCCGATCACTTCGCCGTGCCAGTTCATCAGCGGTCCGCCCGAGTTGCCCGGGTTGATGGCGGCGTCGGTCTGGATGGCATCGTCGATGGTTGCGCCGTTAGGCTCGCGCACGGGGCGGATCGAACTCACGATGCCGCGCGTCATCGTCCCTGCCAACCCGAAAGGATTGCCGATGGCGTAGACTTTCTGCCCCACCTGCAAATTGCGGGAGTCGCCGAGCACTGCGGGAACGAGGTCCGGAGCTTTGATCTGGATGACGGCTAAATCGTGCGCCGGGTCGGTTCCCACCACCGTTGCCTTGTACTTCTTGCGGTTGTGCATGGTCACTTCCACCTGGCGCGCGTCGGCGATGACGTGATAGTTGGTGAGGATGTGGCCATCTTTGTCAATCACAAATCCCGATCCCTGGCCTTCTTGTGGCACCAGTCCGTAAAAGAAGTCGAAGTTCATGGTGCGGGAGGTGACGTTGACCACCGAGGGAATATTTCTACGATAGACGCCGATATTGTTCTGCTCTTCGCTGTCGAGCCCCTCACCGGGCGCAGCCTCGGTTATTTCCACCTGGGCGGGATGGTCGAACCAGCCCGGCGGATTCGGGCCAGAGAATTTCGCATTCGAGCGCCACGTCGTAAAGTAAAAAAACGCGCCAGCGATCAGCAGCGCCAGGATTGCAGGCCGTACGAGTCTCATAAGTAACCCATCTTGCGGACCTTGAACCGAACGGGAAAGCTGTTTCGAGAGGAGGCGCCTCATTCAGTTCCTCCTGCAGTTCCTCCTGGTTCAACTCCAGGTTTGATTCTAAACAAAGTTCGATGGCGAGGCACGCGGCGGCAAATTCCGGCCTTCTCCCGGGATGCAAAACTGAAGACGGACAGCTGAATCGGAGCTAGCATCTAGGGGGTGAATGCTTCAGCACGAATCAGTTGTTCCCACACCTGCTGCACCTGCTCCCGGGTCTGTTCGAGGGAGCCGGAATTATCGACGACAAAGTCGGCGGCTCTGATCTTCTCTGATTCAGGTAGTTGTGCGGCCATGCGGCGCTCGACTTCTCTGCTTGCAGCGTCGATATCGAGCTTCTGCCGAGCTGCGAAGCGCGCGATTCGTTGCTGGTCACTGCAGGTGACCACAATCAGGCGGTCGAAAGTTTTCGCTGCGCCCGCCTCAAGAATGAGCGCGGCTTCCACGATGGCGATGGCGTGGGGATGCCGGCGCCCCATTTCTTGCATCCATTCATTCTGGCTGCGAATGACCGCGGGATGCACGATGCGGTTCAACTCCTGGATGCGGGCGGGTGAGGTAGAAGGCGGATCGAGGGGTCTGCCGTCCGCGCCGGAAGTCAGGGAGCCAAAGGCGGTCTCGGCCAATTTCGCGCGGTTGACACTGAGATCAGGATTGAGAATCGCGCCGCCGAAGTGGCGTACCACCTGGTTGTAGACCGGCTGGCCCGGCAGCATGAGTTGGTGGGCGATGCGGTCGGCCTGAACCAGGTGCGCGCCGAGCGCGACGAACATCTCGCCAACCGCCGATTTTCCCGACGCGATGCCGCCGGTGAGTCCGACTTTCAGCATACGATCAATGGCGATAAGATCGGTGGCAAGTGATGAGTGGCGAGCGGCCAGCAAGAGCGCATTGCATTTCGGCGATCGTTCATTTTCATTGCTGGCCCAAATTCCTGGCCCGGCGCAGCCTTGCCGCCTTCACCGTGTTGAACATCAACCTGGCGATGGTCAACGGTCCGACGCCGCCGGGGACCGGGGTCAGCGCTCCTGCCACCATCGCGACGTCTGGGTGTACATCACCAACCAGCGTGGACCCCCTGGTTCGGAAAGCCTCTTCGCGCCTGGGATTGTCGGCGAACAGCCGCTGGAATTCCCCGGTGTCGGTTATTTTGTTCATGCCGACATCAATCACGGTGGCACCCGGCTTCACGAAGTCGCGGGTGATCATTCCGGGGCGTCCGATTGCCGCGATGAGAATCTCGGCGCGGCGACAAACTTCCGCCAGGTCGCGAGTCTTCGAATGGCAGACCGTCACCGTGGCATTGGCATTGAGCAGCAGCATGGCGACGGGTTTGCCGACGATGTCGCTGCGTCCCACGACGACGGCTTCCTGACCCGCGATCGGGATGCGGCTGCGATTCAGAATCTCGATGACTCCAGCCGGCGTGCACGGAACCAGGCCGGCACGCTGGGTGGAAAGGAAGCCTACGTTGACGGGATGAAAGCCGTCAACATCCTTGCCGGGGTCGACCGCCATCAGCACTTTTTTCGAATCTACCTGCGGAGGCAACGGCAACTGCACCAGGATGCCATCGATCTCGTCCCGGAGATTCAACTTCTCGATCACGGCGAGCAGTTCGGCGGTGTTGGAGGTCTCAGGCGGAGTGAGCTGCTCGCTATAAATGCCAACCTCTTCGCAGGCCTTGACTTTGCCGCGAACATAAATTTCCGACGCCGGGTTGTGACCGACGAGGACCACCGCGAGGCCGGGTCGTACTCCGGCCGCGGCCATGGTTTTCACCTCCGCAGCTACTTCGCCGCGGATGTCTTGCGCGATTTTTGTTCCGTCGAGGATTCTGGCGGGCATTCGGGCTCCGGGCGTTGCTGTTGGGCGTCAGCTAGGAAATCTTACACTGCCGGGGACGGGGAAATTATCCGTGGCGTACAATGCCGTTTGTCATGATCGCTGAAGACTTGTTGGAGATCCTGGTTTGCCCGGCATGCAAGCAGCCGCTCGAATACCGGGAGAAGCCGGAAAGCTTAAAGTGCAAGCAGTGCCACCGCGTGTATCCGGTGAAGGACGACATTCCGATCATGTTGGTGGACGAGGCGACGATCGAAAGCTCGTAATCGGTCGGCGACGGCTGATTCTGAAACGTCCTCCCAGCCCCAAAGGTTTCAAGCCTCCAGCTTGTGTGCTTCGTCGACCTCAATTTTCATATCCATTTCATCCTCCTGACATCTTCCAACCGGTATCGTCTAACCCGTATCTTGTTCGGAAAGAGCCTTCGGAGTGGCGGGGAAGAACGGGGACGCCTGGACCGGTTCCCGCCAGAAACGACACTCTGTGTCAGTTTTGGGACTGGGGAAGCACTCATGAGACCCACATGGGCAGGAAAGGCAAGAAGGGGGGAGCGACCGCAACTTCCGATATCCACAAGGGTTTATGAATCTAAAGCAGGCTACTTTCCGTATATGAAACTAGAGGGTAGGCGCGGCAGTTGAATTGCATGCAACTTGTATGGCTGCCGATGAGTCTAATGGGCACAAGCGGTGAAGGTCGGAGTCGGAGGTGATGACGGCCATGTTTGAAAAGGCGATGAACGATAGATTCAATGACGATCGGTCGAGCGACCGATCGAACGACCAAGACAGGTTCACGGCAACCGAACTGGCGGCCTTGCGCAGCGATCTGCTGCAGGGGGGCATGATCGATTCTTACGAAGCCGCCGAACTGTTGCAGGTTTTCCTGATGGGCCGCGGTTACGGGGTTTCCCCGAAGGCCGCTTTGGACGCAGCCGGACGGGTGGAAATGGCCGGGTGCGCTCTGCCGGTGCTGCAGCACGAATTGGAGAATCTTGCGCTGGTGATGTAAGGGATACGCGATCGCGGGGCGGTGACCCTGAGTGTCGCGAAATGTATCCGGGTTGGGGAGCGAACAAGGAGTAGGGTTCGAACGAATTGAGACTTTGGGTGTTTGTGTGAGACGCCGCGGGAACGGCGTCTTGAAGCACGATCCGAAATCCTGGATCGGCCGGGTCGAACCAAGATCGACCGAGCCAGTTCCACGTAAAGAAAGCCGGGCAAACCAGCCCGGCTTTGTGGTTTTTGGGCTCCGCCCCACATGATCGGCGTCCCCGCGTCGCGGGAGTGCACAGCTCCTTCGGCCGCAAAGAACGCGGGGCTCAGGATGGCAAGCTTTCGACGGACTGATTTTCACTTCTTCTTGGTTGCTGCCGAGGCGGCTCTGAGGGCGCGTTCCTGCATGGCTACAGTCACGACCTGCATCATTTCATCTTGCGGCGCGGGTTTGCCGGTCCAGATCTCGAACTGGCGGGCAGCCTGGTGGACGAACATTTCTATGCCGGGGATGATCTGGGCGCCGCGCTCTTTGGCCAGCTTCAGCAAGCGAGTTTCGGCGGGATCGTAAATCATGTCGAAGACGTAGCGGGCGTTGATTTCTTTCTCCTGGAGCGGGGTTTCGCGGCTAATGCCCATGCCGACCGGGGTGGCGTTGATGATCACGTCGAAGGCGAGCTTCTTGAGGTCGGCGCGCTTGATCGAACGCGCGTGGGCCCGCCGGGCAAGCTTTTGCGCCGGGGCGGTGCTCCGATTCAGGATGAAGACTTCGGCTCCACGCTCTTTGAGACCGAAGACGGCGGCGCGGGCGGCGCCACCGGCTCCAAGGACCAGGATTTTTGCGTCTTGCAGGGTGCTGAGGCGGCGCTCCAGGGGACGGACCACTCCGGAGGTGTCGGTGTTGAAGCCGTAGAGTTTGCCATCCTGTGCGCGGACGACGGTGTTGCAGGCGCCGATCTTGGTGGTGTGAGAGTCGGTATTGTCCAGGTGAGCAAGGATGGCTTCCTTGTATGGCATTGTGATGCTGAGGCCGTGGATGGGAATCTCGCGGACGCAGGTCAGCAGGTCTTTCAGGGTCTTGGCATGCAGCGCGAGGTAGACGGCATTCACGTTTTCGCGGCGGAAGGCGGCATTCATGATCGCGGGCGAGAGCGAGTGAGCGACCGGATCCCCGGCGACACCATAGACGCGAGTGGCGGCGTCGACCTGTTCGATACGGTAAAGGCTCCGAAGATCCTGGGCGGTGACTTGGCCGGGAGCGGTTTCTTCTCCGGGACTGACAGAAGCGAAGGTGAAGACGCTGCCGGCACGAACTCCGAGCACGCGGCTGATGATGCCTTGTTCGCCCATGCAGAGGCCGACCAGAGATTGGTTCTCGCTCGCTCGGCCGAGAAACTGGATCATCGCGACATTATCGGAAAGAGTGGCCGCCGTGCTGACTACCTTGTAGAAGTCGGCGGGGATGGCGCGCATCTTCTCCAGAGTCTGGTCGAGCTTCTTGGTGCCCCGGAAATCGTGGTAGGAAAGGATCAGAGAGCAGCGGGCGTGCAGTTTCTGCAATTGCGCGGGCTTGCACTTGAGAGCGGTCTGGAGCTCAACGTCCACCATCCGGCAGCCAGCGGCCGCGGCCTTTGAGAGCAGATCGAGTTGAGCCACGATGGTGCCGCGAAACTTGCCACCGCTCGGGGCCCGGCGGCAGGTGGCGATGATCACAGTGCCGGGATGAGATTCGACGAAGTGTTTGATCTTGGGAACTCCCAAGGCAGGCTTGGGAAGATAGTCCAACCTGAACTCCAAGAACGAGTTATCGCGAATCATGGCCTCTGCCTTCTCGATCAGCTCGGCGGGGTCGGCGGCGATCACGGCGACGCAGACCCGGGGCAAGCGCAAGGGGAGGCGAGGGGGATAGCTTTTGGCAGCAGAAATCATCTTGAATCAGTAGTTTGAATGAACAGGTTCGGCGCGAATCTTACAGGGGCGGAATTCCAGATGCAACAGGGGATTCACAATTTGAGCAAAAAACTCTTTCCGCGCCCAGTCTAACACCCTCGTAACCTTGACCCCCTCTTACCCCCTTGTTACCTTCCAGTTGAAGCCTTGATTTCGCGGCAATTGTATAGGGGAGAGGCGCGGTGTGTCTCCTCTTGGAGGTAACATGAAGAAAGCAAGCTTGTTAGTACTTTTGGTCGCTGTCACGGCCTGGGCCCAATCCGGGGCCGAGGGAAACACAGCGGGGGCCGTCACACCGCAAGGAACGCTGCCCACGACGGCGAGCTTCCCCATTCAGCGGGTGCAAATGCCCACTTACGCGGATGTGTATTGCGCCGGCTTCATCAACCGGCAAAGCCTGCCAGACGCCAACTTCGTGGCCGGTGGCTTGGAAACCCCGTCAACCACGAAATTCGTCAGAGGCGACCTGGTCTACCTCGAGGGGGCAGGCTATAGCGTTGGCGCGGAGTATGAGATTGTGCGCGCCTTGCGCGATATCAACGAGTACGAAATCTTTCCCGGACAGGCCAAGCTGCTCCGGGCGACCGGACAGCCCTATGCGGAAGTCGGCCGCGTGCGCGTGATCGATACCCGCAGCAAGACGTCGGTGGCGCAGGTCGAATATTCATGCGACCCGGTCAATCCCGGGGACACCGCGATTCCTTTTGCGGAGAAAAGCATGATCGCGTTTCATCCGCCGCTTCGTTTTGACCGTTTCCTGCCCAGCGGCAGCAAGGTCTCGGGGCGCATCGTGATGGGAAAGGATTTCGACTCAGAATTTGGGACGGGGCAGAAGGTTTACTTTAATGTGGGGTCGAACCAGGGAGTGAAGATCGGCGATTATTTCCGGGCCACGCGGGGCTATGAAGCGGACCTGAACGATCCGGTGGATTCGCTTTCGTTCAAAGCCGCGATCAGCGAAGATACGCAGAAGAAACAGCCGTCGGTGGATCCACATATGTTCACCCGGTCGAATGGTCCGGTGATTCACGTCCGAGACCTGCCACGGCGCGCGGTTGGGGAGATCGTGGTCATCGGCACCACGGCCACGACGTCCACCGGAATGATCGTGTTCGCCATGGAAGATGTGCATGCAGGCGATGACGTCGAACTGGACGAACAAGCACAAGCCCAGGCGCAGTAATTTGCGGCAGCACCACGACTGCCGCAGCACCACGACTAACGATGAAGGTCGCATCTTGGGGACGGGGAACCGTCCCCTTCCCTTTTCCCCGCACGCTGCTGTCGGGCCTGGGAGCTAGGGGCGTTCGGGATGGATGGAGCGAGTTTCCCCGGCGGTGAGTCGAGAGGGATCGCAATAGCCATAACCTTTGAGACAGGCGTTGTAGTTACGCTTGTGCTCCACCTCGGCCAGCATTCTGGCTTCAGGAGCAGAGAGTTTTTCGTAGTCACAACTGTCCTGGCCGGACTTGCAAGCCGACAGGTTGCGCTGGTGTGCCGCATCGGCAGCTTGAACCGCTTCTAGCGAAGTGAGTTTGGAGCGGTCACACTCATCCCATCCATTGTGGCAATTTATCGCGTTGCGCTGATGTTCCGCGGCCGTCACCTCTTTCATTTCAGGAGCGGTGAGATGAGAGTGATCGCACAGGCCCACGCCTCCCTTGCAGTCAGAAACATTGAGCTGGCGGCGGGCGGCGTCCACGGCGCCGGCTTCCGGCGCGCTCAGCTTGGAATGGTCGCAAGCCCCAACTCCGTCTTTGCAGTCAGCAATGTTACGCTGGCGCTCGGCGACCGAGGAATCGTGAGCCTCGGAGGGTGTCAGTTTGGATGGGTCGCAGGACTGCATGCCATCCTTGCAGTCCGAGACATTGCGCTGATGATCGGCGACCGCCAACGCCACGACCTCCAGGGGAGTGAGTTGTGAACGATCACAGGAATCGTAGCCACTCCTGCAATTCGCGATATTGCGGGAATGGCGCTCCAGCGCCACGTCGGCCGATTGCGATGGGCTTAACTTCGAGCGATCACAGTCCTTGCGTCCGGCTTTGCAGGAGGCCAGATTCTGTGCAACATCCGATGACTGAGCCAGGGCGAACATGGGCCATAGGCCCAGGCAGAGTGCTGGTGTGTAAAGAAGTCTGCGTAGAGTGGGTTTCACGTTGGTTCCCCTTGGGGGAGGAAGCATGGCGATCGCGAAAATCGTCGTTCCGCGCCTGTAAGCGCGCCGGCCGGAACCCTGATGGGGTCCCGGCCGCGCAAAAGTGCACCTTGCCGGCCAGATGCGACTACTGCTTGTCTTCCCTGGCTTCGGCTACGTGGGCCTGGTGACCGGCTTCTGAAACCGCCCTGATAAAGGCATCTCCACTTCGTGGAGTGGCCGCCTTACCAGAAAGAATGTTGCGGAACGTCACGTGCCTGCCGTAAATGGCGCGGGTCGAGTCGTTGTCCTGCTCCACAACCGCACCTTCCAGGGTCAAGCCAGCAAAGACACCCTTCGAGCGCGAGTAGGTTAACACTTCAGTGTTCAACAGTATATCGGTTCCCGCGGAAGTGTGACGGCCGACCGGTCCTGCTGCCACCGATCCTTCTCCGGTCATTTCGAATTTGCTCGAAAGCAGATGCTGCAAACCACGGTCGTTCATCACCAGCATGACCAGGTCCACGCCTTCGACGCCAATCTGCAAGCCCCAGCTGCCTCCACCCACCGAGATAAATGCGGGAGCGCTCCAACCTTCAGGGGTACGGCATGTCGCCACGCCGCGTCCGTGCTTGCCGCCAAAAATGAAGCCGCCCTTGAGCAAGTTGGGCACGACGACAATGCACTTTGCGCCGCTCAACACTTCTTCGGGGATGCCTTTATCGGGCGTTGACATGATCGACTGCAGAACATCCACGGATTTTTGCATGCGCTCGATCGTGTCTTCCCGATCCGAGCCTGCCCACGCGTACGTTCCAACCAAGCCTATCAAGCTCATCAAGAGGAGAGAAATTGTCTTTTTCATGGAATGTTCCTTTCGGAGCGGTTGAACTAAGAGGACAGATTTCAGATGGGCTGACTTAGTTCAGAGAACCTGAAAGAGAGAGAACAATTACTCATCTCCAGCGTCATCATCGTCCAGGTACAAAAAAATTGCTGGTCTGGATTGCTCACTTTTGGCCCGATCGTCCGCAGTTTCGGCCCCATCGTCGTTTGGCTCTAATCGTTCCGAAAGTGGTTCGGCCCGAATCGTTCGAAGCTGCTCTCGGCTAAATTTCACATCCCCTGAGAGTTTTTGTGGAATGTGATCAATTCGGCTCAGCATCCCGCGCCGCCTCCTGTCATGGTTAAGCCGTCGGGATTGAACTCGCGGGGAGACGTTCCGAGGAGAGCGCCCGGTCGTTTTTGGGGAATGCTTGCCGTTTCCCGGCGATCGTGCAAGGTAGAAACGATGGCGATTCATGGAAGCGGAAGGGGCAATCGTCGATGGTTTGCGATGCTCGCTGATTCATTCGCGAAGCTGCGTGCCAAATCGACGCCATCGGCTCAGCAAATCGGAACGCAGAGGATGTGCCCGTTTTGCGGCTTGATTACCCCACGATCCGAGCGGTGCTGTCTGGAGTGCGGCAAGCCGCTGAGTGGACTACCGCTGGCGCGCACAGACGCAAGACAAGGGTAAGAGATTTGGGAAGAGGAGACAATCATGCTTTGGACGATTTTTGTAGTGCTCTTGATTCTGTGGCTTCTAGGTTTCAGCCTGCATGTGGCCGGAGGCCTGATTCACCTTTTGCTGGTGGTTGCTTTGGTGGTGCTGGTCATCAATTTGGTGAGTGGGCGTCGCGCGGTATAGATGCTTGGTGAGAGTGGGAGCGCCTGATCCCACTCATTCAGACATCTACGGAACGCCAGCATTCTGTCAGTAAGTGCAAAGTGAGAACGACAGAAGTTTCCCTTCTTGGGCCCACCGGAGAATCAAAACCGTACCGTTCCATTCCGAATGCTTTGCCAGTCCTCGGCGGAGAAGGGCATATCTTTGTGGGCGGACGCGAGCTTGTTGGAGGTGGGCTCGGCGGATGCAGGCGGACGAGCCTGCGAAACCTTCTCCGCCTCTCGCGAGACAGAGAGACGTGGGTTGCCTGGAACTCCGGTCTCTGACTTTACATTTTGAGGGCGGGCGGGCTTCACATGCAGCAAGAAATGAACTGTCGCTAACAGGAAATGGGCCCCGTCAGACTTGACGACCACCGCATCCACAGACTTTAAAGCATCGAACGGTAATTCCAGGTTTTCGGTCAGCATGACAATGGGAACTTTCGGACGCAGTTGCTTGATCTCATCCGCGACGATCGCCCCATTGATGAGGCCCAGGTAGTATTCGAGCACGATGCCATCGACGGGCCGCGATGTGAATAGCCGCAAACCTTCAGAACCGTTGGTCGCGGTTACCAGATCATAGCCGCTTTTCTGCAATAAACTCAGCTGAGCCGGATCGCGGTGGATGCAAAGCAGGGTGCCGTTGCTGGCCATGGGTCTTAGTTATATAGCCGCGCCGGGCAAGATTCTGCTCACTATTGATCATGCTTCGTGAATCTTTTTCCCTCTGAGCCTGCTCCTTGAGGAAGACGGATCCAGGACGGAAAGGTGGCCGGAAAGGTGGGCGGAGAGCTGCCCGCTCGGCAGCCGGCGATCCGACCAGCCACCCTGAATCTGCGGCGATCAATACTGACCAGCTATCTCGACCCGCGGCGGCTAGAATATGGGCAGAGACCAACCACGCTGCGAGGCAACCCCTTGAGAAAACAGTATCTTCACCTGTCGATTTATTTGTGTGACCGGTGTAGCGGCCCAGTCGTCGCCGGTTCGCTGGCGGTGCGCGAAAGTGAAATCTCGAAAGAGACCGAGATCGGCCAGGTGGGGACGATCTGCCTGTCCTGCGGCCATCGGCCGGAGAAAGCAGGCGCGGCAACACCGGTCCGTCATTTGTCGCCGGTTGAATGGCAGCCGATGAACGCGACCCGAGCGAGCCTTTTGGCAACGGTATAAATCGCCGAGAGCAGCGAAGATTTTGCTGATTAGCCCGATTACTGATGTCTTTGATTTGTGAGCACCACCTTGAGCGCGCCTTCTTTTGCCGCGTTTGCGAATGTGTCATACGCTTTCATGATGTCCCCGATCGCGAAGCGATGAGTTACAAGTTTGCCCGGCTGTAGTTTCCCCGAGCGCACGACCTTCAGAAGCATCGGTGTGGTGACCGTGTCCACCAGCCGGGTGGTGAGCGAAATGTTGCGGTCCCAAAGTTTTTCCATGTGCAGTGCCGTGAACGCCTAGGTTCGCGATACGGCCGCCAGCGCCGACAATCGCCTGGCATATGTCAAAGGAAGAACCATGGATCACGATGAGTCGATCCGGAAATTTGAACGTCTGATGATACAAGAAGCTGACCACGCGCATGATCTGGCCACGGAACTGGAGGCTCTGGCTCCGCTACTCACCGGAGAGAAGCGTCGCCAGTTCGCAGAATTGCAAGTCAAGGCCAGTCATAGACAAGCGAAGGAGTTTCGCGAGCTGGCTCAGAAAATTAAAGGGACCTAAGTGGTAGATGCGCACGCGAAAACGTGTCGGGCAGGGAGTGACAGTGCGGGGGAACTGGTACCATGCCGCTGCTACTCAGTCGTGCAAAACTACATTGAGCAGCGAGCTGTGGACTCGCAAACCGCCTCCTAACCCGCCGGCGTAATCGATGAAGCCCAGCTTTCTGAACCGGTTCATAAAGAAGCTGACACGAGAACGAGTCGTCCCAACCATCTCAGCCAGGGTCTCCTGACTGATCTTCGGGACCACGGTCTCGGGGACGCCTTCCTTGCCGAAGTGAGCGAGCAAGAGCAGGACGCGGGCCAGTCTCTTCTCGCTGGAGTTGAACAACTGGTCGACCAGATCCTCTTCGTAACGGATATTGCGCGCCAGCAAATACGCCACGAACATCTCGGAAAATGCAGGTTCGCGGTGCAGCGCCTCCATCATGGCTTTCTTCTCCAGGCGCAGGAGTTCGCAATCCGTCATGGCCGCTGCCGAGCCCATTCGCAGAAGCTGTCCGGCCAGCGATCCCTCGCCAAAGAAGGTCCCCTCGCTCACAATTCCGATGGTCGCTTCTTTGCCCGCCTGCGATACCACGGTGAGCCTGACTTTGCCTTTCTGAATGTAGAAAACGGCATCGGCCCCATCGCCTTGCGCGAAGATCACTTCTTTTTTCGGAACAGAGAGAATCCTTCTGCCCTCACCGATCGTGGCGAGGAAGGTGTCGGGCTGAAATCCGCCGGTTTTTTTGGTCAGGGAGGCGCTCATCCTCAGCAATTATAGTCTCCGGGTTTGTGGGCAGTTCCTCACAAATGGTCGAAAAATTGTATTTTCACAACTGAGCAATTCTGCACAGTATTCGAAGCGGGAATAAGTGAAAGTGGGTGGTTGTTCTCACCCTGATGTGGAAGTGTCGCTCAGCTCCAAGAGCCACCCTCCAGCACATTCGATCTCAATCTTTGAGCGGGTTGTCGACGTCGGTCGCCTCGACATTCAGTCGCTCCGATCCGATCGAAACATTGCGCGAAGGCGCGATTGCCACGGTTACGTTTTTCGGAGGATTCATGCTACCAGCGATTCAAGCCGGCGCACTTCTCACCAACGATTCGCCTCTCATGATGCAGGCCTTTGGGCTGGAGAGTTCACCTTGCTTGGGAAATTGGAAGCTGCTCAAGGTGCTGGATCGCTTCGCGCTTGATCGCAGCATTCATGCCGGGGGTTGGAACTTTTTTTTCATGGCGGCTGAAGTCAAAGGGATGTTCCTGGGAGCTCCAGGAGAAAAGAAAATCCAGAACGCGCTGCAGAGGATGCTGGAAAGAGTAAAGCAGCAGCGGTTCAACGGCCTCGAGGTAACAGGAATCGTTGCCAAGCGATTTCTCGGGGTGCCCTATGCCGTTGTTACGGCGCATTCGCGGCATCTGCAGCGGAGCTGTTACCTGGACAGCGCGGAGACCAGGGGCTTATCGCGACACAACGCAGAATAGGCTGGAGACAGAGTAAGGGCGTGGCTCGGATCTTGCCCACTCGGTCGTGCCAAATCTGCCCATTCGGCGCCTTACTTTCTTGACGAACTGGCTACGCGGCGGTCTCGATGCGGGGCAGTGCGCGGCTGGCCGGTGCTAAGCTCGCACTTTTCTTTTGGCTTGGCCCCACAGGTAGGGCACCGAACAGACAGAAACTGTTCTTTTTTTGCCTTCATAACCGACAGAATGCACCTTTGTCGGATGGCAGATTGGTCAATTTTGACCAGTCGTTAAAACTGTTTCGTTCAATACTGACAACAGGCGTTTTCAGGGAGAGTTTCCGTCGAGCTCGGACTCGACTAGGCATCCGTTTTCGTACCCGCCCGCCAGGGAAATCAGAAAATAATGTCGTTACCCAACACAACATTATCGAGGCGAGTCCTGCAAGTCGTCGGACCGCGCCCACCGGCGGCCGCCATTCACGAAACGGCTGGCGCGCGACCGCAATCCAAGCCATCGTTACCGAGCCGCATTGCGGTGGTGGGAAATCATCTTCCGCGGCAATGTGGAATCGCCACTTTCACCACCGATCTGTGCGCGGCTATTTCCGCCGAGTATGGAACGGCGCGGCTCATGGCGCTTCCCGTCAACGACACCGACGAAGGATATGAATATCCGGCGCAAGTGCGCTGGTCGCTGTCGCAGGATGACTCGAGTTCCTATGAGGAAGCGGCTGATTTTCTAAACTTCAACAATATCGATATGGTGTGCCTGCAACACGAGTACGGAATCTTTGGAGGGCCCGCCGGAAGCCATATTCTGCACCTGCTGCGCCGCCTGAAAATGCCGGTGGTGACCACGCTGCACACGGTTTTGCGCGAGCCGGACCGGGACCAACTGATGGTGATGAAAGAGATCGCAGCCCTTTCCGATCGCCTGATCGTCATGAGCCAGCTCTCGGCGCAGTTCCTGCAGGAGATCTTCAAGGTACCGGAGCGCATGATCGACATTGTGCCCCACGGCGTTCCCGACCTGCCTTTCCTCGATCCCAATTTCTTCAAGGACCGCTTCCGGGTGGAAGGCAAAGCGGTGCTGCTCACCTTCGGCCTGCTCTCGCCGAACAAGGGAATCGAAAACGTTATTCAGGCGCTGCCGCAGATTTTGTCGAAGCACAAGAATGTCGTGTACCTTGTCGCCGGCGCTACTCACCCGCATATTCTGCGTCGCGAGGGTGAAGAGTATCGAGCCAGCCTGCAGGCTTTGGCGAAGGCGGCCGGTGTGGAATCGCAAGTCATTTTTCACAACCACTTCGTCAGCCCGGAGAAGATGGTGGAATTCATCGGCGCCGCGGATATTTACATCACCGCTTACCGCCATGAAGCGCAGGTGGTTTCGGGAACGCTCGCCTATGCCCTCGGCGCGGGCAAGGCCATCATCTCAACTCCCTATTGGCATGCGGTTGAGTTGTTGGATGACGGCCGGGGCGCGTTGGTGCCCTTTCAAAATCCCCGTGCCATCGCGCAAAAGACCATCGAACTGCTGGACACCCCGGCGATACGCCACGCCATGCGGAAACGCGCGTATTTATTCGCCCGGGAAATGATCTGGAAAAGAGTAGCGCAAGGTTACATGGAAAGTTTTTCACGAGCCCGCAGCGATCGCATGGAGACTCCCCGGGTTCAGTTCACAGCGCGCGCCATGGAAAGATCGCTGAATCGGCTGCCGGAATTAAAACTCAATCACATCAACACCTTGACCGATGATACGGGGATACTGCAGCACGCGATCTTTACGGTACCGAATCGAGCCGAGGGATATACCACGGACGACAACGCGCGTGCGCTCATCTTAATGGTGTTGCTCGGCCAGCCCGGTTTGGAGCAAGGCGGTTTGGAGCAAGGCGATTTGGAGCAAGCCAGCTTGGGGCAAACGGGCAAGGATCAGCCAGCGATGGGCAGCGCGGGAACCGGTCACGTGATGAATGCGGATTGGGTTTTCCGCTATCTGGGGTTCCTCGAACACGCCTTTAATCCCGGCCGGAAGAGGTTCCGGAACTTTCTCGGTTATGACCGGCGCTGGCTGGAAGAACAAGGATCAGAGGACTCTCACGGCCGCGCATTGTGGGCTCTGGGAAGCGTGCTGGCGCGATCCACCCATCGCGGATTAAGGGGTGCCGCGGGGCGCTTGTTCGAGTTCTCCCTGCCGGCGGTGATGGAGTTCCACAGCCCTCGAGCCTGCGCCTACACTCTGCTCGGAATTCAGGAGTATCTGCACTCCTATCCGGGAGACCGTGACGCTCAGCGCGTAAGATTCGCATTGGCGCAACGATTGCTCGGTATGTACGAGTCGATCCGGCGGCCGGACTGGAAGTGGTTTGAAAACGTTCTTGCTTACGGAAACGCAAGGCTGCCCGAGGCCCTGCTGCTTGTAGGCTCGGCCTGCGGGGATGAGCGTATGCTCTTGGCCGGACTCGATTCACTGGACTGGCTGATGGACGCGCACGCTTGCCCGACGCACGGCCACTTCGTGCCCATTGGTTCGCAAGGCTTCTATCGCCAGGGCGGCGTCAAAGCTCGTTTCGATCAACAACCGATTGAAGCGGGCGGGGTGGTTTCTGCTTGTCTCGAAGCTTACCGGGTAACCGGCGAAAGCCGCTGGCGCAAGCGGGCCTGGTCGGCGTTCAACTGGTTTCTCGGCGATAACGATTTACAACTTCCACTCTACGATTCCGAAACCGGCGGGTGCCGCGACGGCCTGCATCCCGACCGAGCCAATGAAAACCAGGGCGCGGAATCGACGCTGTCGTTTTTGATGGCACTTTTGAAAATGCGTGCTCTGCAAGGATCTGAACCGATGGAAATCCCGTTATGACTACCCCGGCACAGGAACCTGTAATCCTGAGCACCCGCTTCGAGCCATTGCTTGTTCGTCATTCATCGAACCCGATCCTGACAGCCAAGGATTGGCCGTACCTCATCAATAGCGTCTTCAACCCCGGGGCTACGCTGCTGCCGGATGGAACAACTCTGCTGCTGTGCCGGGTTGAGGATCGCCGCGGTCTATCGCATCTTTGCGCGGCGCGCTCTCGGAACGGTGTCGACGGATGGGAAATCGATCGTGAACCTACGTTGATGCCCAGTCCGAAAGACCATCCCGAAGAGATCTGGGGGGTAGAAGATCCGCGCATCACGTTCGTGCCCGAACTGCAAAAGTACGCCGTGACCTATACGTCCTATTCGCGTGGCGGCCCGGGAGTGTCGCTGGCGCTGACCAAAGACTTCCGAAGCTTCGAACGCTATGGCGTAATTATGCCGCCGGATGACAAGGACTCCGCCCTTCTGCCTCGGAGAATCGATGGATACTGGGCGCTGATTCATCGGCCCGCGACCAACCTCGGGGCCCATATGTGGATTTCATATTCCCCCGACCTGCGCCACTGGGGAAGCCACAAGCTCATGTTAGAAGCGCACCGCGGCGCCTGGTGGGACGCCAACAAGATCGGCTTGTCACCTCCGCCCATCGAAACCTCCAGGGGGTGGCTCGTGCTCTATCACGGCGTGCGGCACACGCCTTCGGGCTGTCTTTACCGCCTGGGCCTGGCTCTGTTCGAACTTGAGAACCCCGCCAAATGCCTGCTGCGGGGAGACTCCTGGATCTTTGGACCGGAGGCGGAGTATGAGTGCCACGGAGACGTGGATGACGTTGTATTTCCCTGCGGTTATACGATGGACGCTGATGGCGACACCCTGAACATTTATTACGGAGCGGCGGACTGCGCCATTGCTCTGGCCCGGGCGAGCGTGCGCACTTTACTGGAGTGGTTGGACGCCAATGGAAGTTGCGAACGACAGCAACGAGCCCATGACCGGTGAGGCCAAAACCCACCCGAACCCCAAGGAGTTCGTCTGTCCCTCAGGGTGGGGCTCGATGGTTAATCTCCATAGTGAGCTATCTTGATCAGACGCCAAAGCCGGCAACTGTCATTCTCAAGGTTCTGAGTGTGAAGACCGAGCCGCGACCGCTGATTCGCAGCTCTTTATTCATAAGGTTGCAGGAGCCGAGCCTGATCGAGAGGTGAGGCGAGCGACCACATCCAGCCATCAGCATTCTCTATCGGCGTGTCTGCCGTGAACCCGCGGCGAATACGATTCGACCCTAAACGCTCTCGCGGACGAGAAGTGACAAACGACAAGAAATAGGAAGCGGCTGTCCGCTTAAAAGGAAAGGTACAAAATCATGCCCTTGATTCAACTCCTGGAAGTTCTCATTGTGGTAGGGGTTCTGCTGTGGCTGGTGAATCGCTTCATCCCCATGCAAGGATCCATCAAATCAATTCTAAACGGCGTTGTAGTCATCGCGGTGGTTCTGTGGTTGCTGAATGTGTTTGGACTTTTCCATTCACTCCGGCACATCCGTATTGGAAGTTAAACCGTTGCCAGGCCTGGAAGACCAGGAGCAATCGACACCGATTCGTAAACGCAACACGGCAGCTGCCTGCCACAAGGAGTGAATGTGAAGAAGCAACTTTTGTTTGCAGCAACGATCGCCCTGAGTTTACCCGTCGTAGCTCAGAGTAATTCTCAAAGTAGCCTCTCGGTCGAAACCGTGAGCCCGATGCCCACCTTCCGCGTGGTGGTCATCAGCCGCAGCGTGCAGGCGGTGAACTACGAGCATCGCAGCGGATCGTCCAAGCTGGATTTCGCAGGCACGGACCTGATGCCCTCCGCAAACGGTGAAGCGCATGTGAACAGCAAGCGCGGATCGATCGAGATCGACGCGGAATTCGGTAACATGAGCCGGCCGACAACCTTCGGCAACGAATACCTTACCTATGTCCTGTGGGCCATTTCGCCCGAGGGCCGGGCGGTGAATCTGGGAGAAGTTCTGGTGGGCGACAATCATCGCAGCAAGCTGCGCGTAACCACGGACCTGCAGGCCTTCGCGCTGATCGTTACCGCGGAACCTTATTACGCCGTCCGCCAGCCCAGCAACGCGGTGGTGCTCGAGAACGTGGTTCGCGACGACACCAAGGGAACCAGCGAAGCGGTGAATGCCAAATACGAACTGATGGAACGCGGCGGCTACATTCCGACCGGCTACAAGTTCGACCCCGTGATCCTGAATGCCAAGTTGCCACTGGAATTCTTCGAAGCGCGAAATGCCCTGCGCATCGCTCAATCTGAGGGCGCTGAAACCTACGCGACCGACAGCTATCATCGCGCCGTGGAATTGATGAACCATGCTGACGGGTACGCCGTCAACAAACACATGGACAGAAAGCCGCTGATCGCAGTCTCCCGCGAAGCCGTGCAGACCGCCGAAGATGCGCGCGCGATCGCGGTCAAGAAAATGGAGGAAATGCGGCTTTCGAACGAACGTCAGGACTCCGCGGATGCGCAAGCTGATGCGCAGGGTCGGGCGGATCGAGCGATGCGGCAGAAGGAGCAGGCCGACGCGAATGCGGCCAACGCAGAGGCTGCGACGGCAAAGGCTCAATCCGATATGGCGGACAGCCAGGCAGCGTCCGCCAGTGCTGTATCCGCGGCACAAGCTGATGCCGAGCGTTCGCGTCTAGCCGCGGAGCAGGCGCAGTTGAACGCTCAGCAGGCCGATACCGACAAAGCGGCCATGCGAGCGAGGTTGTCCGAGCAGTTGAATTCGATTCTGCAGACGCGTGACAGCGCCCGCGGGCTCATCGTCAGCATGTCCGACGTTTTGTTTGATACCGGCAAATACTCGTTGAAGCCGGGAGCACGGGAGAAACTGGCGAAAGTTGCCGGAATTCTGCTGGCCTACCCCGGACTCAATATCGAAGTCGGCGGCTATACCGACAATGTTGGCGGGGACGCCATGAATCAAACCTTGTCGGAGAATCGCGCGGATTCGGTACGCGATTACCTGGTGCAACAAGGCGTGGCGACGAATTCGGTCAGCGCGAAAGGCTACGGCAACTCGTTGCCGGTGGCCTCAAACGACGACTCCGCCGGCCGGCAGCAGAACCGGAGAGTAGAGCTTCTGGTCTCCGGAGACGCCATCGGCAACCCGGTGAATGCGACCACGGGTAATCTGCGCTAGGACTGGCACGAACGCTGGCACGCACGCCTGGCATGCCCGTCCACCAGGGCAACGGCGAATACTGGGTTGCAAACATCCGCAGAGCAGTCTCGGCCTTGAGTCTGAGGTCGGCTGCTCTGCGGCTTATTTTGTGGCAGGAAGCGAAACCCGGACCGAGCATTCATAGGCCATATTTCCCTCGGGATGCTCACCATCTAGCGCGCAGGCTTCGAAGCGCGTTCTTCCGAATTGCCGTCTATTGTTGGTCCGGCGGAGTTTGCTGTGGCGGTCGGGACTGAATAGCAGCGCCGGGCGGAGGAGGATAAGGCACTTGCTGCCCCGGTTGTCCTGGCTGTCCCGCGGTTTGCTGCTGCAACTGTAGTTGCCGCTGCTGCATCTCCTGCAACATCTGCTGAGGAGTTTTCACTCCCGGCTGATCCGGTTGGGCGGCAGGCTGTTCTGCTTCTGCCGTGCCCTGTTCTGCCGCATCCTCGGGTTCATCAGGCGTATCAGCGTCGGGAGGTGGCGGTGCGGCGGCATTGGCTACCTGAGGCTGTGGAGGCGCCGCACCCGGGGGAACGCCACCCGGAATGTCAGGCGTTACTTTAGCCACCAGGACCACGCGCACCAGCGCATTGGCGTCTTCAGGAGACCCCATCAAGATGTAATTGAAGCGCGAGCCGTTCAGCAGTTCGGCCATGACCAGGCGGGCTGGCCCCGGACCGAGGCGCGTGACCACGCGCTCCGTTGCACTGGCCGGAATTTCGATCTCAGCCGAAGTGTTCTTGCGCACACCGCGCAGAATATCGCCCAGAGTTGAGTTCGGGGCAACAATCGTGAGCAGTCCATCCTGGAAGGTCACCTCTGGAGCAACGGCCGGGATCGCATCCAACGGAATTTGAGGGACTGGCCCTTGTGTCCCCGACGGCAGTGGCGGCGACTGCTGCTTCTTAGCCTTGTGCGAGCGGTGAACGGTTTCAGTGTCCGCTCGCCCGAGCACCGGCAGGCACAACACGCCCGCCAGCAGCAACCCTGTCAGCTTCAACCCTGCGCTCATAACAACTCCTCTAGACTTCCCTGGGGAGACGGTAGCCATTCCATAGCAATTCTAGCACCGCTCCTTGACGGAGGTGTCGAGGCTTAACGCACCGATGTCCTCCCCTACCTTATAGAATGTATTAACTTTAATATCTTGCGAGGGGAAGTTAGCGACGGGTGCCGGCCGCGATGTGCAAGCGGTTGCACTTGTTGAGATGCTGATGCAGCGCAATCTAGTTCGGAGAATCAATAGTGCTTGATTCAGGCTCTTTGCTGAAGAATTGCCGGCGGAAGCGAACGACCTTTGAGGCCTCTGGACGCGGACGCCGGCTGCATATTTATGGAGTTGCGATTCTGCTGGCAGGTTCGGCATCGAGCGTTTTCGCGGAGAGTTGCCTCACCGCGAACGATATGGACGAATCCGCACGCAATGGCCTCTCCAGCGTTGCGCTCCGCGATTTCGACCTGATCGCTAACGGAGACACGGCTTCGCTTCACCAGAGCGCCATTCCCAGCCTGGCCGCCGACTTCGCTGGCGTCGAAACCGCGGTTAAGGAAAATCAATCCGCCTTGGCCGGGACCAAGGCGACGGCTCGTCCGCCTTTTATACTCGAGGCGACAGGCACGTCGCCTATGGAGCGTGCCGAATTCTTCTGCGGCGTTTTCGGGAGCAAGGGACAGACTCGTGACAGCGCGGTTTTCACTTTGAATAATCTCCCTCCCGGCAGGTACGGCGTGGTCATCCTGGACGCGCCATCGTCCAGGGGCGCCTACACGGTCTCGCTGATTCTGCAGCGGTTCGGTGCGGACTGGAAACTGGGCGGGCTCTACATCAAAGCCGGGGAACTGAACGCCCACGGCAGTGAGTGGTTCAGTTCGCGTGCGCAGGACTTTCAGGGTAAAGGTCAACTGCACGATGCCTGGCTTTATTACCTCGTGGCCCGGTCTCTGGTTTCGCCGTTGCCGTTTATGAGCACCGCGGCCACGGATAAGCTCTATGACGATTCGCAGAAATTGCAGCCGGCGGATTTTCCCTCTGAGGGTAAAACCGTAGATCTTTCCGCCGGCGCCACAACCTACAAATTGACGGCGCTCTTTCCCGAAGCCGTGGCCAAAGATCTGGATTTGGTCGTGAAATATCAGGCAGCGGATATTTCCAACACAACCCAGATTTACCAAAGCAACGTTGCGGTGATAAAGGCGTTGATCGCGAAGCATCCCGAGCTGCGAAGCGCATTCGCCGCCGTGGTAGCGCGCGCCGTCGACCCCAGTGGCCGCGACTATGGGACGCTGCTGGCCATGAAGGATATTCATTAGAAAACAGTGGTTGGGGGCTAATGGATAGCGGTCAGCTCCGGTTCGAGCAGACATTCTTTCGGGTCTTTGTCCTCGCGCAGGCCTAAGAAAACCGGGGCGCGCAGCTTGGGTCCGCTGCCGCCAATGGCTCCATCGGTCCATTCCGCGTATTCGATCTCAGCCACCAGTTGGGGCTTGATCCAAAATACCCGTCGGAGAGCTTCCACTTCACCATAAAACGGCTTCTGCTTGGTCTCCAGTGGCTTGAGCAGCTTCCAGATTTCGTCCAGCGACTTCTGGGTAAATCCGCTGCCCGCCTGTCCCACATGAATCAGCCGCCCCTGCTTTTCATAAAGACCGAGCACGATCGAACCGAAGTGTGCCCGGCTGCCTTCCGGTTCGGTATACCCCGCGATCACACATTCCATTCGGTGACGGATCTTGATCTTCAGCCATTCACTGCTGCGGCTCTCCTGGTAGACGCTGTCGCGCTTCTTGGCCAGGATACCCTCGAGACCTTTCTCGCCGGCTATAGCGAACAACGCCTTGCCCTGCTGCTCGTAATGATCGGAATAGCGCAAGGCATCTCCCTCGACGATCAGGGACGCCAACTTTTTCTTGCGTGCATCGAGCGGAACTTTGCGCAAGTCGTAACCGTCGCAGTAGAGCAGATCGAATGCGTAATAGAGCACAGGCACGTCGGCATTGGCGACGCCGCGGCGGCCGCCGGGACGGAAGCCCGTACGCTGCTGCATCAGGCTGAAGGATGCCCGGCCTTGATCGTCGAGCGCGACCACCTCGCCATCGAGAATTGCTGACTTTGCTTTGAGGAACTGCGGCAGATCTTTCAACTCGGGATAGCGTGGCGTCAGGTCGTTCTGATTGCGCGAGACCAGTCGCACTCTGCCTTCCTGGATGAACGCGATCGCGCGGTATCCGTCCCACTTGATTTCGAAAAGCCAGTCGGAGCCGTCGAAGGGCTGGTCTATCGATGTGGCCAACATGGGATGAATCGTCGTGGGCATGGGGCGCTTCACCCCGGAGGGCTGAGACCCCGAAGACACAGAGGGCTTCGCTGGCAGAGATTTCGCAGCGCCGATTCGAACTACCCTGCGGTCCCCTGCCTTTAATTCTTTTGTTTTTTTTTAACTGACGGCTTCTTCTCGATCTTCTTGTCTGCCTTTTTTCCTTTCTCTACTTTCTCTTCGGATTTTTTCCTGTCCAGCTTGGCCACGGCGTCGGCCAGCCATGCGGCTTTGAGCTTCCCCCGGCCGCCGACGGGACGGCTTTCCCACTCCTTCGATCCGGCATCTCCCGCGATCTCGGCCAAGCTCCGCTCGCTCAAAACCGATTCGTCATACGCGTCGATGTCGTACCCCTCGACCGCGTGCTCGTCATGCTTCTTGATTAAGAGCCATTCGTTTCCTTTGCTCCCCGGGCGGCGGCCCTTCATCTTCACGATCGCGAAATCACCCTTCAATTTTTTACCGTCGAGGCGAAATTTCAGATCGCCCTTGGCAAGCATGGCGACAGCTTCCGCTTCTGTGCCGGGAACATATTTCCCTTCCACTGCAACCGGAGAGAGCGGCTGCCACGTGCCCACGTCCCACACCATGACCGTTCCCGCACCGTAGTTGTTTTCCGGAATGATGCCTTCGAAATCGAAGTACGAAACCGGATGATCCTCCACTTGCATGGCGAGGCGCTTGTCGGCGGGATCGAGCGAGGGTCCCTTGGGCACGGCCCACGATTTCAGCACTCCCTCCATCTCCAGGCGAAAGTCGTAGTGAAGCCGCGTGGCGTCATGCTTCTGCACCACGAAGCGGTGCCCGGTTTTCGCCTCGATTTCTGGCGGAGGCTCGGGCGTATCTTCAAAGCGCCGCTTTCGCTTGTATTCTTCCAGTGCCATAGAAGCCCTTATTTAACCACAGAGACACCCCTCGGCTTGGCTCGGGGCAGGCTCCGCCACGGAGAAAACCAACCCGTCAAGAAAATGCCATCCCGACCGGGGCTTGCGCTTCCCGAAGGGAAGTGGAAGCGGAATGGGAGGGACCTGCTGTTCTCTCGCGGCGCCCGCCATGCTTTAGAATCGTTGCACAGATGCAACGCGAATTTCCCGAAGGGCCGCTGGTCGGCGTGGGCGCCATCATCATCGAAGATGCTCGTGTCGTGCTGGTCAAGCGTGCGCACCCGCCGCTGCAGGCGGAATGGTCCATCCCCGGAGGCGTACTTGAGGTGGGCGAACTGGTACGCGAGGCTGCTGTTCGCGAGGCTCGCGAGGAGACCGGACTCACCGTCGAAGCCGGTGAATTGCTTGGAGTTTACGATCGCGTCCTGCGCAATCCCGAGCGGCGCGTGCAATATCACTATGTTTTGATTGATTTTCTATGCCGCCGGGTTGCGGGCGATCTCGCCGCGGCCAGCGACGCGGCGGAAGTCAGGTGGTTTGGGCGGGAAGAGCTGCCGGGGCTGAAGCTGGCCGAGGACACGCTCGATGTCATCGGCAAAGGCTACCGTGAATTGGGAATCTGAGTCCTTCAGCCCACTTCCCAGCCATCGTCCTCCCACTGTGCATAGCAGGAATGCCAGCGCCAGGCGCGGCGGCGAAGCGGGATTGGGACGTTGAAATAGGCGCTGACGAAGGCTACCGGTCGGTCCAGTTCTTGAAAGTTTACGTCTAGCGATTGGCACTTCGGACACCGCGGCTGTTTATATTCTCCAACTCCCGCAACACTGAAACCGTCCGGAATTGGCTGATCGAGGATGTTATTCGCGGCCTCAGCATCTTCAGAACCCACATGCAACTTAACTCCGCCCATCAGGTTCGACCAAAACCAGTCCATACGCACCATGTTGTCATCTGTCAGAACTGCTTCGATCCCGGCAGATTCGAGACTTCCTTTCGCCAGCAATGCTTCGGGCAGGTCTCTGAACTTGCGAATTGTTACCCAGTTTCGCAATTCAAGTTCACCGCTGTACGGGGTATGAGATTCAGTTGGAAGCTCCGGCGGAGAGGGGTCGCCCGGCATGGCCGGCGGTTCTTTCTTCATGACGACCGGAGCAATTTCGACTAGTTCAACACTAAGGCCTCTCCGGCGAATCTCCGCCTTCAATACTTCGCGAGCCAAATCGGTGAGTTCGTAGGCCTGCCCGGAGACCTTCTCCAACTCTCCATCCATCTGGCCACAATAGAACTCTACGAGTCGGCTTCTCTCGCGTTCAGGATCGATTCTCGTCATGCCTGAGAATGTAGGTCAGGAAGGCAAGCGAGACAAACAGACCTGCAGGGGAACCGTTTAGGGTGACAAAGCGTGGTCACTCTATGCGCCCTTCCATCCCATCATCTTCCCACTCCGCATCGCACGCGTGGCAATGCCAGGCCGGGCGCTGGACGGGCATCGGCACGCGCAGAAACGCGCTCATGTAAGCGATGGGACGGTCGAGTTCCTGGAAGTTCACGTCCAGCGACTGGCACTGAGGACAGCGCGGCTGCTCGTAGAGGCCGATGCCCTGCACATAGAGGCCTTCGAGAATCGGTTCGTCGAGAAGCTTGCGCGCGTTCGCTTCATCGGCGGGGCGCACCTTGAGCTTGATTCCGCCGATGAAGTTTGAAATGAACCAGTCCAGCCGAACCAGGTTTTCGTCCGCCAGAAAACATTCGATGCCGGCGGATTCCAGGCTGCCTTTGGCGAGCAGCGCCTCCGGCAGGTCGCGGAACTGCCGGATGGTCACGAGTTCCAGGATTTCCATTTGCTCGCACCGGGTTGCGGCTGACCCGCGGGATTCGTCGTCAGGAGATTCGTCGCCGGGAAGGTCCAGGTGTCTGCGGTCGAGCTCGTCTTCGAGCGCGTCCCAGGCCAAGTCGGTCAGGGACTCCGCGCTCCGGGCAAGCTTCTGCAGCTCTCCGTCCGTCATGCCGGCATAGTTGGCGGCCAGGCGGCGGCGCTCCCGTTGTTCGCTCAAGTAGGATCCGTCTAGATAGGACACCCGCCAAGGATACGTCGACGGCGGGAAATCAGCAAAGCGGACACAAGTCAGGTAGTGGGTCGATCAGAAAATCGCATTCCCTCAGCGGCTGAAAGCCGCGCCTTTCAAGACAAATTCAGACTGGCCCAGTACTACAAACCGTGCGGCGGGACTGGGTGCGGACGATCAGCAGTCCGATCAAAACCGCGCTGATCAGCATTACAACCCGTATATAAAGGCCGGCATGAAAGCCTGGTCGGCGGCGGTTCGCAAGAGGCCGGAGGTGGCCTCAGGGTACAGAATCCGAAATAAAATCTTTCCACGCAGCCGCGCGAGATCACGAGAAGCCACAACAGAATTGTGGAGACCAGGCCAAGGATTCCGCAGAGCGGCCACGTACCCGGAGGCACCCGGGACGGCAACCAGACCCCGGTCGCGGGATTGGCTGCAACCATTTGCCGCACAGCAATCAGTAGGAAAACGAATGCGCCAGCGCGACGATGGCGCGCTTG
>Ga0181525_10000805_pt1 | contig 27313 bp, 17 predicted proteins | sample PEATcosm2014_Bin_48_FD_121100 | JGI IMG/M metagenome (GOLD analysis project Ga0181525, IMG submission 121100) | Peatland microbial communities from MTU Mesocosm Facility, Houghton, MI, USA - PEATcosm2014_Bin06_10_metaG | ecosystem: Environmental > Terrestrial > Soil > Wetlands > Peat | place... | reverse complement strand
CATTCCGCTCAGCAATGTGCAATTCTCCACCCTCCAATCCGCGTTTCTGTTCTCCTACGCGCTGATGTATGCCGGGGGCGGCAAGTTGGTGGATATTCTAGGAACCCAGCGCGGTTTTATGGTGATCATGCTGTTCTGGTCTTTCGCCTGTGCCAGTCATGCTCTGGCCACGAGTTTCATCCTGTTGGCCAGCAGTCGATTTCTTCTCGGGGTGGGAGAAGGCGGTGGCTTTCCTGCCGCTACCCGTGCGGTCGCGGAATGGTTTCCCACGCAAGAGCGGGCAACGGCGATGGGCGTCATCAACGCGGGCACAGCGGTTGGAGCCGTCGTCGCTCCTCCTCTGATCGCCACCGTACTGGTGTACACCAGCTGGCGATGGATATTCGTTCTCGCGGGGGGATTGGGTTTGCTCTGGGCTGCATGGTGGGGGTTGGCGTATGTTCCTCCAGAATGCTTTTCGGGGCAGGTCGACTTCGATGCGGCTGCGACGCCGGACTCGGCTGCGGCCTCTGCGGCCCCATGGTCATGGACTCGCCTTTTTCGCGTTCGCGAAACCTGGGGACTGGTAACCGCCAAGTTCTTAAGCGATGCGGCTTGGTTTTTCTATCTCTTCTGGCTCCCCAAATATCTCTACGACGCTCGCGGTTTTGATATTAAAGCCGTCGGCACGTTCGCCTGGATGCCCAGCGCGGCAGCCGGAGTTGGGTGTCTGCTGGGCGGCGGCTTTTCGAGTTACCTGGTAGGGCGGCAATTCTCACTCGGGGTGGCGAGGAAGCTGGCGCTCGGCCTAAGCGCTGCGCTTATGCCTTCCGTCATCCTCATCCCGCACGTTCCCGTGTCCTGGGCAATTGCGCTGTTCTGCCTGGCATATTTCGGGCAGCAGTCCTGGTCCACTCTCGTCATGGTTCTGCCGGCGGATCTGTTTCCGCAAAATGTTGTCGGCTCGGTTGCCGGCTTGGTCGGGTTTGGGGGAGCGATGGGCGGAATTGTGTTCGGAGAAGTCGCCGGCTACCTGTTAGACCACGGCTTCGGTTACAGCTTGGTGTTCAGCATCGCGGGCACGCTCCACGTCGCCGCATTTCTGATCATTCTCGCTGCCGTTCCCACCCTGTTGCCTTTGGGGTTGGAGCGGAAGTTTGGCTACGGGGAGACTCAATGAGGATCACCGAGATTCGCACTCGACTCCTGCGCTGGCGCGGCAAGACCGTTCCCCTCCCTCCGCACTTCTGCACCAATCCCATGGATCTCCTGGCATTGCCCGAAGCTTCAATGGGCACGTTCACGTTTCACGGCTGGCTGGTGGTGGAGGTCTTCACCGACGATGGCCAGGTGGGTTTGGGCAATGCTGCTCTGGCTCCGCAGGTCACGAAACAGGTCATCGATCTGTATCTCAAACCGCTGTTGATCGGCCAGGATCCCTGGGATCTCGAGCGCTTATGGCAACACATGTATCGCAAGACCATGGCATTTGGCAGGAAGGGAATCGGCATGGTCGCGATCAGCGCGGTCGATATCGCGCTGTGGGATCTCCTCGGCAAATCCGCCAGGCAGCCCGTGTATCGCTTACTCGGGGGCAGGACAAAAGCCCGCATTCCGGTCTACGCCTCCCGCCTCTACAGCGTTGAACTGAACGAACTGGCAGCGGAGGCGAAGCGCTACAAGGATGAAGGCTACCAGGCCATGAAGCTCCGCTTTGGATGGGGACCCGGGGATGGCGCTCGCGGCATGCAGCGGAATCTCGAACTGGTCCGGACCGTCCGGCAGTGTGTTGGCGACGGCATCGATGTCATGGCGGATGCCTACATGGGTTGGACCCTTGACTATGCCAAGCGAATGCTACCTTTGCTCGAGCCCTTTCATCTCCGATGGCTGGAAGAGCCGGTTATCCCGGATGACATCCACGGGTATGCCGAGTTGAAATCCTACGGACTGATACCGATCGCGGGTGGTGAACATGAGTTCACACTTTACGGTTTCCGCGATTTGCTGGAGGCTCGCGCGCTGGACTACATTCAGTTCGACACCAATCGCGTGGGCGGCATCACGCAGGCCCGCAAAATCGCCGCCTTGGCGGAAGCTTATTCGGTTCCCGTAATCCCTCACGCCGGCCAGATGCACAACTACCATCTCGTTATGGCGAGCCTGAATTCTCCGATGGCGGAGTACTTCCCCGTCGTCGATGTGGAAGTAGGCAATGAACTGTTCTGGTACATCTTCCAGGGCGAACCCACAGCCAGAGCCGGCCATATCGATCTCGATGACAACGTTCCCGGTCTTGGACTGAGCATCAACGAAGCCGCACTCGATCAGTTCGAAGTGTTCGAATAAAACCCTAGAGGACAGAGCCGGCGAATGACACGACTCATTCAAATCAAGAAGGGCAAGGTTCGGCGGGTCGCCCTGGTCGATGAACCAAACATTCGCTTGTTGGAAACCTGCTCCTCGATCTACGAACTGGCTCATCTCGCCATCGCCTCGGGCATGAAGCTCGGCGACATGGCGCGTCAGAGGGCCAGACACGACACCATCGACTACGACTCCGTCTACAACGGTCGCTCGGAATGGCAACTGCTTCCAGCCATTGACCATCCCGACGAACCTGCCCGCTGTTTGATTTCAGGCACGGGACTGACTCATCTCGGCAGCGCCCGTAATCGCCAGTCGATGCACGCAACCACCACCGAGGAGCTGACCGACAGCATGAGGATGTTCCGCTGGGGAGTCGACGGCGGTCGCCCCGCCGCGGGCTGCATCGGGATAGCTCCGGAGTGGTTTTACAAGGGAACCGGCTGCGCCTTGCGAGCCCACGGAGAACCGCTCGATATTCCGTGGTACGCGGAGGATGGCGGGGATGAAGCGGAGATTGCCGGCGTCTATTTGGTGGCTCCGAACGGACAGCCCCATCGCCTCGGAATGGCTGCCGGCAACGAATTTTCCGATCATCAATTCGAGAAGAAAAACTATCTGAACCTTGCGGGTTCGAAACTCCGCACCTGTGCTCTGGGACCCGAACTGGTGGTTGATCCGGAATTCGAATCTGTACCCGTAGCGGTCAGCATCGAGCGCGGAGGAAACGTCTACTGGAGCGGGGCATTCCGCAGCGGGGAATCGGAAATGTGCCATAGTCTGCAAAACATTGAGCATCATCATTTCAAGTACGAAGCGCACCGCCGTCGCGGAGACCTGCACATACACTTTTTCGGAGCCGATTGCCTAAGTTTCAGCGACCATATCCGGTTACAAGATGGGGATGTCATGCAGATCGCCATTGCGGGTTTCGGGCGCCCTTTACGAAACGCGGTGCGCATAGACAAAGCGAAACCTGCCCTGGTGAACGTCATTTCTTTGGGATGAGCGAAACCATGGCAAAATCAAGCGTTGCAATTCTGGGACTTGGCATCATGGGCTCAGGCATGGCGGGCCGCCTGCTCTCTGCGAAATTCCCATTGGCCGTCTACAACCGGAATCGCGAGAAATGTGTTCCGTTCGCCGCCGATGGCGCGTTTATAGCTGCTTCGCCGCGCGAGGCTGCATCGCATTCCCGGATCATTCTCAGCATGGTGGCGGATGACGTCGCTTCGCGCGCTGTGTGGCTGGGCGAAAACGGGGCCTTGACCGGTGCATCGCCGAGTTCAATCTTGATCGAATGCAGCACGCTGAGCGTCGCCTGGGTCAAGGAACTTGAAAATGCTGCGACCCAACGGGGCTGCGAATTCCTGGATGCGCCGGTCACCGGCACCAAGCCCCATGCCGCTTCCGGCGAACTAGTTTTTCTGGTGGGGGGCTCGGCGGACGCACTGGAGGCGGCGCAGCCGTTGTTTTCCGTGCTCGGTCGCAGCGTCGTCCATCTGGGCCCCGCCGGAAGCGGCGCTCTTATGAAGCTCATCAACAACTTCGTCTGCGGCGTGCAAGCCGCGTCATTCGCCGAAGCCTTGTCCCTGATCACTGCGGGCGGCTTGGATCGCGACAAGGCGGTAGCAATTCTGACCGGAGGTGCGCCCGGAAGTGGAATCCTGAAGCGAATGGCTGACCGCATGGCTGCCAACGACTTCACCCCAAATTTTGCCCTGCGGTGGATGGCAAAAGACCTGTCCTACGCTCTCGACGACGCTGCTCTCAACGGAATCTCCTTGCAGACCGCGAGCGCAGCGTTATCGGTGTTCCAGCGTGCGATTGCCCAAGGCCACGGCGACGAAGATTTTTCCGCGGTTACCAAACCACCGAAAAAACGGCCGAGCGTATGAATTTGCGCAAGGACACGATGAAACCCGGTCGAGTTGAGCTCCGGGCCTTCCGCTCCGGCGCTCGTCTTTGTCCTTGCTTGATTTCGATAAGCACGGGGACAAAGAAGGTGGGCGACAAGACAGCTCCGGTTCCGGGCGCGATGCTGGCAAGTTTCCTCCTCGATCGCAGGTGGAAAACGTTTACCCCACCTGCCGCATGAGGGGCAAGTCCTTTGGTGGCGCTATGATAAGATGCTTGTTCAGAGCGTAGCTTCTCAGCAACTGCATGGATATCCGTGAGATTGCCCGGAGAGCGAAAGTTTCAACTGCCACCGTATCGAGAGCGATTAACCGTGTTCCGACGGTCGATCCTCAACTGGCCAAACGGGTTTGGAAGGTGGTGGACGAGTTGGGCTATTATCCCAACACGCAGGCCCGCGCCTTGGTTCTGGGACGCACTCGCATCTTTGGCCTGATCGTCTCTGAAATCACCAATCCATTTTTCCCCGAGATCGTGCAGACCTTCGAGAATCTCGCCGTCGAAAACAACTACGAGATCTTGCTTACCTCGACCGTGCATGACCCGAAGCGGATGGAATCTTCGGTCCGGCGCATGATCGAACGCCGGGTGGATGGCGTGGCGATTCTGACGTTTGGCATGGAAGAATCCCTGATTGAACACCTTCGTTTTCGTAAGGTTCCTCTGGTCTTCGTCGATGTGGGCCCCGATGTTCCGGGAATTGCGAATATACGCATCGATTATCAAAACGGAATCCGTCAGGCGGTGCAGCATCTGGCTGCGCTCCGGCACACCCGCATCGCCTTTATCGCAGGGCCCTTGCATTTGAAGTCTGCGCTTGCCAGGCGGGAGGCTTTTAAGGCGTCCATGATGGAAATTGGGCTCTCTCCTGACTTGATCGTGATCGGAGATCACCGGATGGAGGGTGGCATGCAAGCCCTTCTGGAACTTAGCAATTTGGACCAACGGCCCACAGCCGTGCTGTGTTCCAATGACATGACCGCCATCGGGGTCATGCGGGAAGCGTACGGCCACAATATCAAGATACCGGACGACCTTTCTGTGGTTGGATTCGACGACATCCGCCTGGCTGAGTTCACCATCCCCCCTCTCACCACGGTTCAGATGTCGCAGCGCGAGTTGGCCAGAATTGCGTTCGAGGCGCTTCTGAATGAGGTCGAAGACGAACCGCCATCGGTTAAGCGCCACAAGTATGAATTGATTACCAGCTTGGTCTTGCGGCGTTCGACCGCTCTGGCGAAGACCGAAAAATACTCAACCACGCCGGTCAACATTTCCCGAGCCGGCGCTTCCCGTAAGATCCCCTCTGCCGGATTGCGCTAGACCCTCTCTGGTTTTCACAGTCAGTTCGAGGCCGATTTCAAGGAGGAAAACGGCGCAGGCGTCGCAAAAGATGGTTGCAATTGCGCGGACTTGACGATAGTCTAGCCTTCGTTTATTTCAGGTAAACGATTACCGACCCGAGGACGGACGCCGGGGGGGGCCCCACCCCAGCGCACTGCTTGGGAAAGTGATACAAACAGGACCTATGCTGGAGCGTTTGCGGGAAGAAGTGCTTGAAGCCAACCTGGAACTGGTGCGCAGAAAGCTGGTTTTGTTTACGTTTGGCAATGTCAGCGGGATCTCGCGAGCGGAGGGGTTCGTGGTGATCAAACCCAGCGGCCTCCCGTACGAGCGAATGAAACCGGAGCATCTGGTGGTAACAGACTTGGCCGGCAAAATTCTGGAAGGAACGCTGAAGCCCTCATCCGACCTGCCCACTCACCTGGTTTTGTATCACCAGTTTGCCGAAATCGGCGGGGTCGCGCACACTCACTCGGAGTACGCCACCGCGTGGGCGCAAGCCCGCCGGTCCATCCCATGCTTCGGCACAACCCATGCTGACTATTTCCATGGGCCCGTGCCTGTGACTTCGGATATGACCGATCAAGAGATTGCCCAGGATTACGAGAAGAACACGGGCCACGCCATTGTTCGCGCTCTCGGGCAGAGAGATCCGTTGGCGACCCCTGGGGTCTTGGTGGCCAATCATGGACCGTTCGCCTGGGGGGAAGACGCCGGAATCGCCGCGCACAACGCGGTCATTCTCGAAGCGGTCGCGCGGATGGCGTGCTTCACGCTTGCGATTGATCCGGCGTCACGGCCGGCTGGGAGCGCGCTACAGGACAAGCATTACTTCAGAAAACACGGCGTGAACGCATATTACGGCCAGCTCAAGGACAAGCGATGACAATCACGGGGGCGACCTATGTGACAACCCGGCTGGTGCATCTTTCTCCCGTCGATGTTGTCATCGTGGTTTTTTATTTTGCACTGGTGCTCTCCATCGGCTGGTACTTGAGAGGCCGCGCCAACACCGGCGAAGACTTCTTCATGGCGGGACGAGAAATGACCGCATGGGTGGCCGGTCTGAGTTTTCTCTCGGCGAATCTGGGGGCGCTCGAATTGATGGGCTGGGCCGGCTCGGCCTACCAGTACGGCATCATGGCAACCCACGCCTATTGGATCGGCGCCATCCCGGCGATGCTGTTCCTGGCATTGGTGATGATGCCCTTCTACTACATTTCGAAGACTCACTCGGTGCCGGGGTACTTGAAACTGCGCTTCGGCGAACCGAGCCGCGCCCTGTCCGCGATCTCGTTCGCCCTCATGACCGTGCTCATGAGCGGGGTCAACATGTTCGCCATGGCCAAGGTCATGCAGATCGTCCTCGGGTGGGACATTAATTTCAGCATCTGGGTCTCGTCCGTGACGGTGGCCATCTATGTGACCCTGGGCGGCCTCCGGTCGGCGATCTTCAACGAAGTGCTGCAGTTCTTCCTCATCTGGGCGGGTGCGCTGCTGATTCCGATCCTCGGATTGTACGAAGCCGGAGGCTGGACCAATCTCAAGCTGCAAATTGTCCAGAGAACTTCGGAACAGTACGTCCATGTCTGGTCGGGTTTGGGCTCGTTCTCCAACAATCCCATGGGAATCAATTGGGCCGGCATTGTGTTTGGGCTGGGCGCGGTGATCTCAATGGGCTACTGGACTACGGACTTTCTGGTGGTACAGCGCATTCTCGCGGCGAAAGATATTCGCAGCGCGGAGATGGCGCCCATTATTGGCGCCGGCTTCAAAATGCTGGTCCCTATCATTGTGATTCTGCCAGGGCTTCTCGGCTTGGCGGTATTGCCCGAGAAACTTGTTCCCGAGTCGGTGGCCGCGGCCACCGGAGCTCATAGCTATAACGACGTGCTCCCGCTGATGCTCGCCCGCTATTGTGGACCGGGATTGCTTGGCCTGGGAGTAACGGCACTGATTGCCGGCTTCATGTCTGGAATGGCGGGGAATGTGAGTGCATTCACGACTGTGTGGACCTATGACATTTACCGTCCATTCATCAACAGCAGAAGCAGCGACCATCATTACGTGAATATGGGGCGCTGGACCACCGTGATCGGCGTGTTGATCAGCGTCGGTACGGCGTACCTCGTGATGCAGTTTGCCAGCATCATGGATTACGTGCAGGCGTTATTCAGCTTCTTCATCGCTCCACTGTTCGGTACGGTCGTACTCGGAATGCTCTGGAAGCGGACGACTGGCCCTGGCGGATTCTGGGGTTTGCTGTGCGGAACCATTTCTTCGATCAGCATGTGGGCCTGGGTGAAGTTGGACCCTTCCGCGCTGCGTTATGTGGCGCTCTCTCCCCACGCCAAGGGCTTAGCCCAGGATTACTATCAAGCGCTCTGGTCTTTTATCGTTTGCGTGATTGTGACCGTGGTGGTAAGTCTTGGGACAAAACCGGTACCTGATAGCGAATTGATCGGCTTGGTCTACGGACTTACGGAAGTTCCCTCGGTGGAGGACGTTCCCCTGTACCAGAAGCCTCTTTTCTGGGCGGGTGTGGTGACCGTCGTCTTCGTCGCGCTGAACATCATTTTTTGGTGAAGCGAATTTTCTGTTCCATGGAGGCCGCGGGATGATTTCGATCTGGTTCTTCATCGGTATTTCATTGTCGGTGAATGGCGCACTGATCCTGGCTGCAGGAATCTACGAGTTGGTGAATCCTCCCGTGAGTCCCGGTGTGCAACTTTACTATTTGCATGCGAATGTGTGGTGGGGGGCGGTGTTGCTGGTGATCGGTGCGCTTTACTGTTTCAGATTCGCGCCCGGGCGACGAACCTAGAATTCATTTTTTAACAGGAGACTACGTTTGTGAAAAAGATGACGATGGGCCTGATCGTGGGTAACCGGGGCTTCTTTCCCGATCATTTGGCCAAGAGTGGGCGGGACGAGATGCTCAGAGTATTGCAGGCCGCTGGCATCCACGTGGTGGCGCTCACTCCGGAAGACAGCAAGTACGGCGCGGTAGAGACGCGGGAAGAATCGCGGCGATGCGCCGAACTGTTCCGACGCAGTGGAGACAGTATCGACGGGATCATCGTTACGCTGCCCAACTTCGGTGAAGAACGCGCGATTGCGGATGCATTGCGCCTGGCCGGCCTCCGCGTGCCGGTGCTGATTCAGGCCACCCCCGACGATCCCGGCAAAATGACCATTGCCTCCCGTCGAGATAGCTTCTGCGGCAAGATGTCGGCTTGTAACAACTTGCGGCAGTACGGCATTCCTTATTCCATCACCACGCTGCACACCGAAGCTCCCGACTCGCCCGAGTTTGCCAAAGACCTCGAATGGTTCGCCGGGGTGTGCCGCGTGGTGAAGGGATTTCGCAATTTGCGGGTGGGGGCCATCGGGGCCCGTCCGGCTGCGTTCAACACGGTGCGCTACAGCGAGAAAATTCTGGAATCGCAGGGCATTTCCATCGAGACGCTCGATCTTTCCGAAGTGCTGGGACGTATTGAACGCACAAAAGACAACGACGACCGCACGCAGGCCAAGCTAGCCGCCATCAAGAAGTACGTGGACGCCGGCAGCGTTCCCGCGCCCGCCTTGTTGAAGATGGCCAAACTGGGCGCGGTAATCGACGAGTGGATGGCGGCGACGGAGGTCACGATCAGCGCGGTGCAGTGCTGGACTTCGATTGAGGAAAATCTGGGCGTCGTACCCTGCACCGTCATGAGCATGATGAGCGACGAACTGCTCTCCAGCGCCTGCGAAGTGGATATTTGCGGGGTTCTGGGGATGCACGCTCTGCAGCTCGCGTCTGGAACTCCATCCGCTCTCCTCGATTGGAACAACAACTACGGATCGGACCCGAACAAAGCGGTCTGCTTTCACTGTTCCAATCTGCCCAAACATTTTTTCCGTTCGGTGAAGATGGATTTTCAGCAGATCATTGCCGGGACCGTGGGGAAGGAGAACACATTCGGAACCTGCGTCGGGCTGATCAAGCCGGAGCAGATGAGCTTTGCCCGCTTCTCCACCGACGACACCTCCGGCAAAATGCGCGGCTACGTGGGCGAGGGTCGATTTACCGACGACCCGCTGAACACCTTCGGCGGCGCCGGGGTGGTCGAAATTCAGAACATGCAGCGTCTGCTGCATTTTATTTGTGAGCGCGGGTTTGAACATCACGTGGCCGCCAATCTTTCAACCGTGGCTCACGCAGTGCATGAAGCGACGACACGGTATCTGGGTTGGGAGATGTATTATCACGGCCGCGACAACGGAGCCTGTTGATGGCTATCGTTGCCGGGGTCGACTTCGGAACCTTGAGCGTTCGTGTGTCTCTGGTTGACAGCGAACGGGGACTGATCGACTCTGCCGTCGCTGAATATCCCCTGCACCGCAAGCGCGAAGATCCGGAATTCGCCACCCAGTCGCATGATGACCAAATGGCGGCGCTGGCTTCCGCGATGCGCGAGGCCCTGAAGAAGGCTGCCGTCGCGGGCGATCAAGTCGAAGCCATCGCGCTCGACACCACGGGTTCATCCGTGATTCCCGTCGGCAAGAATCTCCAGCCACTGGGCGAGTACTACCTCTGGTGCGACCATCGCGCCAAAGGTGAAGCCGCCGAGATCACGGAGGCGGCGCACCGTGAGGGTCTGGATGCCATCCAGTGGTGCGGTGGAGTTTATTCCTCGGAGTGGGGGTTTTCCAAACTGCTGCACTGGCTCCGGCACAATCCGGAGAAGCGGTCCGAGTTCGCTTCCGCGTTCGAGAACTGTGACATGGTAGCGGCGACGCTGTGCGGCATCACCGATCCTTCAAAGGCAAAGCGCAGCGTCTGCGCGATGGGGCACAAGTGGCTGTGGAATGCGCAACTGGGAGGTCTTCCTCCGGAGAGTTTCCTGGTAAGAGTTGATCCGCTGTTGAGGGGAGTCCGCGACAAACTGGATGGTGAGTACCTTACTTCCGATCGGATCGCGGGCAGGCTTTCCGCATCCTGGGCCGAGAAATTGGGCCTTAAGGCGGGAATTCCGATCCCGGTCGGCGCCTTCGATGCGCATTGGGATGCCATCGGCGCGGGTTGCCGAACCGACGACATGGTGAATGTCATCGGCACCTCGACTTGCATCATCGGCATCACGCCATCGGTGAATCTGGTGCCGGGAGTCTGCGGAGTCGTTCAAGGCAGCGTGCATCCGCTGCGCACCGGTATCGAAGCCGGACTCTCCGCCGTGGGAGACATATTCAATGCGATTGCCGGCCGCGCCGGTACCGACGTAAAGACGCTATCGATAGGACTGGAAAACTATGGCGCCGGGCAAACCGGCTTATTGCGCATGACATGGGACAACGGTGACCGCACCGTGCTGGTGAACCCCAACCTGCGCGGCGTCACGCTGGGATGGAACTTGCAAAGCACCGCCCAGGATGAACTCTTTGCGGCGATCGAAGGCACGGCATTTCATACGCGCGTGATCCTTCATCGCATGGCCAGTCATGACGTGCATATTAAGCGTGTGATCAACGCCGGCGGCATTCCACAAAAGAATGACGTGCTGAACCAGGTGTACGCCAACGTGCTCGGACGTCCGGTGCTGGTTCCCAGCAAGAGCGTGGTGAGTCTCGGGTCTGCAATCTTCGCTTTCCTTGCTGCCGGCATCTTTACAACCATCGAGGAGGCGCAGGACAAAATTTGCCCAGCGCATCGCACATTCCTCCCGAATGACGCGGCGCAACGCACCTACGACGACCTATATCCTCTCTATAGTAAGCTGTATTTCACGTTGGGCGAGCCGGGTAACGATGGCATGGGAGACATTCTCCCCAGATTGATTGCAGTGGCGGGCCGCTATCAAGCGAAAAGTGAGGCGCAGCGATGAGCTTTCCGAAACTCTTGCGAGTGATCGCAATCCCCGGGTTGTGGGCAGTGCTGTTTTCTGCGACCACGGAGGCTAAGACGAAATTGACAAGCCAACCCTTTGGGAAGCTGCCGGATGGGACTCCGGTCGAGATTTTTACGTTGAGCGACGGTAAATACGAGGCTCGAATCGCAACCTACGGCGGGGTCGTGGTCTCACTGAAAGTTCCGGACCGCAACGGGAAAGTTGCCGATGTTGTCCTCGGCTTCGATGATGTCGATGGATACGTGACCAACTTCAACGGCCCATCCGACGCTTTTTTCGGCGCACTCATCGGCCGTTACGCGAATCGCATCGCGCACGGCAGCTTTACTCTTGACGGAAGGAAATACTCCCTGCCACTGAACAACGGCGAGAATTCTCTCCACGGCGGGCCACACGGATTCAACAACGTGGTTTGGAAGGCAAAACCGCTCGCGAACGGAGTCGAACTCAGTTATCTGAGCAAAGATGGAGAGGCTGGATATCCTGGAAACCTGTCGGCGGTGGTTCGGTACACCCTGGTAGGGGCCGAGTTGCGGATCGAGTATTCGGCGACGACCGACCAGGACACCGTGGTCAATTTGACCAACCATTCGTATTTTAATCTTGCCGGACAGGGTGACATCCTGAATCAGCAGCTGACTCTCCGCGCGTCCAGATTTACCCCTGTGGATGCGGGACTTATTCCAACCGGCGAGTTGAAGAGTGTGGAGTCGACTCCCTTTGATTTTCGTAAGCCTACCGCGGTCGGAGCACGGATCAATGCGAACGATGAACAGCTTCACCTCGGGCGCGGCTACGACCATAACTGGGTGCTCGATAGCGGCGGCGGGAAGTTGGCGGAAGCCGCGGAAGTCTACGATCCAGGCAGCGGGCGTGTGCTGAAGGTTTCAACGGATCAGCCCGGCATCCAATTCTACAGCGGCAATTTCCTGGATGGCTCGATCAAAGGTAAGGGCGGAAAACCCCTCGAGTTCCGTTCCGCGCTGTGTCTGGAGACGCAGCATTTTCCCGACTCCCCAAATCATCCGGATTTTCCAAGCGCTGAATTGAAACCTGTTGAACGCTATCACACGGTCACCGTCTATAGCTTTTCTGTCCGCTAGGCACGGGGAATGAACTCCTGCTTGGTAACCCAGGCCACAGTTCGCCGCCGGAGAATGCATCCGAATGCGAAATCACGGTCGCGACAGACGGTGGGCGATTGTCTTCTCGTCGCTTCTCTTTTTTCTGATCAGCCCCCTATGCTCTTGGCAAACCTCTCAGACCATAAGCATCCAGGTGCAGCTCGACCGGTCCGAGGGGACAATCTCGCCTATCTGGAACTATTTCGGCTACGACGAACCCAATTACACTTATGCCCCGAACGGCAAGAAACTGCTGGGCGAGTTGGCTGCGCTGGACGCCGCACCCGTCTACGTGCGGGTTCACAATCTGTTGACCAGCGGCGATGGCTCTGCTTCCCTGAAGTGGGGATCGACCGACGTGTACTCGGAAGACGCGTCCGGACATCCGACCTACAGCTGGTCAATTCTGGATCAGATTTTCGACACGTTTCACGAAACCGGCGTCAAGCCACTGGTCGAAATTGGTTTCATGCCGAAGGCGCTTTCCACTCATCCGGATCCATATCGTCATGAGTTTCCGCGGATTCCGGTCGGCGACATTTACACGGGATGGGCCTATCCGCCGAAGGATTACGCCAAATGGTCTGAACTCGTTTTTCAGTTCGTCCGCCATCTCCGCCGCCGCTACGGCGATGCCGAGGTGAAAACGTGGCTGTGGGAGGTATGGAACGAGCCCGACATCGGGTATTGGAAAGGCCCGCGAGAAGAATATTTCAGGCTTTACGACTTTACCGTCGATGCGGTCTTGCGGGCTTTGCCCGACGCCCAGATCGGGGGGCCCGACACCACGGGCCCAGGCAACTCGAAGGCGGCCGATTTTCTGCGTGCGTTCCTTGAGCATTGCGCGCACGAGAAGAACTACGCCAACGGCCGGCTCGGATCCCGTCTGGACTTCGTCAGCTTTCATCCGAAAGGATCTCCCGCGTGGCAAGGCGATCACGTGCAGATGGGGATCAGCCATCAACTCGCGGCAATCGAGCAGGGGTTCGCGATCACGGCATCTTTTCCGCAGTGGCGGCAGACGCCGATCATTCTGGGAGAGTCGGATCCAGAGGGTTGCGCGGCTTGCTCCGCCCAACAACATCCGCAGAACTTGTATCGTAATGGACAACTCTACGGCGCTTATACGGTCGAGGTTTTGAATAGCATTTTGACCTTGGCCCGCCAAGAACACATCCATTTTCGTGGCGCTGTAACCTGGGCTTTTGAATTTGAGGACCAGCCGCCCTTCGCAGGTTTCCGGGAACTGGCGACCCATGGCATCGACAAGCCCGTTCTGAATGCTTTTCGCATGCTGGGACTTTTACTGAACGAGCGCGTGAAGCTCACCAGCTCAGGCGCGTTGACAACTGAAGCGATGGTTCGAAACGGTGTGCGGGCGCAGCCCGACATCAACGCCATCGCAACTCGCAAGGATCGAGAAATCGAGGTTCTGGTGTGGAACTACCACGACGACGATGTTCCCTTTCCCGCCGCTCCCGTCGATCTGTTAATCACTGGCCTGCCCACGAACGCCAAACGCGGTCGGCTCGAACACTTCCGAGTAGATTCGGACCACAGCAATGCATTCACGGTGTGGAAGGAGATGGGCTCGCCGCAATCGCTCACCGAAGGCCAAAAGGAGCGTCTGGAGAGCGCCGGCCAACTGCAGCGTATAGCGCCACCGGCATGGATCGAGCTTCAGCACGGTGAAGTGCACCTGCGATTCACGCTGCCTCGACAAGGCCTTTCCCTCGTGCGCATGGCCTGGTAACCCTTCGCCTTCAGCTAGGCCTGCAGCAGCAGATTCCAGACCTGCATGGAGGTCGCTTGCCGGTTCGCCCATGCATAATACGGAATGAAGGTAAGGGGAATCTTCCGGGTTCTTGCTTCACTGCCGTAGCGCGAATAGAGCATCTTGTGCGATGTTCCTCGTTCGTAGATTGCTCCCGTGTGGTGAAGCACCACCATGCCGCCGAGTAAATCGCTCTTGAACTCAGCCTTAAACTCCTCCGCAGGCCGGCGTCCGGGATTCACCGCTACGTCACTGAGGGACACGCCGCTCGGTTGATCGACCTCCTCCAGACAGTAGATCAGTGGCCCACGTTGTATTGCGACTCGGCCAGTATCATCCGCTACGCGGGGATTCGCTTCGATCACCTGGGGCACCACTTCGACTTTCAGTTGGATGACGTCGCCCGGCGACCAACGGCGGCGGATCGCAAGATATTCGCCCGGCGTCGCACCGGTTTGCGGCTTGGCATTCACGGCCACTTGCACCCGATCGGCCCAGCCGGGAATACGCAGGTAAAACGTAAACTCGGAAGGTTCTGCGGGAGTGACCGTGATTTCCACGCCGCCGTCCCACGGATAGTTCGTCTTCTGCGCAACCTTAAGGCCAACTCCATTCTCGAGGTGCCAGTCGAGCTCCGAATCGTCGTAGAGATGCACGTAGATTCCGTCCGCACCGGTGCTGTAGAAATACCCAGGGAGCGACGCGAAGGTGCGCTCAAGGTTCGGCGGACAGCAGGTCACGTCATACCAGGTATTTCGGATCTTGTCTCCGGTGGATGGATCAAAAGCCAGCGGGTTGCGATAGCAGTAGAGCGTGCCATCGAGGGACATCCCGGAATTGATTCCGTTGTACAAAGCGCGCTCTATAACATCGGTAAACTTTGCATCTCCGGTGACAGCCAGCATGCGCCAGTTCCACATCATGTTGCCAATGGCGGCACAGCTTTCGCCGTAGGCGCGGAAATTGGGTAATTCGTAGGCATCGCCGAACGCTTCTCCGTCGGACCGGGAGCCCACTCCACCGGTGACGTACATCTTGCTGGTGGTCATGTCGTTCCAGAGCGTGTTCAGGCTTTGCAAATACGCTGGATCTCCGGTCTCCATGTAGTAGTCGGTCGCGCCGCAACAGGCGTACATGGCCCGAACCGCATGCCCCTGCATCTTGGTGCGTGAAGTGAACGGGGTTCCGCTGAACATATAAATCGTCCGGCGCTCGGGCAACTCAATCCGTTGGTCTCCCTGCAGAATGTAGCCGGCGAGGTCAAGCTGACGCTTGTCACCCGTAATGCGGTAGAGCTCAATCAATCCCATTTCAATTTCGGGATGGCCGGAGACAATAGGTTTCTTTGGCGCTGGTCCGTAATTCGGAATGAGGAAATCGTCGACGAAACGAATGCCGGCATCGAGCAACCGGCGATCGCCGGTTGCCCGGTAATAAGCGATTGCGCCCTGAAGCATGTGCCCGATGTTGTACAACTCATGGCCTGTCGACTGGGTTTGCGGAAGCATTCGCAGAGACTTGCGGTCGTCCTGATAATAGGTGTTCAGGTAACCGCCGGGCTCTTGTACGGCGATAACTTCGTCGATGACTTTGTCGGCGGTAGCGCGAAGTGCGGGACGATCACCGGATTGCAGCACAAATCCAACCGCCTCGGTCCACTTGTAAACATCGGAGTCAGAAAACACCGGGCCGCTCTGGGCCGCGGTGCTCTTGCCCACCAGACGACGGAAGTTATTCATGCGACCGTTGGCTTCCAGCAGATCGTGCATGGTCGGGATGCTCCTGGTCACGTTGATCTCGCGGCGTTGGCTCCAGAAGCCGCCAGTGAGGGTGACCGCGCGCACTGGAATATCCCGCAGCTTTGCATGGGGTGACTTGGCGAGGTTTTCGACGCCCTGATCTTTCCAGTCGGGCGAATCGGTGAGCTTTGCATCGCCCTGCGGGGTCGCCGGCGTCGCCTTCGCCTCGGCAACCGCGGCAAAAACCGGATGTACCGGCAGTGACGACATGGCCGCCACCGAGATCGCCGATGCCACGAATTGTCTGCGCGAGATGTTTTCTTTTTCGGCCAAGTTTCCTCTCAATTTCTATAGCGACCACTGAATGACTGAATAAGAGCGCGCCGGCACCTCAAACTTGCTCTTGCCTCCGGAAACAGCCGGAGCCTGAAACGATTGCGGCGCAACTCTCTGCGGCGCAGCAAAACTGTTGGAAGCCTTCAGGTCGTCGCCGGTCAACACAGAGGCTGCAATCGCGCGGGCGGGAGCGGCATCCTCCCACACCACTTCTACCGCACGGGCTTTCGACAGATCGCGGTTCAGAATGAAGAGGCACAGTTTGCCGTCGTCGTGATCGAGCGAACCAGCGACATCCAGATGCCCGACCGGGCCCAAGCCGGAAATCTCGTAGCTGGAGGACTCTACCAGGAGGTTCAGCACCGCACCACTGGCAAATTGCAGCGCCCAACTGTAAGGGTAGTAAATTGTCTGCCGGAATAAACCGCTCGCGTTCGTCATGATCGGAGCGATTACATTGATCAACTGGGCCAGGCATGCGATTTTTACCCGATCCGCATTACGCAGCAACGAATTCAAGAGTCCGCCCACGAGAAGGGCGTCTTCGAGGTTGTAAATTTCTTCCAGCAAGTGCGGCGCTTCCTGACGGTGACCGTCAACGGCGTCTCCGTGGGTGGTGCGATACCAAACGTTCCACTCATCAAAAGAGAGCCAGAGTTTTTTCGGCGACCGTTTGTGCCCGCGCACCAGATCGCAAACTGCAACCGTCTCATCGATTTGGCGCTCCATGCTGAGATTCATGGCGAGATACTTTGAGGTGTCCCCGCCAGTGTCGCGCTCGTTGTTGCCAAAGTAGCGGTGGAGCGACAGCCCATCGACATAGTCGTAGCATTGCTCGAGGACCTCGCGGTCCCATTCCAGATACGTCGGCATCAAGGGCCCGCTGGACCCGCAGGCGATCAGTTTCAGCGATGAATCCACGTAGCGCATCTGCCGTGCAGCATCTGCGGCCTTCAGACCATACTCCGTGGCCGACATGTGTCCGATCTGCCACGGGCCGTCCATCTCGTTGCCCAGGCACCAGTGCTGCACTCGGTAAGGATCAGGAATGCCGTGCTGGCGCCGCAGATCGCTCCAGCGCGTTCCCTTCTCGAGGTTGCAGTACTCCACCAGCGCGGCCGCCTCTTCCGCCGTCCCGGTTCCCAGATTCAACCCCATGAGGGGCTCGGTGCCGACGGCTTTGCACCATGCGAGAAACTCGTTGGTCCCGAACTGATTCGACTCGATTGTGTCCCAAGCCTTGTCGAGTGCACGCGGCCGGCTCTGTTTCGGACCGACACCATCGAGCCAGTTGTATCCGGAAACGAAATTGCCCCCCGGATAACGAATGATTGGAACCCCGAGCTGACGAAGTTCATGGATGACATCTTTGCGAAAGCCGTTGCCGTCAGATAGCTGCGAGCCCGGATCATAAATGCCCTCATAGATGGCGCGACCCAGATGTTCAAGGAAGGAGCCGAACAGATTACGATCCAGAGGCGCAATGGTGCGCCTGGTGTCGACGTAAACCCGGGCCGCGGCGGGGGTTCCTGAGGATGCGGTTTGGACGGGATTTCCAGCAATCAGCCCGCGCGCGAAGCGAGGAAGGAGGGCGGTTGCGGAACACGCCACTCCCGCGTTGGAAACCTGCTTCAAGAACTTGCGCCTAGAAGAAGCTACGCGATCCATGGGCTGATCCTTCACTCGATGATCCACGCGTTTACTCGGCCTCCCGCACGCGGATTAAGAGCACGGGTCGAAAATTTTGATGCTCCCGCCAGACTCATCTTGTCTCCCACCAGCGCAATTGCGGCATGCCAAGTAAACGATTGCTCGGACGGCGCAAACAGGTTAGCGTAAAAGTCAGGTGAATTCAATGAAAACACGCCGGCGGGAAACCGCGATCTTCACCTTACCCTCCTCGGGATTGGCGCTTGGGCGACGGGCGGCGGTGGGTGGAACGGAAGCCGTGGGGCGGCTCAATGAAAGCGACTCTGTTCCGGCCATTCACGCGCGTTGGATCGCGGCATCAATTGGATCGACACCGCCGGCTCTATGGCCTCGGCCACTCGGAAAAGGTAGTGGCACGTGCTCTCAAAGGACGCACCCCTCGTCCTTAATCTGTTCACTCAGGGTGAGCGCGTCTGGGACGCTGATGGAACAGGAGCGTGCCGCAAAGCAAACTCAATTCGGCGAGAGTTCGAAGACAGTCTGCGCCGCCTGCAAACCGATGTCATCGATCTCTACCAGATCCATTGGCCCGAACCGTATGAGATATCGAGGAAGTGTGGGCGGCGGAGTTGGCGCCTGCAGAAGGAAGGTAAGGTTCGCCATATCGGGGTTTCCGACTTCAGTGTTTCGCAGATGAAGCGCGATCCGGCCATCGCCCCAATCACCTCTCTTCAACCGCCTTATTCCATCGTCACGCGTGAGATCGAAAAAGATCTTTTCCGGAAATCGAGGCATTGGCAGCCCAGTCCATTCAAGGGTAGGAAAGGCGATCCCACAAAAGCAGTTGACAAATACCCAGTTGGCGGGGGAAGCTGTTGCAGCAAACGTTTGCCAACAAGTCCCCGTCGACAGGAACGACACGTATGCATCCCAGCGTCACTCGCAGAACTTTTCTCAAAGCCGCTAGCGCCACCACCGCAGCCAGGTACGCAGTTCGCGCTCTCCCCACTTGGGCTGCGGTCGACAGAGGAGCCGTGACGATCAACACTCCCCTGACGACGTTTGCGTATTCCGACGTGCAGTTGTTCGACGGTCCGATGAAAAGGCAGTTCGAAGAGAACCATGCCCGCTTCTTGAATCTTGCCGACGATCGCCTGCTGAAGGTCTTTCGACAGGTTGCCGGTTTGCCGGCGCCGGGCGAGGACATGGGGGGCTGGTACGACCTCAGCGGTTTTAGCTTGATTCGCAACGATTTTCACGGCTTTATCGCAGGCCACAGTTTTGGACAATATCTTTCTGGACTTGCACGGGCATACGCCGTCACGGGATCAGAGGAAACGCGCGCGAAAATCAATCGCCTGGTCAAAGGGTACGCCGAGACTCTCGACCCGAAAGCCAGCTTCTTCGCGGGTTATCGCCTGCCGGCATACACCTACGACAAACTTTCCTGCGGATTGATTGACGCGCACGAGTTCGCTCACGATCCTATGGCGATGGACGTCCACGAAAAGCTCACTCGCGCCATCGTGGCTTATCTGCCGGAAAAAGCCCTTTCGCGGCAAGAACAACGCTCCCGCCCGCACCCAGACACATCGTTTACCTGGGACGAGACTTACACGTTGCCCGAAAATCTGTTTCTCGCCTACCAACGCAGCGGCGACACCTTCTACCGCGACATGGCGAAGAAATATCTCGAGGATGACACCTACTTCAATCCTCTCGCCGAAGGCAACAACGTACTCCCCTTCGAACACGCATACAGCCACGTAAATGCCTTCAGTTCCGCGATGCAAGCCTACATCACATTGGGAAGCGAAAAGCATCTGCGGGCCGCCCAGAAAGGCTTCGAGATGCTGCAGACGACACAAAGCTTCGCGACTGGCGGCTGGGGCCCAAATGAATCATTCGGCGAACCCGGAACGGGTCAACTCGGGGACAGTCTCGGGTTCACTCACGCCAGCTTTGAAACACCGTGTGGCGCGTATGGCCATTTCAAGATCACGCGCTACTTGCTTCGTGTCACCAAGGAGGCGCGATACGGCGACAGCATGGAGCGCGTACTCTACAACACCATCCTCGGAGCGTGGCCGATTCAGGCGGATGGCACTTCGTTCTACTATTCCGACTACGCCACGACCGGCAAGAAAGTCTGGTATGGACAAAAATGGCCGTGCTGTTCCGGAACCTTCCCGCAACTCGCGGCGGATTACCACATCAGCGCGTATCTGCGCTCCCCCGATGGCGTGTATGTAAATCTCTTCACGCCTTCCCGCGTGCAATGGAATGTCGCTGCTGGACGGTACGGATTGAAGCAGGAAACCAACTATCCCTTCGATAATAAAATCCAGATCCAAGTGTCAGCTTCGCAGCCCGGGGACTTTACCCTGTACGTCCGCATACCCGGCTGGGCCACGCCAGACCCAATCCTTTCTGTCAATGGCAACCGAGTCTCCGATCCGGTGCGGCCAGGCACATTTGCCGGCCTCCGGCGCAGCTGGAAGGACGGCGATCGCGTCGAACTCGAACTCCCCATGCCACTTCGGCTGGAAACTGTGGATGAAAATCATCCGAACCTCGTGGCCCTGGTGCAAGGCCCGCTTGCGTTATTCGCTATCGCCGATTCTCAGCCCAGCTTCGATCGCAACGCGTTGCTGCGAGCCAAACCGGCAAGCAACTCCACGGGCGATTGGCTTGCAACCTCGGCCGGCGGAAGCAACGTGACGATGCGCCCGTTCATGAATATCGACAAGGAAAGCTACAGCAGCTACGTGCGGTTGAAGTCCTGATCCATGCCGTCGAGCGGCGGGAAGCCGACTAACGGGGTTGGGTATCCCCTTCGACGAGCTTGTACTGGTTCCGCTGGCTTTCGTCGCGCGCAGCCTGCTTGCGAAGAAACGCGAGGCGTTTCAGCAGGTCGGGAATTTCGCCGTTGTCTCCCATTTTCCGCAGCCCCTGGATCAGGTGATAGAGCGCAGCCTGGTCCTTCGGATCGCGGTCGAGAGCCTTCCGGCACTGTTCGACGGCCTGTGGGTAGTTCCCCGCCTGCAGATAAAGCTTCGCCAGTACCGTCCGTACGCCACTCATCGTAGGCTGCAGAGACACAGCTTGCAGGGCCGATCGCATTGCGAGCTGAAAATCTGGCGTGCCTGGCTCCACGCCCTTCTGGGAAAGAAAGTCTGCCTGCAGGTAGAGCAGAATCGCATCCTTAGGCCGCTGCGCGAGTTTTGCCTGTACGGTAGCCAGGGCGCGGTCCAGATCGTTCTCTTGCGCCGCCAGCATTCCCTGTGCAGCTGAGCTCAGAGACTGATGGGGATCCAATTCGTAGGCCCTTTCAAAATCGGCCTCCGCCCTGTCGTATTCGGCCAACTGTACATACAGAACCCCGCGCGCCAGGTACAGCGGCGCAGCCCTCGGCAGTTGGCCGATACCATCGCTCACCACGTCGATACCGACCTGAAAAGAATCATGCGCCGAGCTTAGGTTGGCAAAGTCCACGTAGAGGTTGGCGTTGTGCGGGTCAAGCAAGATCGCTTGTCGAAGACTCGCGACTGCCTGGGGCGTGTCCTTGGAATCCTCATAGGCGGTGGCGGAAAGCTCCAGAGTCTCTGCGTTCGGATTGCCTGCCTGCAGCAGCGGCTGCAGTGTAGAGAGTGCATCCTGCGGCCGGTGAGCCATCAACTGGAGCGCCGCCAGCAGGTGGCGCTCTCGCCCGTCCTGGGGGGTAAGGGCCAGAGCGCGGCCAAAGACCTCGGAGGCTTTATCGAATTGCCTAAGCTTCACCAGGCAGGTGGCGTAGGCGTGCAGCGCGCTGGGCTGAGAGTCAAACAGCGTCCCGGCTTTTTCAAAATGATCTACCGCGTCCGAGCAGTTCTCCTGTTGGTACTCCAGCACGGCCAGCATCCCGTGAGTGGTTTGGTCACCGGGACGCAACCGAAGAACACGCCGTAAGAGCGGGATGGCCGCCTTGCTACCCCTCTCATACTCGATCTGGATTGCTTCTTCCAAAGCTGGAAGATAGTCGGGAGAGATGCTCAGCGCCCTCCGAAATGAAACGAGGGCTTCTTCTTTATGCGCTTCCCTTGCAAACGCCACGCCTTGCATCGTCCACAGCTGTGCGTTCCTGGGCGACTGCTGCAACGCCGGGCGAAGAAGTTCAAGAGCCCGGGCAAACTCCTGATTCTGCAGTGCCAATGTGATAAGACCGGTTTGATCCGCCGCAGTTTGCGTAAACGCACAGCGGAGAAGGAGGATGGAAACGAGGATGATGCGAATCCCGGGGATGGGATGCATGACTTTCATCATCGCTCCTGCCACAGGTCTCCCATTTCTTATACCTCAGGAGCCGGTGCCTCGACCACGTCGAGATCGTGCGCCTTCGCCGACGAAAAAAGAGCCGGCCGCTTCGGATGAAGCGAGCCGGCTCGGTCACACTCCATGGATGACTCAGAACGAAAGCTTGCCGCCCAGTTGCCAGAATCTGGGCTCGTGGGATGACGTCGCGTGCCCGAAATTTCCATCCGGGTAATTCATGTCGACACCGCCCGAAGCAATGTTCGAATAGCCTGTGAAGTCTACATAGTTCGCGCGGTTGAAGAGATTGTATACCTCAAAGCGGAACTGGAAATTGACTCTCTCCGTGATGTGCGTGTCTTTGTAGAAGTTGATATTCGTCTCGGCAAAGTTTGGCCCTCGGAACTGCATGGCCTTTTCATTCCCATTCGTACCGCTGTTAGAGAAAGTGGGAATGGCAAAGTCGCTCTTAGGAATGCCGCCCGTGAGCCAGGCGCTGTTGGAATGTGTCTGGCTGTAACTGACTGCATCCGGGTAGGCGAGATTATCCCCGTCACCGAGGTAGTCACCGCTGGACGGGCTAAAGCCGATCGCCGGGTTCGCAGCCGACGGGCAAGGCGGGGCGGTGGTCCCGGAGTTCGCGCAAATGGGCTGGTAGGAATTGACATTCTCGGCGGTCAGGGGATAGCCGGACTGATAGATGCTGGTACCGCTGATTCCCCACCCGCCAGTCACATAGCCCACAGCCCCCCTTCCGCCATTCAAGCCTTTCAATGAATAGTTGAAGCTGAAAGAGAAGCGGTTGGGTGCATCGAAAATCGATGGCCCGTAATATTGCTTCGGATTCAGCCCCTCGGAGTCGGGATAATAGAGCGAGTCATCTTCGGAGCGGGAACGAGTGTAAGAAGCATCGATGAACCCTCGCGCAAAGTGCCCTCGAACGTCAAAGATCACGGCGTCGTAGTTGCCATAGCGGTCGTTGTTGGCGTAGGTGATTTCACCAAAGCTGGGGTTAAGCCGGGTCGGAGTCGTGCTGTTGTTCACCATCAGATCGCCGGGGAAAGCATTGATGTCCACTCCGTAAGAGACGTTCCCAATCGAGTTGCCGTTGCCGACGATATTGTAGGAATGGGATCCGTTATACCCGACGCTGGCCCCAAGGTTGTTGGTAATTTTCCGTTCCACAGTGGCCGACCAGATGTCGGCTTTCGGGGATTTCAAGAGCGGATTGATGGCGCCGATCGCGAAGCCGGCTCCAACAATTCCTCCTTGCGCATCCAGTCCGCCTCCCGATTTCGGGTTCGGACCGGTCCCTGGCCCGAAGGTCGGATAGGTAAATCCAAACGGAGGCTTGCTGCTGTTTCCAAGAGCGAAGATGGGAGCTTGCGCCGACCCCGTTCCGCCCGCGAAGAATGTCGGCGCAACCTCTCCCGGAGGGCTGCCGCGGAATTCTTCCTGCACGTTGGCCTGGGTCAGCCAGTTGTTGTAGATTCCAAAACCACCACGCACAACCCAGTCGCCTTTTCCCGTGGGATCCCAAGCGATGCCGATGCGTGGACTGAACAAGTTGTCAACCGCGTGCAGTAAGGCTTTGGGCGTAGCCTTGGCGTAGCCATTCGCCACTTGCTCCTGTTCGGTATTGCCCGTGCCCAGATAAAAGTTTCCAAACACCGTCGACGCGCTCTTCGACCAGGGGTTGCCGCTGTCGTCATAGCGCAGACCCAAGGTCACGGTCAGATTTTTCTTGGCTTTCCAGGTGTCTTCCGCAAAAAGTCCAAAAGTCCGGGAAGCTGCATCCCAACTCCACAATTGCTCCGTTCCGGTCGCTGGGTTGTAATAGATTCCGTTCTCAACCGCGGGAGCATCCTGTGCCAGCGTCAGCAGATTGTTGAAAGAGAATTTTGGCTGTGACCAAGGCCCCTGGAAGGGCTCAACATCGTCGCCGTACCAGCCTTCATAACCAAACTTCAGAGTATGGGCGCCCTTCACGTGTGTGAGCACGTCGCGCCAGTGATAGTTGTGCTGAATGAAATCTCCCTGCGCAAAACCCACCCCGAAGGCCTGACCCGCATCCATACTGATGCCCGACACAGATACAGAGGGAACGTAGTAACTCGTGGACGGGGCCCCGCTGCCCAGATCGCCCTCCACTCTGCTCTGCCCAATGGTGAATTCGTTCAACAAGGTGGGCGAAAAGGTGTGCGTCCAACCTGCCTGCCCCGCAACCTCCCAGGTATTGTTCAAGGCGGAGAATTGCGGCATGGCCGAAGGCGCGCCGGTTTGCAGCAGCGTTCGGAAAATGCTGGCGTAAATACGGTCGTTTTTGAAATCCTTGTCGATGCGCCCAAAATACTGCGTGCCGTTGCGTATCGAAGTGCCGCCAAACGAGCCCGTATCAATCATGTTCAGGGTACAAGGCACCCCGTTCTGACCCGGCGTGGTCCCGCAACCGCCCGACGCAGAACCGAAAACGGCTTGCGCATTCGAGGTGACCGTCGCGCCCGACACCCTAGGCTGGTAGGTGGTGAGCAGTCCGGTTCCGACGTTATTCGGGTAGTTTGCTTGAGCAAACTGGATGAACGCCGGATCTACGAAGTTCACCGATCCGCCAGCGCTCGAAGATGAGCGCAGCGGCTCAACCGCAAAATAGAAATAGAAGCCGTGATGCGGAATTACAGGACCGCCGACTGCAAAATCGAAGTTATTGGAATGGAAGGGCAGGTAGGGGGACGTCGACGAGCTTATGAAGTGCTGGTTCGCATACATTCCCTGGTAATTGAAATAATCCGAAGCCGAACCATGGAATTGGTTGGTGCCAGATTTCGTGGTGAACATGGTCTGCAGACCAGCGGCGCGGCTGTATTGGCTGCTAAAGGTGTTGACCTGAATGCTGGTTTCGCGAATGGCTTCAGGCTGAGGGGTAAGATTCAGAACCCCCTGGCGAATTCCGCTGGTTACATCGAGCCCGTCGACAACATACTGATTATTATTTCCCCCCTGACCATTGGCGCTCGCGTCGACCTGCTCCTCGGTGGAGAAGTTATCCACTCCCGACGCAGGACTTCCCGCCGCGCTCGTGCCCAGACCGGAAACTCCAGGAGCCATCGTCACCAGCGTGACCAGGTTGCGGCCAACGATGGGCAACTCCGCGACCGCCTGATTCTCCAGAGTCAGTTCAGAGCGGCTGTCTGCAGTGTCCACCACCGGAGCCTCGGTGCTGACCACCACCGACTCGCTGACTGAGCCAACTTTGAGAGATATCGGCACGTTCAGATTCTGTTCCGTGAGCAGGGTGACATTGGCTTGGGATTTCGCGAAACCGGCAGCTTCCACGGTGATCTTGTAGGTACCCGGAGCCAGACTCACGAAACGGTAGTCGCCCGAATCGTCGCTCGTGGCAACCGCGGCGACTCCGGTCGCGGTGTTGACCGCCTGGATGTTGGCCTTGGCGACTCCCGCGCCGCTCTGGTCCTTGACTTCTCCCTGGATGCTGGCGGTGAATTGCGCAAAGGCCGCCCCGGCGGTGATCAGGAGGATGGAGAACAGCCAGATCGAACGGCGAGACATCATGCTTCGCGGCATGGATTCCCTCCACAAATCTTTCTTGCTCAAGGTGAAAGACTTCTTGGGGTGTTGAGCAAACGTTTACTCTTAGCGGACTAACTTATAAATACTACTGCCTGAGACTGTCAAGAACTTTTTTGGGTCAACAGTGTGCTGATCCGCACGCGAGCTCCCTGCGTGCGCAAACGGACCAGGAGAAAATCTAGGAACTCCCCCAGCCCTTGTTCTTTACAATTCCCGCACCTTCCCGCAACGTAACGAGTTGGTTCGCGGGAATCTTTTTGTACGGTTCGTGCAGACCATTCGGCCAATAGATGTCGAGATCGACGGTGCTGAATCCTCCCAGGCCAAAATGCAGGCGGGAATCGCTACAGGAGTAAAAACTGGACTGGCTGAGCACGGTTTGAGCCTGCACTTTGCCACCATAGCGAGCCACGACCCGCGCTCCGAGGGCGCTGCGGTTTGACTTGACTCCTTCCAGCTTGACCTTGATCCAATTCTGCTTTTCCTTGATGTCATTTCGCAGCAGGGAGGGAGGTTCATTCAGGTTGACGATCAGGATGTCGATGTCCCCGTCGTTATCGTAGTCTCCAAACGCGCAACCGCGGCTGCAGTGAGCGTCTGTTACTCCCGGGCCGGCCTCTTCACCCAATTCTTCGAACGTGCGGTTGCCCAGGTTTCGAAACACGGCACGCGGAGTCTTGTTGGCGTACTGCGGCAATTTGCGTTCAACCTCCGGATAAACGTTGCCCGTGCTCATAAAAAGATCCGGATAGCCGTCGTTGTCTAAGTCAACGATGCCGGCTCCCCAGCACACGTAGCGAGTATCGACCGCGACGCGCGAGGACCGGGTCATGTCATCGAAATTTCCCTTGCCGTCGTTGTGATAGAGGCCGTTGGCATCCTCGGCAAAGTGCGTCTTAAACAGATCCAGATGACCGTCAAGGTCGTAATCGCCCACCCCTACGCCCATTCCCGCCTGCTCCATACCATCATCACTCAGTGCGACCCCGCGTAGCACGCCCTCTTCACGAAAGGTTCCGTCATGATTGTTCATGAAGAGCAGACTGGGCGTGGAATCGCAGGCGACAAAAATGTCGGTCCAGCCATCCTCATCAAGATCCGCAGCCACCACCGTCATTCCATAGCACTCGGTTGCGCCGGCGATCCCTGCCTGCCGGCTCACGTCCGTGAACGTACCGTCGCCATTGTTTCGGTATAGTGAATGTCTCCCTGGGGGCAATCCTCGCGGCCCGCATTCCACCGGGACGCCTTTCCAGTTGCAATTTACGTTCTCGCCTGGCACCGGAGCGTGTTCGAAGGAGAAGCGCACGTAGT
>Ga0181525_10000804_pt1 | contig 27329 bp, 23 predicted proteins | sample PEATcosm2014_Bin_48_FD_121100 | JGI IMG/M metagenome (GOLD analysis project Ga0181525, IMG submission 121100) | Peatland microbial communities from MTU Mesocosm Facility, Houghton, MI, USA - PEATcosm2014_Bin06_10_metaG | ecosystem: Environmental > Terrestrial > Soil > Wetlands > Peat | place... | reverse complement strand
TTCGAAAGCTCGCGATTCATGGCTGCAATCAGCTCATCTTTGTTTTGGTGAAAGGCCTGCCGCCACTGCTCCTTGGGTTTCAGATCGACGAAATACTCGGTGTTGAAAAAGCTGGTGGTGTCGGTTCCGTCGTCCGGACGCCCCGTTTGACTGGTGCATTGGGTCACTTCGGGCCAGGAACAAAGCACAAGCCGCGCCTGGTTCGACAGGCGGATGCCTTCAGTGGGACCGGTACTTGGCGCCAGAGTGCCACGTACCCAGAGCGCGCCTTCATCCAGATGCGGCAGGAACTCCGAGCCGATCACTCCGCCGAGCCAAAGATAGAGTGCTACCGCCAGGCTCGCGAGCCCCGCTGTAACGGTCAACCAGCGCAGACGGATCGCCAGTCGAAGGGCTCTACGATATCCGGCAGTCAGCCACACCATCACTGGGTTGTGCCACTCTCGTGTCCCCTTCGGAAAGAAAAGGCTCGCGAGCGCCGGGGCGATTACGATCGAAAAGATAACGGCGCCCAATAGCGCGAAAGCCACCGTCCAGGCCATAGGCTTAAACAACCGGCCTTCTACGCGCTGGAGCGTGAAAATCGGCAGATAAGCGGTAATGATGATCGCGATCGCGTAGAACACCGGCCGCTGGACCTCGTGCGCGGCATCAAAGATCTTCTGTCGGGGCGACCTGGTATCGTCATCGCGACGGCCCAGGTGACGTACGATGTTCTCCACCATGACAACCGCGCCATCCACCACCATTCCAAAGTCGAGCGCGCCCAGAGACAGCAGGTTCGCCGGTATGCCCTTGAGGTTCAAGCAAGTCGCGGCAAACAGCAGCGAAAAGGGGATAGTGAGAGCGACCATGATGGCGCCGCGAATATTCCCGAGAAACAGAAACAGAATGATCACGACCAGGATGATGCCTTCGGTGAGGTTGTGCAGCACTGTGTGCGTCGTAAAGTGCAAGAGATCGCTGCGGTCAATGAACGGCACAAGCTTTACGCCAGGAGGCAAGATATGATCGTTCAATTCCTGAACTTTATTCTGGATTCCGTCGAGCGCAATCTGCGCTTCTGATCCTTTCCGGAGCAGCACGATTCCGGAAACCACGTCCGGGTTATCTACTACGGTGCCGTCCTCGCGCCGGATACAGCGGGCGAACTGGCCGAGCCGAATCTTTGGCCCCTGCGCGACCACTGCAATATCCCGAACATGCAGAGGCGTCCCGTTCTTGGTATAGAGAACGGTATTTTCGATATCGTGCACATTCCGGACCAGCCCCACTTCGCGAATGTTTATCTGTTGCAGGCCAGCCTCGATGAAGCTGCCGCCTGCGTTGGCATTGTTGTTGGTAAGCTGCTGCTCCACCTGCGCGAGGCTCAGTCCATAGGAGATAAGCTTGTCGGGATCCACGCGAACCTGATATTCCCGGGTCGGCCCGCCGAAGCTGGCGACGTCGACCACGTTGGGAACAGACTTTAGGTTTTTTTCCACCACCCAGTCTTCGAGCGACTTCAGCTCCATAACGTCATAGGCGGGATTCGTGCTGTGCAGCGTGAAGAAGTAGATCTGGCCGACAGGACTCCAATCCGTCCCCATCTGCGGTACCACTCCAGGCGGCAAAGTCACTTGCGAAAGCCGCTCCAGAACCCGTTCGCGGTTCCAGGCGTTATCGGTGCCATCATCGAAAATCAGCTTCATATCGGACAAACCGAAAAGTGAGAACGACCGCAAGTGCACCACGTCGGGGATACCGTTCATTACGATTTCGAGCGGAATGGTGACCTGCTGCTCGATCTGTTCGGCGGAGATTCCCGGCCACTGCGTGATGATCTCGACGTAATTATCCGCCACGTCGGGATACGCTTCCACCGGAAGTTGATGGAAGGAGACCGCGCCCCAGGCGAAGAGCAGGAATGCGCCAGCCAGCACCAGAAGCCTGTTCTGGAGCGCAAAATCTACCAGTTTGCGAATCATCTACTGCTCCACGGTGTCCTGGAAAACCAGGGCGTTGGTGACAACCTGATCGCCGGCCCGAATTCCGCTGACAACCTCTTGCAGATTGCCGGGCAACATGCTGCCCGTAACTACCGCTTTTCGCTGGAAATGCCCGTTCGAAATGGGCGTGTAGACCCATTCGCGGTCGTGCAGGTGGAGAATCGCGGTCGCGGGCACGGATGCGTACTTTTCCGTCGTCGGTCCGTGGAACGTGGCGGTGACGAACATTCCGATCCGCATAAGCCCAGGATTATCCACTTGCAGGCGGACCTTTTCCGTGCGAATGTTCGGATCGATGATTGGCAGAATGTTGGAGATCCTTGCTTTTAAGATCCGATCGGGATAAGCCACCAGATGGATGTCGGCGTACTCGCCGATGTGCACCTGCGCCATGTTGTTCTCCCACACGTCGCAGATGATCCAGACGTGTGACAGATCGGAAATCGTGAAGGGATTGGGCGGAGTGAGCGCCTGCACGCCGGATTGGTCGGTGATTTCCTGGTCTGTGATGGTTCCCGACACAGGCGCAAATACTTGGACGATGCCTGTGGGATGATCTGGATCGGCTCCGAGCAGGGTCAGTTGCTCCTTGGCCGTATCGAGGACCACAACGTTGTCATCCTCGGCATTCTGGGCGATTTCCTGAGTGCTCTTCGGAACCGCCCCATGCTCGAAAAGCAGATTGGCGCGCCCCAATTGGATTTTCGACAATTCTTCGTTCTTGACAGCCTGGCGATAAGCGGAAAATGCGTTCGCCATGTCGGCGCTTCTCACTTTGAACAGGAGCTGTCCTTTTTTCACTTCGTCCCCCAGCCGCGCGTCGATTTCGACGATTCGCCCGGTGGCAAGCGACGGCACCGGCACCTGTCTGGATACGTCGGGATTCACCACGCCGGTGACGTTCAACTCGGGCGCCGCGCTATGCTCTCCGGCTGTCGAGAGTTGAAACCGCTCCGGGTGATCCACTTTGAAATTGTCGGCATCAAGGTCGGGTTCCACCTGGATGGGCTGCGGGCCGGTACTGGCCTCCACACTCTCTTGAGCGCGCACTTTTCTTTCGCAGCTTGCGACGAAAAGGCTGGAGCCCAAGGAAACAACGGAAAAGGCAATTATTAAGGAGCGACTCATTGCAGGACCTCGCGTCCGACGGCCATATTCATTTGCGCGGCCGCCGTTAGATAGGAGCCAATCAGGTTCAAGTAAGCCAGGCGGGTGTCACGGTAAGATTTTTCGGCATCCAGGAAATCCAGGAACGAAGCTCCGCCGTTCTGGTACGAGAACGCCATCCGGTCGCGAACATCGCTCGCCAGCTGCAGATACTTCGCCTTGTAAGGACGGAGCAGATTCAAAGTGCTGGCCAGCGTCACATACGCCGAATCCACATCGTTGAATACTTGCGCTTCGGTTGCGTCCCGTAACTGCTCATTACGTCCAATGTCGATTTTTGTCAGCGCCTTTTGTCCCTGATTCCTATCAAAGATACGGACAGGGATACTCACACTGGCGCCGATGGTGTTGTTGTCATACGGATTATTGAATGAAGGGTTGTGGGTCCACCACGCGCTGAAAGTGGGATCAGTCGAGCCGTTGGCCACAGCGAGCTGAAATGTGATCTTCGCCAATTGCACGTTCTGTACAGCCGCTTTCAGATCTGGCCGCTCGGCCAAAGCAATGTTTTGAAATTCTTGCATCGGCATGAGCTCGTTGTTGTAATCGAATGTGCCATCAACATCAAACTCTCCGATCGCTGTTCGATCGTTGAGAAGCATCAAAAGCTGGATCTTGGCGGTGCGGAGATTCACCACCGCGGTTTCAAAATCGGATTCGAACTGCACGCGTTGCAATTCCAGCCGGTCCATATCCACTTGCGCAAGATCGCCGGCCTTGAATCGGGTGCGGTTTACGTCGAGCTCTCGATCCCAGTAGGCCAAATTTTCCCGGGCGTTTTCGAGCACTGCTTTCGCTTGCAATGTTTGTACGAAAGCACTGCGAAGGTTGAACAGCAAGCTGCGCTCCTGATCCAAGAATGTGGATTCGGTAACGCTGGTAGATTCCTTGGCCTGATCGCGCCTCAACTCGCGCTTGTGTTGGCGTTCATGCAAGTAACTAACGGCGGGTGAAAACTGGGTACCGGCGAATGGCCGGTAGACTCCGTCGTACGGCGTGAGCTGCGTCCCGTCCGCCGAGAAAGTGAAATCCGGGTTGGGCCGCAGATAGGCTGTGATTTCGGCCGCCCGCGATTCATCAATGTTGAGATGCGCCGCTTTCAGCGTGGGGTTGCTCATTTTGAACTTGTCCTCGATCTGTTGCCAAGTGAAGACGGTCTGGGCCTGAAGCGAAACCGTCAGCGCAAGAGCAACTGCCACGGTAATTACCCGTAGCCACCGATTGTCGCGTAAGAAACACTGTTGGATTGGCCGCTGAACGCTTTTCATGGAAACGGATTCTGCCCTGCGTCGAATCGAACGAGCAGATCTCGACTTTAGCCCCGCTCAGTGGCCGGCTCCAGCGATCTTGTTGCTAAATGGCGAGTCGTTCGATTATCTTCCGGCGAGTTCGGTCCAGCCGTTCAGCCCCGTTTGAATCGCTCGATTCGCCGGCCTGTCTTACGGACAAGCCGCCTGATCTTCTGTCCGAAGGGCTTGGCAGAATGGGCGATCCGCCTTACGATGCTTGGCATGGAGTTTTCCAAGATCGTGCCTCTGTCCGATCCGCCAGAACGCGAACGGATACGCCTTGTCCTGCTGGACGATCATCTGCTCTTTCGGGAAAGCTTAGGCCGCCTCCTTTCAGCGGAACACGACTTCGAATTGGTCGCAGAATTCACAACTCCCGCCGAAGCGCTGAAGAGCCTGAAGCGCCCAGGGGTAGACGTGGTCCTGGTGGACATTGGTATCGCCAATGAATTTCTTCCTTGGTTTCAGAAGGTTCACTGTTCGGGAAAATGTTTGGTCATCGCCCGGGAACTTCACGCCGCAGGGTCCGCCCTGGTATTGAAATGCGGAGCGGCTGGGATTTTCCTGGCGTCCGAGCCGGCAAGCCGGCTCCTGCAAGCCATACGGCTGGTTGCGAGCGGGGAGGCATGGGTGGATCAGAAGGTGGTCCGACTCCTTGCCGAGCGGTATCCGCACTTTGAAGCGCGCTGGCCGGCTAGCCTCACTGATAGGGAGCAGGCAGTTCTTCGTGGCGTGTGGGATGGCTTGTCCAACAAGAAGATCGGAGCGCAGATTGGTGTATCCGAATCGACCATCAAGGCCGCGGTCCAACAACTGTTCAGAAAGGCCGGCGTGCGAACCAGAAGCCAACTGGTCAGGATCGCGTTTGAAGGTCGAGCGGCCGCTGGAGACTCGCGGCCTCGCTTCATAGAAGGTCCCGATACTGTTCCAGAGCCACACGAACGAGCTGCGCTCGGGTACGAACATTCGTCTTAGCGAACAGTTGCTGAAGGGTATTTTTGATTGTGCTTTCGGAAACATCCAGTCGGCTGGCTATTTCCTTGTTGGCGAGGCCCTGAACCAAAGATCGCAAGACCTGCAATTCGCGATCCGACAAAGGCGCCCGTTCTCGCACCTCGGAATCGGTCGAATTAGAGTTGCCTGCAGCCGATTCCTCCGTGGCATCCGCGATGATCGCAGCGAGTTTCGGGCTGGCGCCCTCCTTGTATGTTGAAAACCACACGTCCGCAGTGAATGTTTCGCCGTTCCCACGATGGCCACGGCATTGCATCGAGGCCCGAAAATGAGGGCCTTCCTCCCATCGCAGCGCGTGATGCAGTTCCGGTAGGAACGCCGCCACGGGGTTGCCAATCAATTGGCCGTCCCGGGGCGCCATCAGCTCGATCGCCGCGTGATTGGCAAGCTCGATAAAGCCCCGCTCGTCGACGGTAACAATGGCGGCCGGACTCGTTTCCACCAGCGCTTTCAAGCGCTCCTGTCCTTCGAAGGTCAATCGCCGGTTGCGTACGAGTTCGGCTATGAACAGCCCGCAGCCGGCAAGCGCCAGCGTTTCAAAACTTAAACGAACGGCTGACCGATTGAGCGAGCTGAATATCTCGCTGAGCATTGCACACACAACACCCAGCAAAGCGATGAGCCATCGGGGCAGGAACCCGGCTGCCAGCATAATTGGGAACAAATAGAGAACGCCAAACGCGACAAACGGTTTGGTCCACCAGTCGGCCAGGGCGATGAGTATTATGATCGTGCCGCTCAACACCAGGACCGGCGTTCGGTTGCCTTCTTCCCACACTTGTTCCAGGCGCCACATAGATTTGAGACTGCTCATTATCTCACCGCGCTTTCTGCGCGCACTGACAATCAAATGATTAACCAAAAGGCCGACGCAAGCGGGTGGATGGAGCATCTCTCAGGAGGCGGCTAATCAATGCGTTATAGGACCGGTTGCGCAGGTGCAGGGAACGCCTCAATCAAATGATTACTTTCGAGTCATTTGACAGCCGCAGCAGGGCTGCCGCGATTGCTGACCAATTCCAACGGCAGGATCTTCCAGCCACATTCCTGAGCAATCTTTCGGCTGACAAGCGCGTGCCACTGAGTTCAAGAGATAGGAACTCTATCGTCGGAAGATAATCGCTCTTTCTGCCAAAAGATACTGGATGGGGTGGGCCCCTGAGCCACTCGGTGCCGTTGCCAATCAAAGCCTTCCCACGCTCTGCAGTCATCGTGGAGTGTGAGGCGCAGCAGCGCCAAAACCGTCTCATCAATCTTGTCTTCGTCGTTTACCACGGCCAAGGTCTCCGTGCCGTCAGAGTATCGGAATTCTTCGCGAATGACCATAACGATCCAGAATTCGATGGCGAGCGAACCAGACACAGACACCGGTATGCGCATCAGCGACGTTATGCAACGTTCCATAGAAGCCAACGGTTGAAAGGGAATGAGGTGTACTTGCGGATGCACAAGACCCACGGGATCTCTACACCTGGATTCCCGGTTGGCTGGTGAACCGGCTGGGCGATCGCGAGAAGAAGCACGGCGCGCCTGATCGTCCGCGCCGGCCAAACCACCAGCATGAGCGCGATGTCAGAACGTGGCGCGATAATTTGAAGAAGGTCTTTCGCCGGCCCGTTCAAGGAAGATTCAGAAGAGATCGTACGCAGGAACTATGCGCGATGGTTACCGGAAAGCCGAGAGCGCCTCACAACGACCCTCAAGGAAGCGTTCGACGATAAGCCGAAACCGAATCTCGTTTCACTTCCGGGCGGTCGCGAAAACCATTAGCATCGCTGCGCCGGCACTCCCGCGCAAAAGCCACTACATTGCGTCTATGATGGCGTTCAGCGTAACGCTAGGCCGCATCGCTCCGGCGCACTTAGCGTCGTCCGGGAAATAATATCCCCCGATGTCCACCGGCTTGCCCTGCACCACCAACAACTCCTGAGTTATCTTGCCCGCGTTCGACTCTAGCGTGGCGGCAAGCGGAGTGAAGCGTTGCTTCAACTCACGGTCCTCGTCCTGAGCGGCGAGTGCCTTTGCCCACGCCAAGGCGAGATAGTATGTCGAGCCGCGGTTATCGATCTCGTTCACCTTGCTCGAAGGGTAGCGGGCGTCTTCGAGGTACTGGCCGATGGCCTCGTCCAGCGTTTTCGAAAGCAGCGCCGCGCGCGGGTTGCCGGTCTTTGCCGCCAGCAGTTCCAGCGAGGGCACGAGGGCACAGTATTCACCGAGCGAGTCCCAGCGCAGATGACCTTCTTTAACAAACTGCTGCACGTGCTTGGGCGCCGAACCGCCGGCCCCGGTTTCTAACAATGCGCCGCCTCTGAGCAGCGGCACGATCGAGAGCATGCGGGCGCTTGTTCCCAACTCGAGAATCGGGAACAGGTCGGTGAGATAGTCACGAAGCACGTTTCCCGTAACGGAGATGGTATCCTGGCCGCGGCGAATTCGCTCCAGCGAGAATTTCATCGCGTCCACCGGCTTCATGATCTTGATTTCCAGTCCCGAGAGATCTTGTTCCGGTAAGTAGGCCTTCACCTTCTGAATGATTTGCGCATCGTGGCCACGATCCGGGTCGAGCCAGAACACAGCAGGTGCGCCGGTGGCGCGCGCGCGGGCCACGCCCAACTTTACCCAATCGCGAATGGCCTCGTCTTTTGTCTGGCAGGCGCGGAAGATATCGCCGCGCTCGACGCTCTGTTCGAGCAGTGTCCTGCCGCCGGCATCCACCATCCGAATCGTGCCGTTGCCAGGCGCGGCGAACGTCTTGTCATGCGATCCGTATTCTTCGGCCTTCTGCGCCATGAGGCCTACATTGGAAACGCTGCCCATGGTTGCCGGATCGAACTGTCCGTGCTTCTGGCAGTCCTCGATCACGGCCTGATATATGGTGGCGTAGCAGCGGTCGGGGATCATGGCTACAGTGTCTTTGAGCGCGTCCTGTTTGTTCCACATCTTGCCGCCGTCCCGAATCACCACCGGCATCGATGCGTCGATGATCACATCGCTGTTGACGTGCAGGTTGGTTTTACCCATCCGCGAATCGACCATCGCCAAACCGGGGCCCTGGTCGTAACAGGCTGCGATATCGGCCTCGATTTCGGCCTTCTTGCCGGCCGGAAGCTGGTCGAGTTTCCCAAGGACGTCGGCCAGTCCGTTGTTGACGTTGGCGCCAATCTCCACGATCGCGCCGGCGTGCTTTTGCAGGGCATCGGCGAAATACACCGACACACAGTGCCCGAACATGATGGGATCGGAGACCTTCATCATTGTGCACTTCAGATGCAGCGACAGCAGAGCGTTGTCGGCTTTAGCCGCGGCCATTTGCTCCGCATAAAATCTCCGCAGCGCCGCCACGTTCATCACCGCGCAGTCGATGACCTCGCCCTTGAGCAGCGGGATGCTTTGCTTCAGCACCTTCACCGCGCCGGCTGAGTCCGCGAATTCGATGCGCACGTTGGTTGCGGCTCCGACAGTCGTGGATTTTTCGCTGCCGTAAAAGTCCTTGTCACTCATGTGGGCGACACGCGTCAGGGAACCGGATGTCGGCCAGTTTTTCATCGTCTTGTTGGGATGTTTCTGCGCGAACGCTTTCACCGACTTTGAAGCACGACGGTCCGAATTGCCCTCGCGCAATACGGGGTTAACCGCCGAGCCCAGGACCACGGCAAAGCGGGCCTGCAGCGCACGCTCCTCCTCGGTCGACGGCTGCTCGGGATAGTCCGGTATGTTGTAGCCCTTTGCGCGCAGTTCCGCAATCGCTTCCCGGAGTTGCGGAATCGAGGCGCTGATGTTGGGGAGCTTAATGATGTTGGCTTCCGGTGTCTGCGCCAGCTTCCCCAGGCGGGTCAACTCGTCGGGAATCTTCTGGTCGTTCCGAAGGCACTCAGGGAAATTGGCGATAATACGTCCCGCAAGCGAGATGTCGGCCGTTTCGATCTCCACCCCTGTCCCCTTGAAGTACGCTTGTAGGATGGGCAGCAGCGCGTAAGACGCGAGCGCGGGCGCCTCGTCGGTCTTGGTCCACGTGAGCTTCATGTATTGGTCTCAGTGTGAAATCAGTGTAGAGAGAACGCGGTCGCAAAGCGGCACCGTCCCAAACTGAAAGCGTAGGATAGCATGACCCACGGCCGCCGGCGTTGCAGTTGCCAGAATACGAAAACTCACGCTGAGGAATCGGCCCCGGCTGTGCAGATCGGCAAGGCGTCACGCCTCCACGTCGGGTGCAGCTTGGCGCTTCAAAGCTGTCCCGCAGCGGGTTCACGCTCAGAGCAACGCCCTGGACCGTTCCGGTCCCCCTTCCGCTGATTGCAAGTGTGGCGTAGGCGCTTTGCCTGCGATCTGCTGTCACAAGAAAGGCTTTTTCATCGCCCCTGCTAGTCCGCGAACGCCGTCGCTTGGACGGCGCGCCCTTTGGGGCTCAGCTCGCAAGCACTGCTTAGGCACAAGCACTTGGCACGATCGACTGTCGGCTGCTCATAACGCTCACCTGTGCCCGTAATCAGTGAAAACGTAATCTCTTGTCTTCACCATGGTGTGGCACGCGAACCCGCACTTGGCGTCGTTCCCCTGCGGAGGCCTGTCAGCCAAGGTGCCGGGCGTGAACCTATCGGATGCAGCGTCATAGTCGAAGACGGCGTATCCCCACCCGCCGCTGTCCGCGAACCTCTTGCTGTCCTTCACCATGAAGTCGACGTCATGCTGGGTACCTGGCGCCGTCGCTGCGGGGAACGTCGCCATCTTTTTCGGGTTCCAATGGATCTTCGCCATCTTGGAGCCGTCGGGAAAAGGCTGGCCGTTGCCGGGAACGCCGGCCATGTAGGCCTTGATCATCACAGGATTTGCGAGGATCCCGGCAATAAGGTTTCCGTCCTGACTGATGGAGACGACCTGCCAGGCCTCGTACCCTCTGAACTCAGAGAACGAGAGCCCATTCGGCACTTTCAAGGTGTACTTATCCTGCGCGGAAATGGCCAAGCCCCCCACCAAGACGAGCGCTCCCGAAATAATCGGAATCGTCAGCATCCTTTTGCCCTTCATCGCCAGCACCTCGTTGATGACGTTTCGCATCCTCACCTCTTCATTGACCCTCTAGCTCTTGTTTTTGGCTAACTGCTGCGCCCTTCGGGCGTTTCCCACCGATTATTTGGCGGCTGCGTGCGATGGACCATTCCTTGTCGCCACGCGTGGTTCATCCACCGACTGTACTCCTCCTCAACAGTTAAGGCAAGGAGCGCGTACGCCTGGAAGGCTATACGACCAACAACACGTTATTAATAATTTTTGGGGAGGCTTAAAGTGAAGCCGGGAATATCGGCGCTGCCAGGTAGAGATGAACTGTTGTTCCGCTAAGCTTCCCAAATCTTCAGAAGATTCGATCAGAGGGCTAACGTGCCCAAATAGCCGGGCCATCTCGTTGTCCTGCGGCGCTGTTCCTTGAACCTTCGACGATTGCATCGCCGCTGTAAACCGAGTTGCCGGAACCGGAGAACAGGCACAACATACTTCAAGGTGACCGCAATCTCGATCCAAAACACCGGCGCTTCCAGCATCGGCAACGGGACGCTCGGTTGGCCGTGGGCGGGAAATCAGCAGATCACGCAAGCGTGGAACGCCAACTATGAGCAGACCGGCGCGAACGCTCAGCTCACTTACATGAGCTACCACGCGACCATCGCTCCGGGAGCCATCCTGAGCTGACTGGGCTTCACCGCCAGCTACAGCGGCATGAATACGGCGCCCAGCGCGTTCCATTTAAACGGCAAGCTCTGCCACTTGGCCGCGCCCTACGCCGATCGAGAAACAACGCTCCTTTGCGGCTCACCTCGTTTGAACATCCGCCAGGCGCTGGCAGTGCGAGCAGCACGCTCCAAGGGCACGCGATGCTGTCACCTGGGAGTTCCCGCGGCTTTGGCGTCCGCGGCGCGGCCGGCGCTGAGAACGTTCTCTACGGCGTGATTGCCTTCGTGGCAGGCGTACTCGTAAATCCGGTAATGATCGTCGCGCGTCAGCGGGAATGCCACCTTCCAGGGTCGGCTATAAAAGGGAGGATCGTCGATGGTCACTTCGTAGCTGATGGTGTCCGGGCCAGTGCGGGTGAAGCGCTCCACCACATGCAGGGCCTCACTTTGCGGCACTCCCTTGACGCGCAATTCGGCGGCGCTGGTGCCGATGGAGCCCTTGCTGTTGTAATTGGTGGTGTCCACCACCAGCGTCTTGCCTTCCCAGTGGCCGCGCGAATCGCCATTCCACAAGCGGATATCCGGCGAGACATGCGGACGACCGTCCAGCGGTATGATGCGGGTCTCATGAATCATCTCGTAGAGAATCACCACGTAGCCGGGAGTTTGCAGAATCCGATAAGCATTGTTGTAGCCGGCCGGGAACATGCCGGCGGGAACTCCGCGCGTGATGCAGCGGTCCCAAACGCTCATGTACTCGTAGGAATCGGCATTGTGCGCCGTGTTGAAGTCGCGTTGCGCCTCGGCGGCCGCAGTAAGGGGAACGCGGCCATCGGGCGGCTCCACCACCAGCGAAGTCTGGTGCGTGGACACCACTTTGGTTCCCGAGTCAAACCAGACCTGGTTATAGCTGCCTACATCGCCGGGCTTGGGAGCGCGGTCGACACGATTCTCGGCCGCGCGTTTCTCCAGCGCCGCGGCTTCTTCAGGAGTCAGCACAGGCTTGGCTGCAAGTTCGGCGGGACGCTCGAAGGGCGTAATGGTGGCGTTCGTCCACGTGCCTTCGAGGGAGGGTTGGCCGTCGGGCGTGGTGAGCTGAACCCAATTTTTGCCGGAAGATACCTTTGCGTCGGCTGCCAGGCCGGGATTGCCGGCGGAGAGGACGGCCAGCGACGCGAGCATGGGGAACGCGAACGGTTGGATGCGCAAGCGAGGTCTCCTTGTCGAATTGTCTGTCCTATTCATTTTAGAAGGTCCGCAACTTTGGCGACGCCGGCCTTGGCGCAAGCGTCGTCCTGCTCCTGGCTAGACCCTGAGCTGCCAACGCCTCCGATAATTTCGTTGCCCAGCAGGATCGGAACGCCGCCACCCAGCGCCAGGATGTCGGCCACGTCGCGTTGAGCCGCGTACTTGGGCTCCATAGTGCGCTTCTGAAAGTCGAGCGTGGGTATGCGGAAAACGCGCGCCGTGAAAGCCTTGCGCCGCGCCATGTCGGCAGTGGTGGAAGTGGACTGTTCGTCGCGCAAGAGCACCAGCACCTGGCCGGAGCGATCCACCACCACCGCCGAGGTATGAAACCCCTTCGCCTTGCACTCTCCAAGGGTCGCTTCGGCGATGGTTTTGGCCATCTCCAAAGATAAAATACGCTCGGTGACTAAGCCCTGTGCGCTGGCGCTGCTGCATAGCCCCGCCGCTACGCCGGAAAGTATCAAAAGCGTGGAAGTAAGCGACATGGTGTCTCCAATCCGCAGACAATTATACCCACACGATTGTGGCGCACGCACTCCTGCGTGCCGCGTTCAAAGGATTGTGGCGCACGCACTCCTGCGTGCCGCGTTCACACTCGTGTGAACGCCTTCGGGTCCGTAGGAAATGTTGGCACGAGTGCGAACACAGTACGTTGGGAACGCGCGCCACAGGAGGATCCTGCATCATATCGAAGGGCAAGGTTAGGGAGGATCACGGGAGGCGTGAATGGTTGCAGGACCGAGCCGGCGGTATCTAAAATGCCGCCTTTTGATACGCTGAAAAAGGATGGCCGAGCATGACTGGGACCCGCTCGATGACCACGGCCCATGACCACGGCACATGAACAAACGATGGGTGGAACGTTTCTCCTTGCTGGCAGCTCTCCTGCTGGTGCTGGTCATCGCGATTCTCTCCTATCGCGCCTGGATCGTATTTGCCCATAGCAGCGATCAGCTCGCGGCCAGCCAGGAAGTTGCGACGCAAACCAATGCACTTCTCTCGGCTCTCAAGGATGCCGAAACCGGGCAGCGCGGCTTTCTTCTCACGGGGCGAGACTCCTATCTGACTCCCTATCGGCGTGCCTTAATGGAGGTTCCGGCTACGCTCGATCGTCTGGCGGCAGCCACTGCCACGTATCCCGATCAGACCGGGCGCGTGGCTGCGTTGCGGCCTCTGGTTACGGAAAAGCTGGAAGAGTTGAATCAGACCATTGTGCTTCGCAGGACTCAAGGACCCGGTGCAGCGCTGGAGGTGGTTCTCAGCGACCGCGGCCAAACCCTGATGGATCGGATGAGGCAGATGTGCGCTGAAATCGACGCGGGGGTGCAAGGCCAGCTTGCACGGCAGTCGGAAGAAGAACGTTCCAGCGTCCATCAAATCGGAATCGTTAGCACGGCGGGAGGAGCGGTGCTTTTCGGACTGCTGCTGGTTTCCAATATAACGATTCAAGGGTCCCGCAAGCGGAGGGAAAAGCTCATTCAGGATCTTCAGCACAGCGAAGCCCGAACAAAGCTGGCGCGCGATTTCCTGGAAACCACCATCAGCAGCATTGGCGACGGCGTGATTGCCACCGACGCTGCGGGCAAAGTTACTTTTTTGAATCCGGTGGCCCAAGCCATCACCGGATGGAAGCCGGAAGAAGCAGCCGGAATCCCGTTGGAGGCGCTGTTTGTCATCCACCACGAGAAGACGCACGCTCCGGTTGAAAATCCCGTGAGCCGGGCTTTGCGCGAGGGGCGCGTGGTCGGCCTGGCGAACCATACCGTGCTGATCTCGAAAGACGGAAGGCGCATTCCGATTGACGACAGCGCCGCTCCCATTCGCGATGCCGCCGGCGGGATACAAGGCGTGATCCTGGTTTTCCGCGACGTGAGCGATCGCAAGCGCAACGAGACTGCGCTGGCCGAAAGAGCGGCGATCGCCGCCTTAGGAGCCGATGTCGGCGCGGCTCTGACCCAGATTTCCGCTTTGCCGCAGACTCTGCAACGTTGCGCGCAGGCTGTGGTTCAGCATCTGGATGCGGCCTTCGCGCGCGTCTGGACGCTATCTCCAACGGGCGACATGCTGGAGCTGCAGGCCAGCGCCGGCCTGTACACGCACCTGAATGGCCCCCATTCGCGCGTTCCCGTGGGCGCTTACAAAATCGGGTTGATCGCCCAGGAGCGCCAGCCGCATCTGACCAACGATGTGGCCAACGATGCGCGCGTGAGCGATCCGGAATGGGCGAAGCGCGAAGGAATGGTCGCCTTTGCCGGATACCCGCTGGTGGTGGAAGACCGGCTGGTGGGTGTGCTGGCGCTTTTCGCGCGCCAGCCTCTTCCGCAGAACACGCTGAAAGCCCTGGCTTCGATATCGGACAGCATCGCGGTTGGAATTGAGCGCAAAAAGGGCGAGGAAGCTTTGGCGCGGCAGGCGGAAGCGCTGACCCGCTCGAACGCCGATCTCCAGCAGTTCGCCTTTGCCGCCAGTCACGATCTGCAGGAGCCGCTGCGGATGGTCACCAGTTATTCGCAGCTCCTGCTCAAGAGCTTCCGCAGCGAATTGAAGGATGAAGCCGCCATTCACGTGAATTACATAACGGCGGGCACGCAGCGCATGGGCGAGCTGTTGGGCGACCTGCTGGCGTACACGCAACTGAGCGAGGATAACGGCAACTTATCGAGCTTAGTGGATTTGAATATGGTCCTGGAGGAGACCATCGAAAATCTTTTGGCTTCTATTGAGGAAAGCAAGGCCGTGATCTCGAACGATCCCTTGCCTCTGGTACGGGGCCACGAGCCGCACTTCCTTCAGCTTCTTCAAAACCTGATCGGCAACGCTATCAAATATCGCGGAGAGCGCACGCCACGGATTCACGTTTCATCCAGCAAGGCAGACGGCGTCTGGCAATTGGCAGTGGCCGACAACGGAATAGGGATCAGCCCAGAATATCACCAGCACATTTTTGGAGTTTTCAAGCGACTGCACGGGAAGAACATTCCTGGAACGGGCATCGGCCTCGCCATCTGCCAGCGAGTGGTGGAGCGCTACGCCGGACGGATTTGGGTGGAGTCGCGGCTGAACGAAGGATCCACTTTCTATTGCACGCTTCCCACCGCGCTGGAACAAGTGGTGGAGTGATAAATCAGGCGCTTGCCTTCCGCTCACCCTCCAGCGCGATGGCTAGTTCCCGAACGCCGCGGCGGATTTCCTTGGCTTCCACGGCGGCAAATCCCAGTTGCAGTGCCTCCAGCCCTGCTCCGCCCGGGAAAGCTCTGCCTGGCAAAGCGCTGCCCTGGCTGACGCGGGCCAAGGGCGTCACTTGCACGTTGCGCTTGGCCGCGGCTAACGCCGCCGCTTCGGCAGCGAGACCGTCCTGGAGCCATCCCACCGTTTGCAACCCCGCCTCCACGCCGCGAATTTCCAATAAACCTGCCAGCCTCCGGCGCGTCTCTTCCAGAAGGACCGAAAGACGCTCCGCGTACACCTGGCGCATGTGGCGCAGATGACGCCCGAAGTGTCCCTCGTTGATGAAGGCAGTGAGCGCCAATTGCTCTAATAGCGGCGCGTGCCGGCAAGTCAGAGATTGGATGGCTTCGAAGTGAGGCAGCAGATGCGAAGGAATCACCAGGTAGCCGAGGCGAAGCGAAGGAAACAGCACCTTGCTGAAACTGCCCGCATAGATTACCGCGCCGCTGGTATCCAGCCCCTGCAGAGCGGGGATGGGCCGGCCAGCGTATCGGAATTCGCCATCATAGTCGTCTTCAAAAATCACGGCGCCGGACTTCCGCGCCCACTCGAGCAATGCCAGGCGGCGAGCCAGGCTCATGGTGGTTCCCAATGGAAACTGGTGGCCGGGTGTGACGTAAATCAGGCGAACCGCTTTCGATGGAAGCCGGCGGATTGAGATCCCCTGGTCATCTATTCCGGCCGCAACGATCTTCGCACCGAGGGCCTGAAACACCTGGACCGCGCCTGAGTATCCGGGATTCTCCACGCACACCCGATCTCCGGGATTCACCAGCAGCCGGGCGGTGAGATCGAGCGCCTGCTGCACGCCGGACACGATCATCACCTGCTGCGGCTGGCAGCTCACGCCGCGCGACTTCAGATACTCCGCCACCGCTTGACGAAGCGCAAGGTATCCCAGCGGATCGCCTCCCATCAGTTGATGCGTGGAAATGCGGCCCAGCGAGCGCTGCGTGATTTTTGTCCAGAGCGCGACGGGAAACAGATCGAGAGCGGGAAGGTTGGCGCGAAAGGCACGGGTGGGCCGGTTCTCGTAGTTACGAAATAATTTCGCTCTCCGGCCGTAATCTGAGAGCGTGGCTGGGCGCCGGGTTTGCGCAGCGCGTTCCGCTGCGGGTTTTGCTATGTCGCGATAGGCGACCTGGAGCAAGCTTTCAGGCAGGATTTTGCCGACATAGGTGCCGGAGCCGAGGCTGCCATCGATATATCCTTCGGACTTGAGCTGCTCGAAAGCATTGACGACGGTTCCTCTGGCCAGCCCGTATTGAGCCGCCAAATCGCGCGTGGAAGGGAGACGGGCGCCCGGGAGCAGCCGGCCCTGCAAAATCTCGAGGCGCAAGGCAGCGTACAGCCAGCGGTAGGAAGGCTCGCCGGGATCTTTGGGAGGAAGGATCAATCCGAATGAAGGCGCGGCTTTAGGCATCGAAGTGGTCCACACAATGTATCACAAAGTGGTCCTTGAGATTGATCCACTCAGGCCTTACTCTCGATTGGGAGGTGAACTGATGAGTTGGGCGCGTATTGCAGTGGCGGGTCTGATTGGTGGACTGGCGGCGCATTTGGCAGGCAGCCAGGAGCGAGAGCGGATGGTGCTGAGTCAAGCACTGCCGAAGCTGGCTAGCGAACATTTGACAGCAGCGCTGGTGGAGGTGAGCTACGGCCCAGGCGCAGGATCGGCGCCGCACTCTCATCCCTGCCCCGTAATTGGGTACGTGGTGGAAGGGGCGCTTCGAAGCCAGGTGAAGGGCCAGCCGGAGACGATTTACAAAGCCGGTGAAAGCTTTTACGAAGCGCCCAACGCCGTTCATCTGGTCTCCGCCGACGCCAGTTCCACCGAGCCAGTGAAGTTCGTAGCCTATTTCTTATGCGATCATGACACGCCGCTCAGCGTGGCGGCGCCGGAATCCAAAATCCACGGAGGGCATTGACAATGACCGATACTTCTTTGACACGGGCGCATGCTGCGCCGCATATCGTAACGCGGGAGCGGCAGCTAATTTGGGAGCGTGTGGGAATTCTGTACGCCCGCATCGCGCTGGGCGCTGCGTTTCTATCCGCCGTAGCCGATCGCTTCGGGCTGTGGGGTAAATATGGGGGCTGGGGGAACTTCGCCAACTTTACGAAGTACACAGCGGAAGTGAACTCCTTCCTGCCGGCTTTCGTCATTCCGTTCCTGGCTTGGGCAGCCACGCTGGCTGAAACGTCGCTGGGCATCGGACTGATCATTGGAATTTGGCCGCGCTGGGTGGCTCTGGGGGCCGCGTTGTTGCTGGCCATGTTCGGCACGGCCATGGCGATTTCGTTCGGAGTGAAGTCGCCACTGGACTATTCGGTGTTCTCGGCATCCGCCGGAGCGCTGTTGCTGGCGCTCTATCAAAGCCGCAAATCCGGAGCCGAATCGTGATGGGCTTCTTCGCGAGCGCCGCAAGAAAATACCATTCCCTTCATCCGGACAGCTCCGCAGACTGGCTGCTGGTGGCCATCCCCGGAATCATCTGGGGCGCGTCCTTTCTATTTATCGCGGAGGGATTGAAGGCCATCGGGCCCAACGCCGTTACGTTCGTTCGAGTGTTGTTTGGATTTGCAACGCTGGCGCTGTTTCCCGCCGCCCGCATAGCCGTGGAACGGTCTACATGGCCGCGCATCGCAATGGTGGGCGTTCTGTGGTTTGCGTTCCCGCTAAGTATGTTTCCATTCGCAGAGCAGCGAGTGTCTTCCGCGCTGACCGGCATGTTGAACGCGCTGGTCCCGCTGTTTACCGCGATCGTCGCCACAGCCATCGCCGGCCGGGTTCCAGAGCGCCGGGTGATGACGGGTTTGGCTATAGGGCTGGCGGGCGCGGGGCTGATTGCCTGGCCGGCTATCCATGAAGGTGCGAGCAGCGTGGCCGGCGTGCTGATGATTCTGGCCGCGGTTGCATCCTACGGATTGGCGCTGAATATCGCGCGCCCCTTACAGCAACAATATGGATCGCTCCCGGTGATTCTTCGGGCCCAGATGGTGGCGTTGATCCTGACAGCGCCGCTGGGCGCACCGGGCCTGTTGGTGGCGCACTGGACACCCGCGTCCTTCTTGTCGCTGGTGGAGCTGGGGGCGTTCGGGACAGGAATCGCATTCGTGTCGCTGGCGACTGCCGCTGGAAGAGTGGGCGCGACGCGCGCATCGTCGGCGGCCTTCCTGATCCCTCCCGTAGCGCTGATGCTCGGACTGTTGGTGTTGGGCGAAAATGTCGCGACGCTCTCCATCGCCGGTTGCGCAGTATGTGTGGCTGGAGCCTGGCTGATGCGGCGCCCGCGTACTGTTTTGGATGCTGCGGTGAGGCAACCTGAAAAAAAGAAAATGTCCCGCATTTTGCGCGCTGGAGTTTTTCAATGAATATTTTCGCTAACATCGTATGTTAAGGGCTGAGCACCATTCCGCCTTCGGCGACACAAAAAGATGACACTAAAAACAAGGCTCGCGATTCTTTTGAGGGGCACGCGCAAAACGGAGCGCGGCGCGGGCCGGCTCCTCACACCCTTGGCGGTGCGCGCCGCATCCTTTGCGCTTTTAGGGAACACGCGCAAAACGGAGCGCGGCGCCGCCCGGCTCCTCACACCCTTGGCGGTGCGCGCCGCATCCTTTGCGCTTTTAGCCGGCTGCGTAGTGGCGTATTCGCAGGAGAAGCTGAATCCGAATTTCACCGGCGGAGAAGTGAAGACGATCAAGGAGAATTCGCAAGGCAATACCGCGCATTTCTACTTCGGTCCCGGCGCCCGAACCAAATGGCACAGCCACGAAGGCGGGCAGATCATTTTGGTGGAGGAAGGCGTGGGCCTGTATCAGGAGAAAGGTGGACCAGTGGTGGAACTGCGGGCCGGCGAAACCCATTATTGCCCGCCGGGCGTGGTGCACTGGCATGGGGCATCGCCTAAGGAAGGCGGCGCGCAGTTTAACGTCAGCCGCGGCGGCATCACCTGGCTGGCCGAGGTGACGGATGAAGAGTTCAACGCGCCGTCGATACACAAATAGTAGAAGACCTTGACCCCGACGATCCGGCTGATCGCACCGACTTTAGCCCGGACGGCGTGGACCTGACGCTGATCCGCTGGATGCTTTCGCTTACACCCGCCGAGGGTTTGGAGTTCCTCGAGGAGCGAGTGAATAAGATTATCGCGATTCGCGAGCTGAATGCCGGAACTTAGACTGACCGCTACGCTGCGCGCTCTCAGCAAATACCTTTGATGTCGATGTGGTCCATTCGCGCGACGCGGCCAATGTCGAGCGTCTGCTGCGCGCGCTGGAGACGCTGAAGGCGATCTTCCGCTTTCAACCCGAACGTCGTCTGAAGCCGAATGCTTCTCATCTCGGCTCCGCCCGGCATCTGAATCTGGTCACGAAGTTTGGTCCTCTGGATCTTCTGGGAACAATCGGCCAGGCACAAGGTTACCAGGAACTGATTCCCCACTCCATTGAACTCGACGTGAGCGAGACCCCGCCAGCCAAATGCCGTTTTACAATGGAAGCGAGTGCACAAAACAATTTCCCCGGCCCTGGCGCTCGTCGCCCTGGCTTGTTCCTCGCTTGGGGCCACGCCGGCCAAGCCACATAAACATCGCCGACCAATCGCGACGGCTTCCACTGCCCGCCCGCGCAAGACGGCGTCCGGCGCAGTGAAGGCGGCGCCCGCCAAGGGAACAAAATCCACAGCACTTCGAAAAGGAAAGATCGTCCGCAGCGCCGCGCGCTCCTACCAACAGGCGCCCACGCCGGATCGTTACCGGGAAATCCAGCAGGCCCTTGCGAGCAAGGGTTACTTCCATGGCGAGGCGAACGGCGCCTGGGGGCCCGAATCCGCCGACGCGCTGAAGCGCTTCCAGACCGAGCAAAACCTCATGCCCGACGGCAAGATCAATTCGCTCTCGCTCATCGCCTTGGGCCTTGGCCCCAAACGGCTGACCGCAAAATCGGAGGCCACGCCCGCGCCGGTGCTGCCACCTGTCGCCCCGGCGCCTTCCAACGCTGTCCCTGCCCAGGCCCCTCCGCAATGATCATCGGCGTCCCGAAAGAAATCAAAGATCACGAAACGCGCGTTGGATTGGTGCCGAGCGGCGTAACCGCGTTGCGCGAAGCCGGGCATCGCGTGCTGGTTGAGACGCAGGCGGGCGCCGGCAGTTCCATTCCAGATAACGAGTATGTCGACGCGGGCGCCGAGATTCTGCCCACCGCCGGCGAAGTGTGGAGCAAGGCCGATTTGGTGATCAAAGTGAAAGAGCCGCAGCCTTCCGAATACGCGCACTTTCGCTGCGGCCTGATCCTGTTTACCTATCTCCATCTGGCGCCGCTGCCCGAACTCACGCGCCAGCTGGTGGAGGCCAAAGTCAACTCGGTAGCGTATGAAACCATTCGCGAAGCCGACGGTTCGCTGCCGCTGCTCACTCCCATGAGCGAAGTGGCCGGGCGAATGGCGGTGCAGGTGGGGGCGGTTTATCTGGAGCGTCCCAATGGAGGCCGGGGCATTCTGCTGGGCGGCGTGCCGGGTGTTGCGCCCGCGAATGTGGTCATCTTGGGCGGCGGCGTGGTGGGTCATAATTCCGCCAAAATGGCCGTCGGATTGGGCGCGGCCGTCACCATCATCGACCGCAATCTGGATCGCCTGCGCGCGCTCGACGACATCTACAGCAGCCAGGTGGTTACGCTGGCCTCCAATATTTTCACCGTACGGGAAGCGGTGCGGAACGCGGATCTGGTGGTGGGCGCGGTGCTGATTCCCGGAGCTTCGGCGCCCAAGCTGGTGCGGCGCGAAATGTTGAAGAGCATGAAGCCGGGCGCGGTGATGGTGGATGTGGCCATCGACCAGGGCGGTTGCTTTGAGACATCGCACGCTACCACGCATACCGATCCCATCTATTTCGTCGACGGAGTGCTGCATTACTGCGTGTCGAACATGCCCGCCGCCGTGCCGCACACCTCCACGTATGCGCTCACCAACGCCACGTTCCCCTACCTGGCCGAGTTGTGCGCCAAAGGGCTGGAGCAGGCCTGCCGCGATAATGCCGCCATCCGCGTGGGCGTGAACACGTACGCGGGGCGCATCACCCATCCCGGCGTCGCGGAATCGCAGGGCTTGCCCTGGAGCGAGCTCAAGGCTGTGCTGTAGCCGGGCTGCCGGACTGCGCGCCCGCAGCGGGCGAAAATACCTTTTCGGAACGTTCTGTTTTTAACAATCGCCCGCTTTCCTGTTCTTTAACGGTGAGCGTGGTGCGGGCGGCGTCGGCCGGAACTCTCCATAACTTGGTGATCTCGCGCTGTTCCTTCTTGTTGAGGACGAACGCCGCAGGATGCAGCAGCGTCCCGGCCTTGTCCCAGTGTCCGTTGGCCTCCGACTGGCCGGTTACCTCGATGGCGATCGGAACTGTGGCGCGATCTTCGGTATTCACTACTTTCACCTTCACGAAGATGAGATTGGCGTTCTGCTTCTCCAGAATCAAACTGACATCCAGCTTGGGCGGCTTCGCGCAGCCGTTCAGAAGCCATAAAACAGCAACCGCTAACAACGTTCTTTTCATAAGAGCCTGGAGCTTTTCGGAATCGCCATGCGTTTTTCCAGACGCTGGGCGCGGCGCTGCAGCGCTTCCGACGGCTCCAGTTCCTGTGCGCTGCGGGTCATTTCCAATGCCAGCGCATAATTGCGTTCCCGGCGCTCATAATACTTCGCCAGCTCCACCAACGCCGCGGCCCGCCAGGGATTGCGCGCGGAGGCCAGATCGGCGAGCAGGGGAAGCGCGGCATGTTCGCGGCCGAGCTTCTTTTCAAGCGCTGCGATGTCCCACAAAGTTCGAAACAGCAACTCGTCGGAAAGATTTTTCTGGATGGCCTGCCGGAACAGCGCCAGCGCGTTTTCGTGCTGTTCGGCCTGACGCCACCAGCGCGCCAGCCCCACCATCTCGGCGCCGTGCGCGAATTCGGCCCGCGTGACGGCGGATTGGTCCGGCGAGTGAAACGCGCGGGGCACGATAGCGGTAAGGCACGCCAGCGTCAGGATATCGATGGCGTTGTGATGAAACACTGGCATTAAACGAAAGATCTCCTGGGTCCGGACGTATTCGAAATAGACATACGGAATCAGCTCGCCGGGCAGATCGCCCTGCCGTTCCACGCCCAGGATCTGATTTTCCAGCTCGATTAACCGGCAGCTCTCGAAGCGCAAATTCCACAGCCGGCGCGCGCCGTGCAACAGGTCCAGGTGCTCCAGCGAGCTGAATGGCGGCCGCTGGCGTACCATGCGGAAGCGCGTTTCGAGCAGCGGCTGATCGTACGTCCGGCCATTATAGGTGATCAGCACTTGGAATTGCTTCAGATGTTCGGTGAGCGCGCTGAGCAAGCTGGCCTCTTCGCCGAAATCGCGCATAAAAAACTGGCGGACGCGGAACCCTTGCGGAGTGACGCGGCCCACGCCGACCAGAAATGCGTATGTGCCGGACCCTCCCGCCAGGCCGGTGGTTTCGGTATCGAGAAAGCACCACTTCTCCGGAGGAACGCCGCGAATGGCGCCATTCGAAATAGGATCGAGTAGATCGTGCGAAAGGTCCTCCAAGTCGACTATGCCGACGCTGCCGTGGCGGCGCTGGCGTTCGTAGAGCCGTTCGGTTTCATAGTGGACGCCATACGCGGTGGCCACCTCTTCGCCCTGCAGCCACTCCTCAGGATTGGCAAGTGGCAGTCCGCGATTGGCGCTGGGCGGCTTCGCAGCCGGCCGTGAGTATTTCTTATCGATTCTCGCGATGCGCTTGCGAAGGTGTGCGAGCTGCTCCTGGAAGTCCGTCATACTTCCTGGGAGACCTCTTCCCATTCCTGCAAGAGAACGTTCAAAGCCTCCCGGCGTTTCTCCAACTGCGCAACAACCCGCACGGACTCTTCGGCGCTGACGAAATTGGCCAGGCTCGCTTCGTCGCCGGCGATTTCGGCCTCCAATGCGGCGATCCGGCTTTCGAGTTGGCGCGCTCGATCCTGCAGTTTTTTCAGCTTCATGGGATTCAGGCGCTTCGCGGCCGGCTCGGGATTGGGGATCGCGGCTTGATGATGAGCGGGTGCATGACCGTTCACAGACAAGTTCAGATCGATCGGTTTGCCTTCCTTCCGCCAGATGTAATCTTCATAATTGCCGGGGAAAACGTGTACCTCGCCGTTACCAACCTCGAAAATGCGGGTGGCCAGCTTGTCGATGAAATAGCGGTCATGCGAGACGAACACCACGGTGCCGGTGTATTTTTCGAGCGATTCGAGCAGCACGTCCTTGGCGCGCATGTCCAGATGATTGGTCGGCTCGTCGAGCAGCAGGAAATTCGAAGGCTGCAGCAGCATGCGGGCCAGCGCGTAGCGATTGCGTTCGCCGCCCGAAAGCACGCCGATGCGTTTGAAAACGTCGTCTTCCGAGAAAAGAAAACTGCCCAGGAGACTGCGCAGCTCCGTATTGCTGGAGCGTGGCGCTTCGCCCTGCAGATCGTCCAGCATGCGCGCGTTGGGATCGAGTTCTTTATATTGGTCCTGCGCGAAGTAATCCACGCCCACGTTATGGCCCAGCCGGTATTCCCCGCTCGACAGCGGTTCGCTCCCTGCCAGCAACTTGATCAGCGTCGACTTCCCCGCCCCGTTCACGCCCACCAGCGCGATGCGATCGCCCCGCTCGATGATGAAATTCACGCCGCCAAACACGAACTTGTCGCCGTAGCTCTTCGACACGTTGTGAAATTCGGCGACGATGCGGCCGCTGGGTTTGGGCTGCGGAAACGAGAAGTGGATGGTCTTCTCTTCGGTGGGCAACTCGATGCGCTCAATCTTCTCCAGCTCCTTGATGCGGCTCTGAACCTGTTTGGCCTTGGTGGCCTGGTAACGGAAGCGGCTGATGAAGGCCTCCAACTGCTCGATGCGCTCGCGCTGGTTGCGGTAAGCCGCTTCCAATTGCTCGGTGCGCTCCTGCTTCTGCTTCAGATATTTTTCATAGTTGCCGGAATAGAAATGCACCCCGCGATTCCAGATCTCGACAATTTTATTTACCGTTACGTCCAGGAAATAGCGATCGTGCGAAATCAGCACGAAGGCGAACGGATAATTGGCCAGGTATTGCTCCAGCCAGTTGCGAGCCTCCAGATCCAGGTGATTGGTGGGTTCATCGAGGAGTAGCAGATTCGGCTTTTCAAGCAGCAGCTTGGCCAGGGCGATACGCATCTGCCAGCCGCCCGAAAAATCTTCCGTGCGCTTGTTCCATTCCTCGTGCGGGAACCCCAGGCCGGCCAGAACGGTTCCCACCTGCGCCTCAATCGCGTAGCCGTCGCGCGTGCGGAATTCGCTGTCGAGCTGATGGAAGCGATCGGCCACCTGCGCATAATCGGGACCGGCTGGATCCAGCTCGCCCATCTTGTGCGTCAGCTCTTCCATCTCCACTTCCATCTGCTGCAGCGACGCAAACACCGACATGCATTCGGCGAAGACGCTGCGGCCCGAGAGCGAAAGGCCGTCCTGCGGCAGGTAGCCGGAACTAACGCCGCGCGTGACGCTGAGCTTCCCGTAATCGAGCGACTCCATGCCGGCCAGCACTTTCAGCAGAGTAGTTTTGCCGCTGCCGTTCGCGCCTACCAGGCCGGCACGGTCCTGGGCCGTGATCATCCAGTTGAGGTCTTCAAACAAAAGCTTGGGGCCGAAGCGTTTCCCGGCGCCGGAAAGTTGAATCATCTATCTCTAGTTTCTCGTTTCTTGGCCGCAATTGCTGATGCTTCCGCTCCCTCACGGTCGCGGCTCGGTCCGGTGCCGCTCGGTTCGGTCGCGGCTCGGTTCGGTTGCGGCTCGGTTCGGTCGCGGCTCAGGGCTGCGCCAGCGTACACAACGGATCGCCCACTACGACGTTCATCCAACTGAGTTCGGGAATGGCCAGGTAGTAGCTTTCGGCAAGATTGCGGCCGTGATAATACGCGGGCAGCAGAATGTTCGGACGCGGCGTGAGTTGGAGATACGGCTCATAGACGTGGCCGGATGCGCCGGTGACGCCGTCGTGAATGTAATCCGCCGTCAAAGTTTGCGGCGATCCCGCGAATGCAGCTTTGGGATCGCCCCAGGCGCCGATGTTCCAACCGTCGGGAGGCCGCGCGAAGGTGCGCGCATTCGTGGAGACATACTCGGTCATGATGGCGCCCGGCAGCCAATGAAAATCCAGGTGGCGCTGTTTGCGGTCCGGATCGTTCGAGCCCCAGGAAGCATATGCGATCACGTCGGATTGATGGTCCAGCACGGTATGTGAATTATCCAGCATCACGCGCTCGCGCGGGAGCTGCTGAGCGGCCTGCAGCAGCCAGGTATTGCCGCGTGTATTATCGCCGGCTTTTAGATCGATCACGAATTTCCCACGATTGCGGGCCAGCAGCGCGCGGTCGATGATGCCCTTTACGTCGTCGAAATCGAATCCCGTCAGGCGGGTCACCAGATAAATCGGGAAATCGGGATGGCGAAAGCGCGCATTTACTTTGCCGAAAAAGGGATTCGCAATACCGCCCGCTATGGGATGCGCAACGCCGTGCAAATCGCGGTACAGCAGCGTCAGTTCGGAATCCACGGACGCGGCTTCGCCGGCCAGCCCGAGATTGCCGCGAATCTTCAAAGGAACGCCGGATGTCGTGACGACGTAGAGCGCTTTCTCGGCCAGGTTGCGGTCGCGCAGATATTTCTGGATAGGGCGCGCGATTTGCGCGTCGAAATCGGAACGGGAGATTTCCTCTTCAGCGCCAGCATTGAGCCGGCAAATGTTCGAAGCAGGAATCCGGCGCCTTTCCGCATAATATTCGCCGATCTGGCGCGATAGCGCGGAGGGCTGATTCACTACGATTACAACCGAGTCAGGCGTTTGGCTAACCAGCAGAAGGGGAAAAACCAGAACGGCGAAAAATCGGGGATGCAATTCTTATTGTATGTTCTTGGCGGCCTTGGGACGCACCGCGACGCCAGGACGCATTGAGGCGGCGCGCCAATCGCGCCAATCCTGCGTAGTAGCCTTAACCATGGCGGCGGCGGCCTGGTGCAGCCAATGGCCCTGCCGTTTGGCGAGATCGGGCAGAATCCGTTTGGCCGCGCGCGAAGTTCCCAGGTGCACGTTGGCGGTTTCAAATCCCATGGCCTGGAGCAGCTTGCTCTCGTCGCGTTCGCTTGGCATACTGGCCAGCTCGACGCGCGAACAATCGGGAGCCAGGCGCCGGACGATCCAGCTTCCGCGCAATCGCACAAAGGGATCGATATCGCGAACCGAGCGATCCAGCGCGTCCTGATAATGGATGCGTGCTGAGCCCTTGCCCCCGGACGCCCAAACGCACGCGGAAGGAGCCAGCGCTTTGGCTTCGCGCGCCAAATGGGCGCCGCGGCATAGGGCGATGCCGACGTAGCGTTCCCGTCCCAAGCTGCCCAGGCCGGCACTGCGATGCACGATGCGGTACTCCAGCTCCGGTTCCGGCATCAGCCGCTCAATGGCGCGGCGGGCGCTTTTAGGACCGCGGCCTCGCACGCTGGGCAGGCTGACAAGCTTGTTCCAATACTGCACCGGATCGCGCAGCACGCCGGTAACCAAGTGACGTAACCATTCGTGCTCTTCAGCCAGCACATAGGGGACGCCGCCTCTTTCCAGGCTCTTTTTATAGCCGCTCAGGATGGCGTCGCAGGCGTCCGCGGCGCCGATCGACAGGCGCGATTCACGAATGGCAATGTGCGCG
>Ga0181525_10000803_pt1 | contig 27336 bp, 23 predicted proteins | sample PEATcosm2014_Bin_48_FD_121100 | JGI IMG/M metagenome (GOLD analysis project Ga0181525, IMG submission 121100) | Peatland microbial communities from MTU Mesocosm Facility, Houghton, MI, USA - PEATcosm2014_Bin06_10_metaG | ecosystem: Environmental > Terrestrial > Soil > Wetlands > Peat | place... | reverse complement strand
TTGGATTCCCCGCGTCCGGATGATCGTCGAGTACCAGGAGACGAAGGCGTTCGAACCGTTTGACCGGTTCGGGTTCCAGCACGTGCTCGCAGGCAAACGCGTCGAAGAGATCCTTGACCAGTTCGCGAAACTGCGAGGAAACAGCCTGCATGCCCTTCACGATCTCGGCATTGGCGAACAACAGCTTGAGTTACGCGGTTTGCATCCCGAGCTTGGTGCGGTTACCTTGAGAAATTTAATCGCCACGTGGGCGGTTCATGATCTGGGACATATCGCTCAAGTGCAAGCGGCCATGGCAAGTGAATACAAAGACGCCGTCGGGCCCTGGAAGCAATATCTGACGATTCTGGAGTGAGAGGAGTCTTGGTTGCCAAACGCCCGGCTGCCCGTCTCAGGACTAATGCGCATCGCGGCGCCGTTGATGTTGACGATTTGTCTGCCGGCTCTGGCCGAGGAGCGTCCCTGGACGGAGCTGTATCCCGACGAGGTCGCAGCCGTGAACCGGGCTTGCCCGTCGCGGGAATTTGTTGCGTGCCGCGCCCATCTGCTCCGGTTGAAGGAGCTGCTGGACGGCCGGGGCGACATCGTCTATCGCCTGGCGAAGGTGGAGGCTTCCCTGGGGAACCAAGCGGCAGCGATGAAATGGCTCTCGATTTTTTCCCGAATGGGACTGCAGGTGACCGATCCGGCGGGCGATGCTGCCTTCTCATCGATTAAGGAAAATGCCGATTTTCGAGTGATCGTCGAGCGGCTGAAGGCCTCGACTGCGCCGGTTACCGAATCCCGCCTATTCGCGACGCTGCCCGAGAAGGATTTGATTCTCGAAGATGTCACCTACGATTCGGTGAGCAGCCGCTTTTTGCTGAGCAGCGTGCGTCATCGAAAAATCATTTCGCTCACGATGAGCGGCCATGCCGAGGACCTTGTGCCGGAGGGCGGCTGGCCGATTCTGGCTTTGGCGGCGGATTCCGCCCGCCGCAATCTCTGGGCAACCACCGCCGCGATGCCTGAGGGTTTGGGTTACAACCCTGCCGATGAAGGCAAGTCCGCCCTCTTGAAGTTCAACCTCGATTCGGGCAAGCTGCTGAAACGCTACGAACTGCCTCCAGGCGCCAAACATTCGCTCGGTGACATGACGCTGAGTGAAGCAGGCGACGCGTATGTCTCGGACTCACTCGGTTCTGTTTACTATGTGGACCACGAGCGCGACCGCATCGAGCTGCTATTCGGTCCAGGGCCGTTTCTTTCGCCTCAAACCCCGGCGCTAAGTCCGGACGGCCGGAGGCTGTTTGTGCCGGACTACGCGCGCGGCATTAGCATTGTGAACCTGGCTACCAGAAAGACCAAATTGATCGAGCATCCCCCTGACCTTTCTCTCGCCGGTATAGACGGCATGTACCTTGCCGGCAGAAGCATCGTCGCCATCCAGAACGGCACCGCGCCAGAACGGCTGATCCGGCTGCATTTGGACGCAGAGCTCACCAAAGTGCTGCGGTGGGAAACTGTCGAAGCGAACTGGCGAGGACTGGGCGACCCCACGCACGGCGTTCGAGTCGGCAATCAGTTTTACTTCATCGCGAATTCCGGGTGGGATGTCAAACCAGGCGGCACGTTTGAGCCGCCGACCCTCAGGGTGATGTTGTGGCAGTGAGACGCATCCGGGGCCGGTTTGAGCAGGGCGGAGTATTCGATCAATTCGGCTGGCCCTTCGGGCATTAGTTAAAGGCCAAAAAACTGCTTGGCTGGAACAACGACCCCGTTTGCCTCGTATGGACTGGCATGACTCGAGGGAGGCGGCAAGAATGAACCATCTTTGGCAGGACGTGCGGTATGGGGTTCGGGTGTTGCTCAGCAAACCCGGATTCACGGCGGCGGCCGTGTTGGTGCTTGCTTTGGGAATCGGCGCCAATAGCGCGGTGTTTAGCCTCATTAACGCATTCCTGCTGAAGCCCCTCGCGGTCGAAAGACCCGAACAACTGGCGGGGCTTTACAGCCGCGACACGAAGCATCCTGACGTGTATCGGGCGTTTTCGTATCCGAACTATGTCGACATTCGCGACAACCACCAGGTTTTTACTTCCCTGGCGGCGATGAATATGGCGCTGGTCGGGATTCAGGAAGGCGACACGACGCGGAGGACCTTTGCCGGCGTGGTGTCCTCCAACTATTTCTCCACGCTTGGCGTAACGCTCCTAAGAGGCCGGCCGTTCCTGGCCGAGGAGGAAAAGCCCGGCGCAGAGCTCGCCGTCATTGTCACGTACCCCTTCTGGAAGCAAAAGGGAGAAGATCCGGCGCTGGTCGGCAAACAAGTGCGCATTAACGGGCGGCTCTTCACAGTGGCCGGCATTACGCCCCAGGGCTTCACGGGCACCACCGCGCTGGTGAGCCCTGAGATCTTTGTGCCGTTGGGCGCCTACAGCGTGGTAATGAATGATTTCGAAGGGCATGTGAAGCCACTGTCGGCGCGCGACAACAACGCATTGATTGTGTTCGGCCGCATGACACCGGGTGTCACGCTGCAAGCTGCCGACGCGATGCTGGCTGTGATCGCATCGCAAATGGAGAAGGCTTATCCAGCCGACAACAAAGACCAAACCTTGGTGGCGCGGCCGCTCTCACGCCTTGGCATCTCCACCAATCCGACGACTGACAGGGGGCTGCGGACGCCGGCGATTATGCTGCTCTCCCTCGCGAGCGTGGTGTTGCTGATTGCCTCCTTAAACCTGGCGAACATGATGATGGCCAAAGGGGCCGCGCGCCGCAAGGAAATTGCGATCCGCCTCGCTATTGGCGGCGGCCGCCGGCGCATAGTGGGGCAACTTGTCACTGAGGGGATGATCCTGGCGCTTCTAGGCGGCTGCGCGGGACTGTTCATCGCTTCCTGGAGCACCACACTCCTTATCAGCTCGCTGGCCCGGCTTGCTCCGATCCAAATTATCTTCGAAGGCGGGCCGGACGCTCGCGTTCTGGCAGTCACGCTGTTGTTCTGCGTGCTGAGCACGGTTGTCTTCGGGCTCTTCCCGGCCTGGAAGCTATCGAAGCCGGACGTGTGGATTGACCTCAAGGAAAACACCGGCGAAGATATAGCGGGCCGATCGCGGCGTCTCTTCTCACGCAGCAACATACTGGTGATGGCGCAACTGTCGCTCTCGTTGATGATGCTCACGGCCGCCGGGCTGTTCGTGCACAGCGCAGTGCGGGCGTCCGGCATTCAGCCTGGATTCGCTCTCGACAATCAGGTTTTGGCGGAAGTGGACGCGAGCCTGATCGATATCGACCAGGCACACGGGAGCCAGCTCTACGCCACCTTGAAGGACCGCCTGCGTCAGGTGCCAGGCGTGCGCTCGGTCGCCATCGCCGCAACCGTTCCGTTCGGCATGCTCCAGTTGGGAAAGAACATTACGCCCGCCGACGCCATCGCCTCGAAAGGTCACCCGGCACTCGACGCACGGTACAACATCGTTAGTGAAGACTACTTCCAGACACTCGATATTCCTCTTCTGCGGGGGCGGCCGTTTCAAGCGTCTGAAAGTGCGCCTGGGTCGAAGAGCAGCGTAGCGATTATCGACAGGCTCGCGGCCGAGAAACTGTGGCCGGGCGGCGACGCACTCGGCAAGCACATCCGCTTGGATGCCGGCGCCTCACCCGGCGGCGAGGCTCCAAAGCAAGCACCGGACCTGGAAGTGGTAGGCGTAGTGGGGAACATCCGCGAGAACATCCTTGGCGGGAAGGCCGAGGCTCATCTTTACGTTCCGTATGGCCAGGTGTACCAAGCGGACGTGCAGTTGCACCTCAAAGTGGCGGGCGGAGGCCCCGAAGCCGAGAGCAGGATGCTCGAGACGATCCGGCGTGAAATTCGCGCCACGGATGAGCGGTTGCCGCTGCTCTCGTTGAAGACCATGCGTGGGCATATGGAAAGCGGTATGGATGTTTGGGTGGTTCGCACGGGTGCTCACGTGTTGGAAATCTTTGGCTCGCTGGCGCTGTTCCTTGCCGTGATTGGCCTGTATGCCGTCAATGCCTACACGGTGGCGCGGAGAACTCGCGAGATCGGCATTCGGATGGCTCTCGGCGCGGATGCGTCTTCGACGTTGGCCATGATTCTGAACGAAGGAATCAAGGTAACCGCTGTCGGCGCCGCAGTGGGGCTGGCGTTGTCGATTGGACTCGGCCGATTGCTGGCTGGCTTTCTTTATGACATCCGCGGCTTCGATCCAATGGTCCTCGGAGCGGCGCCGGCGGTACTGGCACTCGTCGCGCTGGTGGCCTGCTACTTGCCGGCGCGAAGGGCGGCGCGTGTCGATCCGATGATCGCTTTGCGCTATGAGTAGGATCTGGCAATGCGTTGCGGAAGTCAGCATCCGTTCCCTGACGGTCGCGGTTCGGTGCAAAAAACGATGACCGCACTGAACCGCGCGCGTCGGCAAGGGGATTCTACACGGTGACCCACGCGCGTTTGGCTGCGCTCTCGGCAACGCGTTCTAAAAGCACCATGCCTCGCAGGCCGTCTTCGAATGTCGGATAGTTCACCGTCGTACGCGGGTTGGCGACTTTCGCATAGAAGTTCTTGAAAAGCTGCTTGTGCGAATCGTCGTATCCTTCGCTGTGGCCTCCGGGCAAGTCGGCGAAAGCGGCCGCGGCAGGGTACATCAGCGAACCATCCTTGATGATGATCTGGTTCGGCTCGTTGCGGTGCCCGATCCACAACGTATCGGGCTGTTCCTGATTCCATGACACACCGGCCTTGGCGCCGAAAATGTCAAAGGCAAAGCGGTTCTTGCAGCCTGCCGACATTTGGCTTACGGTGAATGAGCCGCGCGCGCCATTCGCCAGATGAAAGAGCACGGCGCCAAAATCGTCCGTGTTGATGGGCACCTCCTCGTAATCGGCGGGCTGAAGCTTCTTGCCGGAGAAGGTTTCAACGGAGCCCTTCGGGCGTTTGCGGGTCTTATGGAAGGTGTTCAGGTCGGCGCAGAGTTCGACGATGGGCTGTCCGGTGAGATGCTGCACCATATCCATCCAGTGCGAGCCGATGTCGCCCATGGCACGCAGCTTGCCGTTTTCGCTCGAATCAACGCGCCAGTTCCAGTCGGTGTCATACAGCAGCCAGTCCTGTGAATAGGTGCCCTGGGCAATCAGGATCTCGCCAAGATCGCCGTGCGAAATCATCTCGCGGATCTGCTGCACCAGCGGGTAATAGCGCAGGTTGTGCTGGACGGCGTTCGGCAGATTCCTGGCCTTCGCGGTTTCCACCAACTGGAGCGCTTCGGCCGAGGTCATGGTGAGCGGTTTCTCGCAAAGGACGGCCTTGCCGGCTTCGAGCGCAGCCAGCGACATAGGCCCGTGGTCCACATTGGGGGTGCAAACGTGAACAACCTGGATTTCCGGGTTCTCGAGCACCGATTTCAGGTTGTCGGTGGCGATGGGAATATTAAACGAGGCGGCGAAGCGGTTCGCATTATCCTGGCTGCTGGCGACGATGGCGGCCACTTCGACGTTGCCCAGCCTGCGCACACCCTCGGTGTGCACTTTGCCCATGAATCCTGTTCCGATGATTGCGGTCTTGATGATGCTCATTGAGGTACTTTGAAATCCTTTCCGCGTACAAAGCTAATGGCTTCGAAAGCCAAACAGAGATGATCGCATGGCGTCATTTTGGACAAACGACGGCGGTCCAGCAGGTCTGGCCGGCGCAAAGGCAAGGCAGGCTCCTCAGCCGCACCCGAGCGAGAACCGCAGCGCTGCGCAGACCTCCCGCATCCGTTCGTCACCCAGGCTTGCGACACACCTGCCCAGACGTTCCTGTGAGATCGTGACTGCGTTGTGCAGATTGACCGCGCATCGTCCCTTCATCCCGTCGTCCACATCCAATATCACCTCCGACGGGACGTCTCGGACTGTGGATGTAATTGGGGCCACTGTTACGGTCGAAAGATGGGAAATGGCGCTGTGGCGAGTTAGTATGAGTACGGGACGCCGTTTGTCCGGTTGCGCAAATCGGCATAGGTGAACGTCACCACGATTCAATCTTCCGGCCAAGCCGCAATCTCCTCCCAAGGAAGATACTCTTCAATGCGCTGTGGCTGAGCCTGATAGCCGCGCCGGTCGCGCTCCTCGAGGTTCATCACATTAAGACGCCGCAGGTGTTCCTGGAGAGCCTGGCGAATGAGCGCAGACCGATTCACTTTATAACGCCTTGCTGCCATGTCTGCGGCCTTTAGGAGCTTTGTATCCAGAACCACCTGTATGGTTTCCATTGTGGATTCCTATCCACAGTATACTCGACATACGGTATTCGCAGTCTGCGCCGTTGGACAAACGACCTCCCGCCCGGTTCCCGAGACTCCTCAATTACCCGGATAGGCGTCCCAGGGAGCCCGTTCTAAATTCGGCCGACGTCCTCCCAACACACCGTCGATCGCACCCGTCGAAAACCCGGCCGGGGCCGCGCCTGCAGTCGCGTACCTGTAGAGCGCCACGGTAAAGATACCCTTGACGGCCGAAACCACTGTCGCGAGGATGAGCATGTAAAGAACCACAAGAATGATGGCAAAGCGAGGATCCAAGCGCCAGAAGAGCGCAGCTATGGCGAACGCTGGAAGCGACAGCAGAAGGCTGACCAGTCCGAAGCCGAAGTTGCCCGCGACTTGTTCGCCCCAGTTTTTCCGGAACAGTTCCTCGGACCGACGGATGGCGTCGAACACGCCGCGGTCCTCGAACAGAAGCACCGGAACGATCAGGTAAGTGAGGAGCGCCCAAGCCACGCTCAACCCCGCGATCAACAGGTTCAAGAGCCAGTTGCGGCGATCTCGCGCGGAACGCAGGAATAGGCCGACCGTGGCGGCCACAAATGCCCAAGCGGCGATGCGCCCTATGCGGCTGAACGCAAGCCTCAAGCCGGCACTTATGCTGGGCGTACCGCCAGAGAGCTGTATATTGGCGCAGCCCATGAGGGCGCTGTTGAAGAAAATGCCCACGAAGAAATTGATGTAATACCACGCAAAGAGCACGGCATAATTCTCCCAGGTGCCCCTGTGGTGCCGGAAGGCTTCGAAAGCGCCGCTTTGATAGAGCGGAAGGAAGAAGCTGGCGCATAGCAGCAGGGCGGAGATGCCACTCAAGACGGGAAACACCAGCAGCCCAACATCGGCGGCCAGCACGTTGAAGCTTTCTTTAAACAGTTGCCACGTCGATTCGATTCTACCCACAGCAAGTTATCCTCCTCGCTCATCTTACAGGTGCGGGGCGGCTGGACACTACTGAAATGTTGCGCAAGAGAGGCAAATCGCGGGGCTAGGTCTGGACAGGAGGTCCGGCGGGTGGCCTACGAAACCATTCCGTGGGTGTGTGCGCTACAATCCTTACAAGAGTTACATTGTCGTGTCATGAAATCAACCCATTCGATGGTTATCAGCATGCGCCTGCCGACGGAAAGCGGAAAGCGACTCAAGCGCATGGCGAACCGGCATGGCTGGACTCCCAGCGACGCCAGTGCGCGCCTGGTAGAGGAGGGTCTGCGCCGGTCGGAATTTGCATTCATTGACTTTCGCGATTCGCCTGCCGGCCGGCAAGCCTGCATTCAGGGAAGCACGCTAGCGGTGTGGGAGATTATGCTGCTCATCCGCGGCTATAAGGGGAGTGTGGCTGGTGTGGCGGAACACCTCAAATGGCCACCCGCGAAGGTACAGGCAGCGGTCCACTACGCGGAGGCCTTTCCCGACGAAATCGATGGGGCGATCGCCGAAAACGATTTGACTGATTTTGAGACATTGAAGCGCATGTTACCTCAGGCTGTCGAACTCGTTCTCCCGAAAGCGCCGAAACGCTGAGATGCTCAGGCTACTTCTCGATGAGCACATCTCGCCCGACGTAGCCATCGGGTTGCGCCTCCGCAATCGGACGATCGTCGTTCATTCGATGGCGAAGTGGGAGAGTGGCAACTATCTCGGGCGGGACGACACCGCCTGTTTGAGAGAAGCGACTGCCCAGAAACTGGCGTTAGTGACCTATGACCGCAGAACGATTCCGCCGCTGCTCAAAACGTGGGCGGAAGAAGGACACAGCCACGCCGGCGTGATCTTTGTGGACGAGAAGAGCATCACCCCGTCGGACATCGGCGGTTTGGGACGGGCTTTGACGGTGCTGGCAAAGGAAGCTCGAGACTGGGACTGGACCGATAGAATCTGCTTCGTGCGACGGTGATAGCCGGGCGCCTGATAGCTTGGCATACGGAGCGGCGAATTGGCGCAAGCGGAGATTTGATCCGAGAACATCCCACCACCGGAAGAGGCTGCCTAAAAGAAGCGGCCGGCAAGTTCGTGGCCGGTCAGCCCCAATTGCCGAGGAACTCGACATGGTTCCGCATACGCGCGGCGGTCGTGATCGCGCGAAGACGCAAAATGCGGCGCAACTGCTCCCCGACCGAGAACCGCTGTTGCGGCGCCAGGATCATACCGGCATGCTGCCGCCCGGCGCTGATCCACTGCGCGTGAAGACGATAGAAATCGGAAACGTTGTATGTATAGAGAACACACTCACGTTCCGAAGCGAAAGCCAACTGTTCCTCGTCGGTGTGCTCGATAAGGCCAGCGTCCAGCGGAGTCAGCACCGTAACACTCCGCGAACGAAGAGCCGTGACCAGACGATTATTCATCGCGTCTTCGTCGAAGTAGAGCTTGATCTGATTCACAGATGTGAATCAGCGGCGGTGCTGCCGTTCCAGAGCGTCAGTCTCGCGGTCCTCAGACTCCAGGTCTGCGTCGATCTCCGCCTGGTTGGCATAGTAGTAGGCAAGTGCCGCATGAACTTGCGCCAGCGACAACTGGCCTCCGAATGTCTGTACAATCTCTTCCGGAATCTGACCCATGTTGTGCCACTGAGCGACCCGGCGAACTGAGACGCCCGTTCCGGCAATGCACGGCCGGCCGCTGTGAATCTCGGCACGTCGAGATATCAGGCTGCCTATCTCGGTAACTGTGGCCATCGACTTCAAGCATAACGCACCACTGAAAGTGTCACGGGCCCTTGGCCAACCTCCCAGCCTCCCGGAACCTCCATCCGCCTCCGGCTTTTGCCATTCGCTGGCGGAAAATGCAAACTGCCCGTAATCCCGCTATAATGAAGGAGTTACCCGTAATTGATATGGCTTCAGACGACGCTCAGCGGATCCGCCGGCAGGCTCTCGAGGACGCTCTTGCGTCGCGTATTCTCGTGCTCGACGGGGCCATGGGCACCATGCTGCAACAGCGCGACCTCAGCGCCGCCGATTTCGGGGGGCCCGCGCTCGAGGGCTGCAACGAGAACCTGGTGATGACGCGGCCCGACGTTCTGCTCGATATTCATCGGGCTTACTTCGCCGCGGGCGCCGACATGGTGGAAACGGATACCTTCGGCGCCATGCCGCTGGTGCTGGCCGAATATGGTCTTGCGGATCGGGCCGGCGACATCAGTGAGCGCGCTGCTCAACTGGCTCGTCAGGCTGCCGACGAGGCGTCCACTCCCGGCCGGCCGAGATTCGTCGCGGGTTCCATGGGCCCCACCACCAAAGCCATCAGCGTAAGTGGCGGCGTCACTTTCCCGGAGCTTGTTGAGACCTACGCCGTCGAGGCGCGAGGCTTGAGGCGAGGAGGCGCGGACGTCCTGCTGCTCGAGACCTGCAACGATGCCCGCAGCGTGAAAGCCGGCTTGATCGCGATCGAGCGCGTGGCGAAGGAAATGGGAAGCCACATCCCGGTAATGGTTTCCGGCACGATCGAACAGATGGGCACTATGCTTGCCGGCCAGACGGCTGAGGCTTTCTGGGCATCCGTCTCGCATGCGCCCTTGCTGTCACTTGGTCTGAACTGCGCCACCGGCCCCGACTTGATGACTGACCACATCCGGTCGATTCACGAGCTGGCGACCACCTACGTCTCCTGCTATCCCAATGCCGGGTTGCCCGATGAGGAAGGCAAGTATGGAGAGACGCCCGAGTCCCTCGCCGGGCACTTGGAACGCTTCATCCATAACGGCTGGCTGAATATTGTCGGTGGATGTTGCGGCACGCGGCCCGAGCATATTCGCGCCATTGCGCAGATGGCGGATGGCAAGCGTCCGCGCCCGCGCAAGACCCCCAGCCACCGTGCATATTTCTCGGGGATCGAGCTGGTGGAGGCCGAAGATTCCAACCGGCCCCTGATCGTCGGCGAACGCACGAATGTGATCGGGTCGCGCCTGTTCAAGAACATGGTTGCCGAAGAAAAGTGGGAGGAAGCCACTGAAATTGCCCGGCGGCAGGTGCGCAATGGAGCGCACATCGTCGACGTCTGCTTGCAGTCGAGTGACCGCGATGAGATGAGCGACATTCCATTCTTTTATGAAAAACTGATCCGCAAGATCAAGGCGCCGATCATGATCGACACCACCGATCCGCGCTCCGTGGAGGCGGCGCTGACCTACTGCCAGGGAAAGGCGATCATCAACTCCGTCAACCTCGAGGATGGCGAAGAGAAATTCGAGAAGGTTTGTCCTCTGGCCCGTTCATACGGGGCCGCGCTCGTGGTGGGGACCATCGACGAGGATAAGCTGCAAGCCCAGGCTTTCACGCGCGAACGGAAACTGGCCGTGGCCAAACGCAGTGTCGATCTACTAACGAAGAAATACGGGATACCGCCCGAAGACATCGTCATTGATACGCTCACGTTCCCGTGCGCCACCGGCGATGAAAACTATGTTGGTGGGGCGGTGGAGACCATCGAAGCCATCCGCCTGATCAAGGAGCAGATCCCCTTCGTCAAGACCGTGCTTGGCGTATCCAATATCTCCTTCGGTCTTCCGGCGGCGGCTCGCGAGGTCGTCAACTCCGTGTTCCTCTATTACTCGACCAAGGCCGGCCTCGACCTGGCCATCGTCAACTCAGAGAAGCTCGAGCGCTTTGCCTCGATACCCGTCGAGGAGCGACGCCTGGCCGAGGCGCTTCTCTTCAACACGCCGCCGGTTGGTGTTCCGCAGGATCATCCGAATGCCGAAGTTCTCGAATCCGTACCTGATGACTGGCGCGAACAGAGCCGCGAGCAGAAGATCGCCGTGAACCAGTTTCACATCGCGGCGATCGCAGAGCATTTCCGCGGCGCAACGAAAAAGGAGAAGAAACGCGCGGCCGATTTGCCGCTGGATGAACGCCTGGCCAACTACATCATCGAGGGCACCAAAGACGGCCTCATCGCCGATTTGGATTTGAAACTCAAAGAGGGAACTTCGCCGCTCGATGTCGTCAATGGGCCGCTGATGGCGGGCATGTCTGAGGTTGGCCGCCTGTTCAACAACAACGAACTAATTGTGGCCGAGGTTCTGCAATCGGCCGAGGCGATGAAAGCGGCCGTGAACCATCTCGAGCAGTTCATGGAAAAAGCGGATACCGCGGCGCGTGGAAAAATTGTGCTCGCCACCGTGAAGGGGGATGTTCACGACATTGGCAAGAACCTGGTCGAGATCATCCTCAGCAACAACGGCTACAACGTGGTGAATCTCGGCATCAAGATTCCGCCCGAGGAAATCATCAAGGCTTGCCGGGCGCACCGGCCGGATGCCATCGGCCTCTCAGGTTTGCTTGTAAAAAGCGCGCAACAGATGGTCATCACGGGTGGGGATTTGCGCGACGCGGGAATCGGCCTCCCGCTTCTGGTCGGCGGCGCTGCGCTCTCTGAGCGGTTCACCCATACCAAGATCGGTCCCAGCTATCAGGCGCCTACGTTCTACGCCAAAGACGCTATGACCGGGCTGCGGCTGTTGAACGAGATCATGGACCCCGCGACGCGAGAGCAGGTGCTATCGAGCCACATTTTCCGCGATTCTCCCGCTGAGCCGCGTCCGGTTGAGGCGGTTGCGATTCCATCGGGGGAACTTCGCAGCCCCAAGGTTCGCGGCGATCTGCCCATTCCGCCCGCGCCGTACCTGGACCGGCGTGTGCGCCAGATGCCGCACTTAGCCGAGCTCTGGACCTATATCAACCCGTTCATGCTCTATGGCCGCCACCTCGGTTTCAAGGGCAACTTCGAAAAACTCTTGGCGGAGCGCGACCCCAAGGCGCTCGAGCTGTTTCACAACCTCGAAGAAGTCAAACTCGAGGCGGCGAAGTTCATGTCGGTTCGCATGGTGTGGCAATTCTTCGAAGCCGAACGGGACGCCAACACACTGCACCTGTTCAGTCCTGGTGGAGCGGTTCCTATCGAGAGCTTCCATTTCGGCCGTCAGGCTAAATCCGACGGCCTCTGCCTGAGCGACTTCGTCCTCGATCCGCAAGACGGCGTGCGCGATCATGTCTCCCTATTCGTGGTCAGCGCCGGGACCTGTGTTCGCCAGCATGCTGAGTCTGCCAAGAATGCGGGCGAGTATTTCAAGGCGCATGCCCTGCAGGCGCTAGCTATCGAAACCGCGGAGGGATGCGCCGAGTGGCTGCATCGCCGCATGAGGGAGGAGTGGGGTTTCCCGGATCCGCCCTCGCTCACCATGCATGAGCGCTTTACGTCGCGCTATCGCGGCAAGCGCTATAGCTTCGGTTATCCGGCGTGCCCGAATCTCGAGGACCAGGCGAAGTTGTGGAAGCTGCTGCGTCCCGAGGAAATCGGTGTCGAGTTGACCGAGGGTTTCATGATGGAGCCGGAGGCCAGCGTCAGCGCGTTGGTGTTTCACCATCCGGATTGCGTTTATTTCACGGCGGCGGAGTAGCGCCTGGGTTCGCCCGATGCCAGAAAGCCGCTCCCATTGCGCTTCGCGAGTTCTGGTCGCGGATTGGTTCGGAGCGCCGAGACGAATCTCGGCGCTGCAGGCACGAGTGCCCGCGCCACAGATGCGGTGGAGAGGCAGGGTTTCACCAATCTACGGTTTCACCGGGCTTCAGCGTCCAGAGTCTCGTCGCGCTGCCCTTGATCTTTTCGCCCAACGCCTCGGGAGTTCCGGTGAGCGCCGGGAATGTGCCGAAATGCATCGGGATCACCGTTGTCGCCTGCAACAACTCGACAGCTTTTGCCGCCTCGTGCGGACCCATGGTGTAGTGATCGCCGATGGGAAGAAAAGCTAGATCCGGGCTGTACAGCTCGCGGATCAACGCCATGTCCGAAAACACGTTCGTATCGCCGGAGAAGTAGATTCGCCGTCCGTCCTGCCACGTGAGAACATAGCCCGCCGCTTCGCCGCCGTAGATGATCTTGCCGTCATCCAGGATTCCACAGCTATGTACCGCGTGCGTCATCGTCAGCTTGACGAAGCCAAGATCTACTGTGCCGCCTTTATTCATTCCCACGATGCTCGTCGCGCCTTTTGACTCGAGCCACGACGTGGTCTCAAAGATGCCCACGATCTTGGGTGTGAATTTCTTGGCCAATGGCAGCACATCGTGGATGTGATCGAAATGGCCATGCGTGACCGCGATCGCGTCCACTCTCTTGAAGACGTGCCCTTTTGGGTAGGCGGGGTTCCCTTCGATCCAGGGATCCATCACCAGAACCTCGCCCGCTTTGCTCTCGAATTGGGCAGTCCCGTGCCCGAGCCACGTGATTTTCATGCCAGTTACTCCGCAGGATTTGAAGTTACTTTTGTTCGCGCCGCCACCGCGAGGCCGTCGCCGATCTTCGCATACCCGGGTATGGAGACGGGCATTTTGCCTTGAATGGCGATCTCACCGAAAATGGCCCTGGCCACGGCGATCTCAGACGTGCTGACGGTCGAGAAGGCTGCCGCATACGCAGCCACGTTCGGGAAAGCGCTCAGCAGGTATGGGTTGCCCATCGATATCAAAGCCACTGGCGGGTGGTTGCGGATAAGCGCATTCAGAAAGTTAGTGAGCGGCTCCGCCAACTGCACGTTGCCCCGATAAGCGGCCACGGCGACGAATGCCGCCGCATATACAGCCGAGCACGAGCTCAGATCGTTCCCCAGCGCTGTCAGCACGGTCTCGGGCATGGTCGCGTTTGCCATCGCGATGCGCATTTTGGGCTCGAGCCGCCGTACTTCGGAAATCAAGTCCTGGCCGCGCGTGGTGAACTGTCCTTCCGTCAACACCACCAGGCACGCCGTCGCGCCATCCGCCGCTGGAAAGAGGCGCCCCTGATCCTTCACCAGCGTGATCGCTTCATCGGCGGCCGTTTGCGCCAGGCTAGAGGACTTCTCTTCGTCGAGCCCGTCGCTGATTGCGTCCAGGTCTACTTTGCGGCGGCGATAGATCCCTACGCGGCGTTTGGCCGCCAGCACGCGCGCCACGCTCTCATCCAGGCGCTTCCTCGAGATGCGCCCGCTCTTCACTGCCGCCACCACGGCCTTTATGCACGCTTCCGGATCGGACGGCATCAGCAGCACATCGGCTCCCGCTTCAATCGCGCGCACCGCCAGGTCGCCTTGCCCGTAGAGCGCCGTCACTCCTTGCATATCGAGCGCATCGGTGACGATGATCCCCCGGAATTTCAATTCGTCGCGCAATAACCCCGTAAGAACGTTCCTGGAAACCGTCGCAGGCTTCTCCTCCGACTCAAATGCAGGCACGGCCATGTGCGCGGTCATCACAGAATCCACGCCATCCTGAATCGCCCGACGGAAAGGCGCCAATTCCACCTGCTCAATCCGCTCGCGGGGTTGATCGAGCTTGGCGAGCTGCAGATGGCTGTCTTCACCGGTGTCGCCGTGGCCAGGGAAGTGTTTTGCCGTGGTCAGGACCATGTACTCCGGGTTGGCGCGAGTGCCGTCGATGAACGCGGCTACGCCGTCGGCCACTGCCTGCGGATCTTCTCCGTAGGAGCGCGTGTTGATGATGGGATTGTCGGGGTTATTGTTGACGTCGGCATCCGGGGCGAAGACCCAGGTGATGCCCAGCGTGCGCGCCTCTCGAGCCGTGGCTTCGCCCAACTGCCGCACGGCATTCAGGTCATGCGCGGCGCCGTAAGCCATGAAGTAGGGGAATTTCGCAGTGCCTGCTACCCGCATGCTCGCGCCGTGTTCAAAATCCGCCGCCACGAGTAAAGGAGTCCTCGCCAGACCCTGCATCCGGTTGATGAACGAGGCCATCTCGAAAGGCTGCGCGTTGATCACCGCGCCGCGCTTCACCCGATTGGCGACAATGAAGCCGCCTACGTGGAGGTCTTTGATCCAGTGGACCAGCGTGCGGTATTCCGCCGATCGCGAGGAGAGGTAATCTCCGTAGGAGCGGACGATGATGAGCTGCGCCACACGATCTTGGAGCGACATCGATCCCGCTACGCCTGGCGCCGGCGAGTTGCCGCTGCTCTTGGCTGTTTTGGCCGCTGCGGTTGCGGATGGCGGAGCGCTCGCCGCAATAAGCGTGCCCGCCACAAGCAGAGCGGCCGCGATCTTACGTCCGATAGCTGAAAGCTGATAACTGACCACTCGCTCTACTATAGCGACGGCAGCTCCGAGTGAATGCCAGACGCCTATTCGGCGGTAGCGGAGCGTTTGCCAGAGCCGCCGGGCGCAGAGGAAGGAGGCTTTCGGGTGTTGCCCAGCAGCCGCTTGATCGCGCTCGCCAGAACAGTGACTTCATTGGCGCTCTTTTGAATCACAAGATTGGCGCCGGTGCTTTCTTCATCGAATCCAAGCTTGTCCGCGAAGCCGCTCAACAGAATTACCGGCATCTCGAAGCCGCGCGCCTTCAGTGCGGCAATGAGCTGTTTGCCGTCCATTTCGGGCATGCGAAAGTCTGTTACGACCAGATCGATGGCTCGTGCGCCGGCAAGTTCCAGTGCCTCTTCGGCTGAAGCGGCCGTAGTCACTTCATAGCCCAGGCTTCTGAGCACAGCGGCGCGCGCCAGCATGCCATGAGGGTTATCGTCTACCAAAAGAATGAGGGAAGATTGAGTGGCTTTGAGCGGAGGAACGGAACGCATTGACGACAGAGTTATCAAACCGCTCGCGCTCTGTCAATGTTCCGCTATACCTCTCACACATCGCCAGATCCAGTTCTTGACAAATCATATGAGGCGCATTTCACTTTTGAAATTGCGCGCCGGGGTCTCGTTACGGCGACCTCGTGACGGCGACGACGAAGCGGAATTCGCGCTTCACTCCACTTCGCGTGGAGCCGTGTAGCCGTTCTTGGCGATGACCTGGTACTTAATGGGCTTGCCCTTCTCGTTAACTATCCGGAGCGGCTCCCCGCTGTCGCCGTTAATCAACTCCACCTTAATCCGCCGGAATTTACCGTCCTTGGCGATGTTGCTCGGATGATACGAGAGCGAGTATTGATTGCGCAGCGCTTCCGAAATGCCCTGAAAGACGCCGGGATATTCCCCCGGAAATCTCGGAAAGAACGCCTCGCCGCCGGTCTCCTTGGCGAAGGTCTTCATGGTGTTGTCGGCTTGCAGCCAATCCATATCCCGCATCGGGCTCATACCGCGAGCCTCAGCATTGATCCGAACGATCTGGTCAATACTGATGGAATAGATCGGCACGCCGGCCTCTTGCAGCTTCCTGCGCGCCTTGTCAAAAGTTAGTTTGCTAAAGGTATCTAGGCCCGTGGCGATGATCAGAATCGCCTTCCGTCCTTCTATGCCGGACATCCGGTCGGCCATGTCGGTCAAAGCGTCGTACATGTTCGATTCGCTGAATCCAGGAATCCGAAGCTGCGCCATCGCTTCCTGAGCCTTGTTCTTGTCCGGAGAAAAATCCGACAGGATCGTCGTGTGCATGTCGTAGGTGACTACCGCGACGTTGTCGTCCGGTTTCAGGGTCTGCAGAAAGCCGTAGGAAGCCATTAACGTTTCGCGCCACCCGCTCGACCAGTAGCGCTGGTACCGCCCGCTGAATTCGATCAGCATGCAGATGGTCATGGGCGCTTCACCCAAGCCGAATCCGGCAATCTTCTGCGGAACGCCATCTTCGGAAATGCGGAAGCGTTCGCGCGGAATCTTGGGGATGAAATGGCCGTGGTCGTCGAGCACCGCCACTTCCACCGACACGGTTGTCGAATCGGCCCGGAATGTCGGGTTGTCGGGGTTGGCATCAGGCTTCTTCTTGAATTCAGATGGGATGCTCGGCTGGTCGGCGGGTTGATCGTCGGCAGGCTTCGCTTTCGGCTTGGCGACCGTTTCCGACCCGGTCTGCGGGTCCTGCCCGAACAGGGACCAGGCGCCGATGGAAAGCAGAAGGCCCAGGAACAGGGCGATTCCACTCGTCATATACAGTATTTTCTTTCGCATGGCTGTTTTTTTACCACAGATAACAGTGATTAGGGCGCCCCGGGCCCCCATTCTCACATCGGCGTGCCTGGAGCCCGGGGCCGATTCAAAACCAAGACGTAGCCCCGCTTCCTCCGGTTTCCCCAGAGCGGCCCGACCCAGAGGTTAATGGACCATCCGATTTCCGCCAGGCCCGTTTTTCTTAAGGTAAACCTCGAACTTCCTCTTGGCGCGCCGCAGCCGCCATTCCTTCAAACCCGACTGGATGGGATGGGTCAATTGCAAGCGGAGCCGGCCCCCGCGCATCAGCAGAAACCCGGTGAGTAAACCGCCCAGATGGGCCAGAACAGCTACGCTGCTATGCATTCCGCCGACCGTCACCATGAACGACTCCATGAACGTGATCGCGCCCATGATCATCACGAAGTATTTCACTTTGATCGGGATGAGGAATCCGAACAGGATCACCCGGTCTGGAAATAGCAAGGCGTAGGCCAGCAGGATTCCGTAGATGGCGCCGGATGATCCGACGGTCGGAATGTTAGGGTTCGAAAAAGCATACGCCGACAAAACCACGCAGATGCCCGCTCCCACCCCGCACGCGAAATAGTAGTAAAGGAATCTGCGGGTACCCCAGAGCCGCTCGAGCTCTGCGCCAAACATCCATAGCGCCAGCATGTTCCACAGGATATGGAAAAAATCTCCAGTCGAGTGGATAAACATGTAGGTGAACAACTGCCAGATGGCGCCGGCGGTCACGACTTGCGACGGCACCAGCCAGAAATTTCGGAAGAAATCGCGTAGATCGGTGGCCTGGAGAAAGAATGTGATCACGAAAATAGAGACATTCGTGATCAGGAGCCACTTCAGTCCGGTAGGGAAGCGATTCGACCCGGCATACCGGCCCACACGCGGTCGCACACTGTAAGACATTGGCCGCCGACCCACCTCTTTTCCGAGCATAACAGAACCGCGGTCAGCGAAATTTCACGCCGATTCTCCGCAAATTCGGCGCGTATGGGCGATTAATGGTGAGCTGCCGCGGCCGTTCCTGCAAGCCGCTAAAACGCACCGGAGCGGGCGCCGCTCTCCAGCTTCACAGCGGCGCGGTATCGTCGCCACCATCGCCCCAGCGGTTCAGCACCGATGCGCCGAGAACCAGGACGGCCGAGGTGAACAGCCACACCTGCCAGTGCGAGAAAAGACCGCGCGAGATGAAGAATTCGCCAGTCCAATGCAGGTCTGCCGCAACACCCCAGAAGGCGAGAGTAAAGGCCAGCAGTGCGGCAGGCATCAGGAGTGCAGCGCAAGCGAGCGCGAGCGTGTTATAGCGCGTGGAATCACTCCGTCTTGGTTTCCTTCGAATCCGGACGCGCATGGCTCAACACCAGCCTTCTTATGAGGCTAGCAGAACCAGCCGAGGGCGAGCAAAAAGTGGCGCGGGCTGCGGGGCCCTAAAGAGCCATGGATTAGCTTGGGGCTAGTGCGGGCAGAGAAATAGCCCCAAACTCACGCATGGGGTTGAGACATGAAAACCATCCGAGGGCGCGTGCGAGTTTGGCAGGCGCATGGATATAATCCTTCGAGAGTATGCAGCCCCGGATCCGGATCGTTTGTCCGTTGCTCGTGTGCGCGCTTCTGTTTACCGCGCCCGCCTCTCGCGCCCGTGCCGAAGAGCCGCCCGAAACTGCCATACGTAAAGTTCTCAACGCGCAGGTAGACGCTTGGAACCGCGGGGACCTCGCGGCGTTTGTTCAAGGCTACGCCGATGACTGCGTGTTTGTGGGAAATCCCCTGGTGAGAGGCCGGTCGGCCGTTCTCGCCCGCTACCGGCTGCGGTATGGCTCCAAGGAGGCCATGGGCCGCCTCAGCTTCAGCGAGCTGGAAGTTCGCCCGATTGACTCGAAGGCGGCGATTGTTCTCGGGCGGTTTTCACTCCAACGCTCTGCGGAAGGGGGAGGACCGGCAAGCGGCATTTTCAGTCTGGTTTTTCATTTGAACCGGGACCACTGGGAGATCGTGCTCGATCATACGAGCTGAGCGCGATGGATTCCGAACTGAATTGATCTAGCTGGTAGTATATTCTGAGAAAACCAACATGCCTACATCCCAAATTGAGCGCCCTCTCGGCTTCAACACGCGTGCTTTGCATGCCGGCTACGACCCGGATCCGACCACGCATGCGCGTGCCGTCCCGATTTATCAAAGCACCTCGTTCACGTTTGACGACACTGAGCACGCGGCCCAGTTGTTTGCTCTGCAGCAGTTTGGGAACATCTACACGCGGATTATGAATCCCACTACTGCCGTTCTGGAAGCGCGCGTGGCCTCTCTAGAGAGCGGCGCCGCAGCGCTTGGGCTCGCCAGCGGCCAAGCCGCGCAGTTTCTGGCCTTAACCACCATTGCAGTGCCCGGCGAGCATATTGTGGCGTCCAGCACGCTTTATGGCGGTACCTTCACGCAGTTCGATGTGACGATGCGGCGGCTGGGCTACGACTTCACTTTCGTTGAACCCGACGACCCGGACAATTTCCGAAAAGCGATCACGCCGAAGACCAGGATCCTCTACGGAGAAACGATCAGCAACCCGCGCAGCAACGTGCTTGATCTGGAAGCGGTGGGGAAGATTGCGCACGATCACGGCCTGCCGCTGGTGATCGACAATACCTTCGCGACGCCCTATGTTACGCGCCCGATCGAGCTTGGCGCCGACGTGGTGGTGCATTCTCTAACCAAGTTCATGGGCGGCCACGGCACATCTATCGGCGGCATCATTGTCGATGGCGGCAAATTCCCTTGGAATAACGGCAAGTTTCCCGGCTTCACCGAACCCTCCCGCGCCTACCACGGAATGAACTTCTGGGAAGTATTCCAGCAGATCAGCTTTATTATTCGGGCCAGAGTCGAGGGCCTTCGCGATATTGGCCCGTGCGTCAGCCCGTTCAACGCTTTCCTTTTTCTGCAGGGGATCGAAACCCTTGGCATGCGCATGGACCGACATCTCGCCAATTCTCTCGAAGTGGCGCAATTCCTCGAGGCGCATCCGCAGGTGACCTGGGTGAATTATGCGTCGCTGCCATCGAGCAAGTATTACTCGCTTGCGCGTAAGTACACCCCGAAAGGAGCCGGCGCGGTATTTTCCTTTGGTGTCAAAGGCGGCTATGAGGCGGGGAAGAAAGTGATCAACAGTTTGAAGATTTTCTCTCACCTTGCCAATGTCGGCGATGCGCGCAGCCTGGTGATCCATCCCGCGTCCACGACTCACCAGCAGCTTTCCGCCACCGAGCAACAAAACGCCGGTGTGACGCCGGACATGGTTCGCCTATCAATTGGCCTTGAAGATGCGGCCGATCTGATTTGGGATCTGGATCAGGCGCTGACAGCCTGATTGCGCGCAGGGATTCAATGGCGGGCGGCTTGGTTAAGCGGCACGGGGCTTGTGACCGAGCCGCGGCCAAGGGGAGCGGTGCTCCAAGTCAGCTAAAGAAAACTTCAGGCGAGACATTGAAGCGCTTACTCAAGGCCCTAATGTGCGTCTTCGATAACTCCCGTTTGCCGCTCAGTACCTCAGAAACAATACTCTTCGTCCCGAAGATTTCGAGCATATCGGCAGGTTTCAGGTCGTGGGCGTCCATGAAGTGACGTACACGCTCGGCCGGGGTTGAGGCCGGTTGTATCTGATAACGTCCCTCGTATCTTTCGATGAGCACCGTGAGAAGGTCGGCCAATTCTCTCTCCTCAGATGACAGGTTGCCACGATTCAAGAGAGTTTCGAGTTCAGCTATGCAGCGCTCATTCTCCCTGTCTGTGCGGATCACATGCGGAAGGGAGTGCGCCAGAAGTTGACCATAGATGGATGGATCAAAGGCAACGGCACTCATTTCGTTTGCTCCTTCTGCTCATTGAGTAGACTCTGTTTCCAGTCGTCCCGATCATATTCGGCGTGCGTAAGAACCCGCTTGAAAAAAATTGTTTGGCTCTCGTACACGATTTGAACTTTTCAACAATCACTCGTAGTCATTGATTTTAGTGAGAATAAACTTGTTCGCAACTTGTGTATGGCCCATGGGGGCGGCGCGATGAACCCCTGGTGGGGCGAGAACCTCGGCTACGATCGCAGCTTGATTCGCAATAGACCGATGGCGGTCATCTTCAAGAGCAGCCAGCCGTGCCGGAAACGATGGATGTTAGTCGAGCCATAGGTGCGCGCCAGATAGCGGATCGGCATGTCGACGATGCCCAGGGCGAGCACCGCTGCCGGAAACAGCAGTTCGAAATCGCCGAACGGGTCGAAATCGCCGAAATCCTGCCGCCACGCCAGAATGCGCTTGTAGTCGGAGCGGGTCAGGAGCTTGGTTCCACACAGTGAGTCGCCAAGGCGCGCCTCGAGGATCCAGCTCAGCATCTTGGCGAAGAATACATTGCCAAGGCGGTTCAGGAACCGCATCGCCTCGCCCTCCATGGGGTAGACGAGCCGGGAACCGTTGACGAAATCTCCGTGGCCCTCGCAGTAGGCCCGGTAGAAGCGCTCGAGCATTTCCGGCGGCATCGTCAGGTCAGCGTCGAGGATGGTCAACAGCGGTTCGGTGGCCGCCGCGAATCCGAGCCGGACGGCATCAGCTTTCCCTTTTCCACTCTGCTGCAGCGTGACGATGCGAAAGCGACCGGAATACAAGGGCGCGAGCCGCTCGATTTCTTCCCAGGTCTGGTCGGTGGAGTTGCCCTCCACAAAAATCACTTCGATGGGGCAGGGAAGTCCCCCCAGCCGCTTCAACGCGTTCTCGATGTTGCCTCGCTCATTGCGCGCGGGAATGACGCACGAGATCCCTGAGGGCACCGAAGGAATACGCGGCCGAAGCACCACCACGAACCCGAGAGACAGCCACCTGACAATGGGAATGAGCTGCGCCACGCGATTTATCAAGCTGCCCAAGCCGAGCAGCCGCAACGGGAAATAGCCCACCGGCCGCTGGCGGACTACGCTAAATCCGGAAATCTCCGCAAGGTTCTCCAGGTCGACGCGCGTGATGAACGTCGTGGGCAGTTCCCCTTTTCGAATGCCAAGGCGATTGGCGAGCGTATACAGCCAGCGCAGGTAAGGATTGTATAGGACCACAACGAGCCGCGTGCTGCGCGAGCACTGGCCCTTCAGCCGTATGAGCAAGGCCTGGATATCGAAGTTGTGGTTGAAGCTGCCATTCACCAGTACCGCTGTCCGCTGGTCGGACTCCCCGGTGAGGTCCGGCAGGTCGGCTTCTCCCGCTGCTATCTCTTTACGCGGGCAGTCGGCGAGGTCGAGCAGCAGGCCGTCATCCTGTTCCCTGGGCAGCCACTGGATCAGGCGGTCGTAGTATCTGGCGAGCGTGCTGACTTCCGCCGCCAGCAGCCCGGTAACGTACCTTCTCCAACTCGCGACACGCCGCTTTTCCGATTGCCGCGGAGACGCCGGCGCCAACTGCGAGGCGGTGGTCTGCATGTGAGCCTACGTTATGTTAGCAATCGGAGCGGGCAGGTCATAAGTTGGGGGGCAAGAGCTACAAGCCGGCGGCAGCCAGACAAAGGCTAGCGGTATCCGCTTGGCCCGGCAACCGAAACGCCTGCTCACTCGTCCAGTAATTAGGGAAACACCTGCCGGGCGCGGGCCACGGCCCCGCTTGTCGATGCAGCCCGTGAGCCTCCACTGGGACGCTTCAAACTCCGGTAAGCTGGTATGCATTGCTGGATACGCCTAAAGACTTGGTTCCTGACCTATGAGTGAACCCGCTCCGGACATCGACGCCAATCCGCACGAGACTGCCCCGCCGCGCGTAAGGCCGTTGCTGTTATCCCTGGCGACCTGGCTGCGCGATCTCATGCTTTCGTGCCTCATCGCGGTTCTTGTGATCCTCTTCCTTTACCGTCCGGTGAAAGTGGAAGGTACCAGCATGATGCCCAGCCTGTTCGATCAGGAGCGGCTATTCATCAACCAGTTCACCTATAAGTTCGGCATCGGCGAAATCCAGCGCGGCGACACGGTTGTCTTCTGGTTCCCGAAAGATCCCACCAAGTCTTACATCAAGCGGGTAATTGGTCTCCCGGGCGACACCGTTGCCGTCAAGGATGGTCTGGTTTACGTCAACAACCAGCGGCTGGACGAACGCTACGTGCCTCCGGAATACCGCGACTACGATTCACATCCTCCGGTTCACGTAGGCCCCGACGAGTACTTCGTGCTCGGCGATCACCGCGTGTCTTCCAACGACAGCCGCGCCTGGGGCCTCGTCCCACGCAGCTACATCTACGGCAAGGCTGTGTTTGTCTTCTGGCCCCTCGACCACCTCGGCGCCGTCCACTAAAATCGAGCCTGCGTCCGCCCCGTGGCGCGGCACTCGTGCCTGCCGCGTCGGACAAACAAAAAATGCTTGGCGTGAACGCGGATTTGCACTAAGTTTGAGATGATAAGGTCTCGCGGTATTGCCACCTAGAGTGGCGGCAGAGATGCGAGCAGGGAGGTGGTCCATGTTACGTCCACCGTTCGCCCAAGACGGCGTCGAGAGAATCGCGGGCAGGTTAGCAGCCTGCGCGCTTCTGGGATTGGGGCTTTTGTATGCCGATGCACCCAAGCCGAAGCTGGGCGGGACATGGGAGTTAGACCCGGCCAAGAGCAAGGTCGAGCACGCAGGCCCAGCGATCGAATTGACCGTTGTGGATTCTGGCGGGAAGCTTCTACTCACCAAAACCGTTCGGCCTGCCGATGGCAAGCAGGCTGTATCGAAATTCGAGTGCGCTCCTGGCGGGCCGGACTGCCCATTTGACGAAGACGGCCACAAGTCCAAGGTGTCGCTGTGGTTCCAGGGTTCGGATCTGGAGATCCTGAAGACCGATGGCGCATCGAGCGATGAAGTCTCTCAGTGGACGCTCAAGCTACGCGATCCGGACACGTTGGAAATCACGGTCTCGCACATTACTCCCGGCGGCAGCGACGAGACCCTGGTGTTTGCGAGGAAGAAGTAGCCGACTGTGGCGCAGGCACTCGTGCCCAATGTCACTTAGTTTTCGTGGAGTCGCGAATTCTGGCTTAATAGTGGGGCGGACCCCTGGTCCGCGCGGGTCCCCCGGACCCGCTCTTCGCCAATGGGATCGGGCGCGTGGACGTGTGAAAAGGCCGACGAGGGCGTCGGCCGCGGACCAGGGGGTCCGCCCCACAACGGATCCGCATGTCCGGCTGTGGGATAACTAAGTGCCATTGGGCACTCGTGCCTGCCGCGCCGAGACTCGTCTCGACGCTTGGGATCTAGCCGCCGTCAAGCCAAAATGTCGTGAACTACATTACCCGCCACATCTGTCAGCCGGAAGTCGCGGCCGCTATAACGATAAGTGAGCCGGGTGTGATCGATGCCGAGAGCGTGCAGAAGCGTGGCGTGCAGATCGTGAATGTGCACCGGGTTCTCGACTGCCTTGAATCCAAATTCGTCCGTGTTCCCGTAGGTGATTCCACCTTTGATGCCACCGCCGGCAACCAGGGTTGAGAAACCGTGGCTGTTGTGGTCGCGCCCGTTCTGCACCTTGATGAGGCCGCTGACCTCGAGCACGGGTGTCCGGCCAAACTCGCCGCCAATGACGACCAGGGTCTGGCTGAGCAGCCCGCTGGCCTTGAGGTCGGCAAGCAGTGCGGCAATGGGGCCATCCACATCGTGCGCCAGCTTGCGATGAATCAGAATGTCGTCGTGGTTATCCCACGGCTGCGCGTTGCCGTAATAGACCTGCACCATGCGCACGCCGCGTTCCACCAGTCGCCGCGCCATCAGGCAGCCACGGCCGAAATCGTGGTCGCCGTAGCGGGCGCGAACGGCTTCGGGTTCTTTCAAGATGTCGAAAACTTCCGGAGCCTCGCTCTGCATTTTGAAAGCGATTTCAGCCGCCTGAATGCTGCTCTCCAGTTGGCCGTCTTCCCCGTCGCGCCGTTCTTCGAGCAGATTGAGCTTCTGGAGCAAATCCAACGCCCGGCGCTGGTCGGCCGGAGGCGTCGATGGATTCTTGATATAGCGGATGAGTTTGTCGGGGGTCTTCTCGCTATTCGGGATGTAGGTGCCTTGGTAGATTGCCGGAAGGAAAGTTGAGCTCCAGAGCTGCGGTCCGACGATTGGGTAACCGGGGCAAAGCACCACATAGCCGGGAAGATTTTGATTTTCTGACCCAAGGCCGTAGGTGAGCCACGATCCCATCGACGGGCGGCCTGGAAGCCGGTGACCGCAATTCATGAGGAACAGAGAAGGCTCATGATTGGGGATTTCGGTGTACATGGAACGGATGACGCAGACATCGTCTATCGCATCCCCGAGTTTCGGAAAGATCTCGCTGATTTCGATGCCACTCTTGCCGCACCTGCGGAAACTAAATGGAGAACCCAGCAGATTTCCGGTTTTGCGTTCCGTCTTCAGGTTTCCCGAAGGAATGGGCTGCCCGGAGAATTTCTGCAGCATAGGCTTCGGGTCAAACGTATCGACCTGTGACGGTCCGCCGTTCAGGAACAGGAAGATGACGTGTTTGGCGCGCGGAGCGAAATGGGGCGACTTCGGAGCGAGGGGCGAAAGCGGGGCTTCGTGGCCGGCGGAGGGCCGCTCAGCGTGAAGAACTCCAGCAAGGCCGGCCATACCGAGGCCGGTGCCCATGGTGCGCAGGATCTCGCGGCGTGAAGGAGCAAAAGTCATGATGTTACTCAGTTCAGGTAAATAAACTCATTGGAACTGAGCAGCACTTGGGCATACTCAGGCCAGGCATTGGATTTGGCGTGAAGGAATTCCAGAGCCAGCTTGCGCTCCTCCTTCGAAGGTTCGCGCTGCAGCAGGAGCTCGTAGGCCCGTGTTACGCGGGCCGGGTCTTCGGGCGCCATCTTGGCCAGACGCGCCGCGAGCGCGGCAGATTGTTCCATCACGAACGGGCTGTTCATGAAAAAGAGTTTCTGCAAGGGAACCGTGGTCTGCAAGCGCTGCTCGCTGGTGGAGTTTGGATTGGGGAAGTCAAACAGAGCCAGCATCGGATCCAGGCCCCGTCTCGAGACCAACCCATACACGGTGCGGCGAGTATTGTCATGGTCGAGTGGAGCCGCGGGTCCGCCCTGCTTCAGGTCGAGCTTGCCGGACACAAACAAGAGCGAATCGCGCAACGACTCGGCATCCAGGCGGCGCCGATTGTATCTCCATAGAAAGCGATTATCCGGGTCGGCGGCGTAGTTGCGGGCGGAAGGCTCATCGCTCAAGGCGTAGGCCGCGGAGAGCATGATTTCGCGATGCAGCTTCTTCAGCGACCAGCCTTCCTTGACGAACCGGCCGGCCAGGTAATCGAGCAGCTCCGGATGCGAAGGGCGATCTCCCTGCGAGCCGAAGTTGCTCGCCGTACGCACAATACCGTAGCCGAAATGATGCTGCCAGACGCGGTTGACAATGACGCGGGCCGTCAGCGGGTTGGATTCACTGGCTATGGCTTCGGCCAGTTCCAGCCGCTCGGCGCCGCGCCGAAACCGCTGCGGCTCCGCTTTCGAAAGGATAGAGACGAAGTGCGGAGGTGCGAGCTCGCCGGGATTTCCCTCATTGCCGCGAATCCAGACGTGCTGTTCATCGGGCTTGGCCTTATCGGCGATGGCCTGTAACACCGGGTACGCGGGCGGCAATTGTTTCTTAAGCGATTCCAGCTCGGCATGCAGCGTCGTCAGGTGCTGCTTCCAGACTCCCGACAGAAAACGGTCAATCTTGCCGTCGTCGTAATGCAGAACGCCTTTGTCGCCGAGCAGATCTTCCCACAGCCCAAATTTATTGCGCTCAAGCGAAACCAGGTTGGCGTTTGAAAGGTCTTCGCGCGTGGGGTTAAGCCCCAGCCGGACGTGATTCACATCGTCGGTGTGCCGCTTCTCCTCGATCACAGCGAGTACCCGCGATTCCAGATCAGCGGCGGCCTTGGCGCGCTGGGCGTGGTCCACCGCGGCGTACCAATCTTTCAGAAAGGGATGCTGTTTCTCGGGATCAGCCAGGTATTTTGTCCAGCGTGCGAGGGTTTCCTGGTCGAGCGAGGCGTCGGGCGTATCCGGCGTCTTGCCGGAAGCGAGGAGATAACGGGCGGTTTGTGAGGCGAGAATCTCGCCGAGTTGTTCGGACTGCGAATCGACGAAGGCTTTGAGCTCCGCTTCCTTTTTCTTTACCAG